>Ga0265294_10001300_pt1 | contig 33725 bp, 25 predicted proteins | sample MunlanPumphouse3_FD_192504 | JGI IMG/M metagenome (GOLD analysis project Ga0265294, IMG submission 192504) | Groundwater microbial communities from a municipal landfill in Southern Ontario, Canada - Pumphouse #3 | ecosystem: Environmental > Aquatic > Deep subsurface > Groundwater | place...
CAAGTATTATCGAAAAATGCCTTATCTCCAACTATATTAACATTGTCTTTTCTTGCTGCAAGGTCTCTATCATAATCACTTGCCGTAACCTCAATCTTTTCACTTTCGGTAAATCGCTTTGCAGTTTCCTTAACAACAGAAAAAGCCTCAGGTAATATTTCATTTAATACCTCTTGAGTCTTATCGTATATCTTTGTTTCTAATTCGTCTAACTCTGAATATAGGTTTTGCTTTTCAGAAACAGGCATATCAAACTCTGTGTCTAACCTTTCTCTGATTTGCTTAACGGTGTCTTCTTCCTGAGATATTGCAGAAGAAATCTTGTTTTTGAACTCTTGAGTCTTATCACGCAGCTCATCATTGGAGAGTGTAGTGATTTGAGGATAGGCTTTTAGACAGCTTTCAAGGATTGGTTTTAATTCTTTTAAATCTCTTTGAGACTTATTTCCGAATAATGATGCAAGAAAATTTGCCATTTGAATTATTTATCTATTATTTTTATCGTTAATCTATGCAAAAACTAAATGGTTATGCAAAAGAATTTATTTCAAACCTCCTTGTGCAAAAACCATTCCGCGAATTACAATCTGCAAAAATAACATTTTTATTTGTTAGAATTGTCATAAAAAACAAATCAACTGAGAGAAAACTGACATTTATTGATATTATTGCATACAAATGAGGTAATAAATTCTTTAATCACTAAAACAATTTACTGAATCAAAGAAATAGAGAAATGAATCAAAGAAAGAATTTGCTGAATCAAAGAAAGAAAAAATTAAAACAAAGATTCATTAAGCTGAAATAGGCAGTAAAAAAATGCCACTATACTTTTGGTATAATGGCATTCTTTAAATTTAGATTTATTTCTTTTTCTAGAATAGACTAGGTATGAAGAATGAATTTGCTAATTAGGATAAATACTCCACCACCAGCGAAATAACCAAGTAAAGCCCAAATTGATATATGTTTAAGATACCAAATGAAGTCTATCTTTTCCATTCCCATAACTGCAACACCTGCTGCTGAACCAATAATAAGGATACTTCCACCTGTTCCAGCACAATATGCTAAGAATTCCCAGAAAGCTCCATCTACTGCAAAATGATATAGCTCTGGATTAGCAGCAAGCTGTTCAGCTGTAGGAACAGAATACATCCCCATTGCAGCTGCAACCAAAGGAACATTATCTACAATTGAAGAAAGAATACCAATAATTAAGTTTATAACATAGATATCACCTATTTTGTCAAGTTGTTCTGAAAGAAGTGTTAAGTGACCAGCTGTTTGCAATGCAGCAACTGCCATCAAGATACCTAAGAAGAAAAGAACGGAAGGAGTATCTACTCTTTGAAGAACTGCAGAAACATTAAGTTTAGAATAGTTTTTCTTATCCTTAACATGCATAAGTTCTGTAACAACCCACATTAAGCCAAGTCCGAAAAGAATTCCAAGATATGGAGGAAGGTGAGTAACTGTTTTGAATACAGGAACAAAAAGTAGTGAACCAACTCCAATAAAGAATATTATATTGCTTTGTTTTGATGAAATAGAAATAGCAGAACCTTTTTCTTCTTTAATCTCTGGTCTTGTTACTTTTCCTTTCATCATAAAGGATACAGCAGTTAGAGGAACTAACATAGACACTAAACTAGGTATAAATGTTTCAAGTATAATATTAACAGCTGTTATATTACCTTTAATCCACAGCATAATGGTTGTAATGTCTCCAATTGGTGACCAAGCTCCACCTGAGTTTGCTGCCAAAATTACCATACCTGCAAAGAACCAACGGTCGTGCTTATCGTCGATCAACTTTCTTAATAACGCAACCATAACAATTGAAGTTGTTAGGTTATCTAAAGCTGCAGACATAAAGAATGTTATAATACTTATTATCCAAAGCAGTTTTCTTTTGTTTGTAGTCTTAATCTTGTCGGTGATAATGCTAAATCCTTCGTGCCTATCGATAATTTCAACAATTGTCATAGCTCCTAAAAGGAAGAAAAGAATTTCAGCCACTTCTCCAAGGTGCGTAACTAAGTCCTCGTGGTCAAAACCAGGACCCATTAATGCAAAGACCGCCCAAATAACAGCAGCAAGCAAAAGAGCAGTTGCAGACTTGTTTATTTTAATAGGATGCTCAAGCGCAATTAGCGTGTAGCCTATTATAAAAACAACAACCATTAGTACAAAATAACTCATAATGTTTTTATTTAGTAATTAATATTTATTTAGTAAATTGAATTAGCGTTTACCTTTATTCTTTTGTTGATTTTGTCTTTGTTCCATAACAGATCTGTTTTGTTTTTCCAAAGCCTCAACTCTTGCTTGCCATTTCGATTTAGTAATAGGTTTGTTTTGGTTTGCTTTTAGTTTAGCAAGAACCTTTCCTTCATTAATTGTTTTACCAATAACCCAAACTTGAATAAATGTGAAACAAAGAGAAACAAAGTAATAATAGTTAAGAGCTGAAGAGTATTTATTTAAGACAAATAGCATCATAAGTGGCATAAGGTACATCATATACTTCATTCCTGGCATTTGATTTGTTCCTGCCTGTTGTTTCATTGTCATTCTGGTGTAGAAAAGTTGAGCAACAGTCATCAGCAAACAGAAAAGACTAACATTAGAGCCATAGAATGGAATATCGAAAGGCAGAGTGAAGATTGAGTCGTAGCTTGAAAGGTCATCAGCCCAAAGAAATGATTGCTGACGAAGTTCAATTGAAGCTGGGAAGAAACGGAACATCGCAATAAGAATTGGGAACTGAAGAACCATTGGAAGACATCCCGCCATTGGGTTTATGCCTGCCCGCTTATAGAGAGCCATCGTTTCCTTCTGCTTCTCCATCGCCTGCTCCTTCTTAGGAAACTTCTCAGTAATTGCTTTAATCTGAGGTTGTATAACCCTCATTTTTGCAGATGAGGAATAAGATTTATATGCCAAAGGGAAGAGAACTATCTTTACCATTATAGTTAGGACAAGGATAACAATACCCATGTTCCAACCAAACTGGCTTAGGAAGTCAAAGATAGGGATAATTGCAAAACGGTTAACCCATTGCATAAGGAAGAAGCCCCAACCAAGAGGTATGATTTCTTCCATTTGAATATTATAATCACTTACAACAGCATATTTATTAGGCCCAAAGAAGAAATCCATTGAAACCTCACTTACTGCCTCGTCTCCATCAAAAGGAATAGTAAGGAGTGATTTCATTGAACGAAGATAGGTAGAATCTTTTGCAGGTCTATTTTCCTTTATGGTTTGCATTGTTGCTGCAGTAAAAGGAGCATTATTTGCTATTAGAGATGTTGAGAAGAACTGTTGTTTATAGGAAACCCATTTGATTGGTATCCCATTCTCATCTTTCTTATCATCAACTCCATTTTCTTTTAAGTATTCAACCTCATCCTTTAATAGATAATAGATTGAAGAATTCTTTACCTCAACACTTGGGTCTTTTTCTTGAGCGTTTAGATCTGCTTCCCAAACCATTTCAACTGAACCTCGGTCTGAAATAATACCTTTTAGATTATTGAAAACAACATTATAACCAACTCTATAATCATCTCCCCTAACAACATAGCGAAACTCTAAAGCTCCATTATGAAGAGAGTCCGCAACCTTAGCCCTAAAGACTAATACAACAGAGTCCCCAGCCTTTACATTAATAGGTTGTGTTATTGGTTTATTATTAATGGTAGGTTCAAAGTAAAGCTTTTCGGTTCTAACAATGTTTTGTCCTGCTGTTAGATTAAGTCCGTATGAATTTTTGTCAAATAAAACTACTGGTGTTTTATCGTAAGATAAGTATTCCTTTAGAGTAACTTGCTCAACAATTGCACCAAGTGAAGAAAATTTAATCTCAAATAATTCGTTGGATATAGTTATTTCTTTCTTTTCACCCTCAGCATAAGAAGCAAATGCACCATATTCAGCAAACTTAGTTGAGTCTTGAGCGAAATTAGAAATGCTATCATTAGAAATTTGAGCAATAGAATCTTTTATTTGTTCTGCTTTTGCATCTAAGGCTAAGTTTGCTTCAACTCTCATTATTGAATCTTGCTTGACTTTCATTGCTGCTCGCTCCTCTTCGGATGGAGCTGTCAAAATACCATAACCAATAAAAACTGCGAAAATAAGTACTAATCCAATAATTGTATTCTTGTCTAACATCTTTAATCTATTTTTTTGAAATTAAAGTTGCAAAGATAAGAAACAATACTGTCAGTTATCAGAATTAATTAAAAAAATTTGGTCTTTACAATTATTGTTCGTTCTTTTGCAAACTACAAATAAGGTCGTATATGCAAGAGAAAACAACTATAAATAAGGATAAGAAAACACTTGCTCGTTTTGCAAAAGCAATGGGCCATCCAACCAGAATTATAATATTATCTTTCTTAGCTAAGCAAGATAGTTGCTATTTTGGAGAAATTCACGATGAGTTGCCAATTGCAAAGGCTACTGTTTCACAACATCTAAAAGAATTGAAAGATGCCGGACTTATTCAAGGAGAAACTCAGCCTCCTAAGGTTAAGTATTGTATTAATAGGAAGAATTGGGAATTAGCAAAGACATATTTCGCCGATTTCTTCTCAGATGTGAAAGACAATAACGATTGTTGCTAATAATAAAAAATGAGTATTGTAATCAAAATTACAAAGAAAAAATAATTAAGCCCCTAAATTTGCACTATAATTTTTAGAATAATACTATGAAAAAGACATTAATCATTACACTACTCTTACTAAGTATTTCTTCTCTTAGCTTTTCCCAACAAATTAGAGGTAAGGTTGTGGATAAAGAAACAAATAAAGGCATTCCTTTTGCAAATGTTGGGATAGTGGGTACATCCATAGGCACAACCTCTGACGAAAAAGGATTCTTCACTTTAAAAAAGATTGATAAAGACAGCTTATTTATAGAGGTTAGCTTTATTGGTTATCATAAATCAAAGAAACACATAGCTAAAGAGAAAGAATATATTGAGTTTGCCTTAGAAAGAGAGGCAACAGAGCTAAATGCAGTTAATGTTGTTGAGAAAAGATCAGGCACAACACTAAATACAGAAGATGCAGTCTTTAGTCAATATGTTTCTGCCGAAGGAATAAAGAGGCTTGCTTGCTGCTCTTTGGCTGAAAGCTTTGAAAACAATGCAGCAGTTGATGTTGGATTTACAGATGCCGTTACAGGAGCAAAACAAATTCAGATGTTAGGCTTAGCAGGCATTTATAGCCAGATATTAGTTGAGAACCAACCCTCCATTCGTATGCTTTCCACAACCTATGGGCTTAATTATATCCCTGGGCCTTGGCTTGATGGGATAAGCATTTCAAAAGGGACTTCCTCTGTTACTCATGGTTATGAAAGCATTACAGGGCAAATCAATATTGATGTTAAGAAACCAGAGAGGAAAGAAAGGTTTTATTTAGAATACTTCACTAATGATTTCCTCAAACAGGAGTTAAATATAAACTCTTCCTTTAGGATAAATAAATACTTAGAATCAATCGTTCTTGCACATGGAGAGTCAACCTTTATGAAGTCGGATAGGAATAACGACAACTTCCTTGATGTCCCTCTTTCTGACCTATTAATTGCATCAAACCGCTATTTCTTTAACTATAAGGACAAAATAAAGAGCCGTTTTGGAGTAGATATTCTCTATGAAGACAGGATTGGAGGAGATAAACGCTTTGATAAAGATAAGGACTTCAACACTACGAACTACTATGGGGCAGTTCTAAACACTAAGAGGATACAATTCTTTGAGAATACTGGCTTCTTGGTAAATGAAGATAAGAATAGTAGCATTGGGGTTAATTCTAATTTTGTTTATCATGAGCTTAAATCACAGTTTGGATTAAGGGAATACAACCCAACCCAAATAAGTGGCAACCTTGCTTTAATTTATAATTCTGATCTTTGGAATAATAAGAATAAAATCAGCTTTGGAGCAAATGCAAGCTACGATAATCTAAGAGAAAACCTATCTTCAAAGGATTCTATATTTGGAAACTACAAAGAAAAGGAAGAATTGGTTATGGGAGGGTTTGCAGAATATACTTTTAGTGACAAAGAGAAATGGACATTTATTGCAGGACTAAGAACAGACTATAATATGTTCTTCAAGAAAACCATCCTAACCCCACGCCTTCACGCAAAATACTCACCATGGGAAAACTCCGCACTTAGGGTTTCAATGGGAAGAGGACTACATAGCACAAATATTTTGCCGGAAAACATTAACCTCTTAGCCACTTCTCGAAACCTAATCTTTGATGAAGACCTAAGACTTGAAGATGCTTGGAACTATGGAATTTCCTACTCACATATCTTATTTTTTGAAGATGATAGATCTATTTCTTTTTCATTAGATTTCCATAGGACAGACTTTAAGAATAGGGTAATTGTTGACCTTGAACAAAACTCAAGAGAAGCACATTTCTATAACTTAAAAGGAGAATCGTTTGCAAATAGTTTTCAAGCAGAAATAACAGCAAACCTCTTTGAAGGCTTTGAAACAACACTTGCTTATGTTTATTCAGACTCAAAAATAACAATAGGAAATGAGTTAATTGAGATGCCACTAACCCCTAAGCACAAAGGATTACTATCACTCCACTATACAACAAGATATGATAGATGGAAATACTCCATTACAACCCAATATCATGGTCAAACAAGACTTCCAAACACTCAAACAAACCCATTAGAATATCAATTGTCAGAAAAAAGCCCTGATTACTTCATCCTTCACGCACAAATAACACGTAAATTTAATAATGTAGAAATATATGTTGGCTGTGAGAACATTTTGAATTACAAACAAAAGAACCCAATAATTAGCGCTAACGATCCTTTTGGACAGTATTTCGATTCCTCAATAATATATGCACCAATAATAGGAAGACAGTTTAATCTCGGACTTCGATTAACCATTAAATAAATTAGAAAACAATAATAACATATAATTTATAAGACTATGAAAAAAATAACAGTATTAGTATTTGCAATGTTTATTAGCTTAATAAGTTTTGCACAAAACCAAAAGAAAGACCTTCTTGAAATCTACTATTTCCACCGCACAGAAAGATGTGTGACCTGCAATGCTATTGAAGGCGGAGTTGTTTCTACGTTAGAGAAGTACAAAAAAGAAATAACAAGAGGCGACTTAGTTTTTAAGAGTATTAACTTTGAACAAGAAACAGAAAACGAAATAATTAAGCATTACGAGATTGAATCACCTACTCTTTTATTTGTTTATAATAAGAATGGAGAGAGAAAATTTATTGACCTAACAGAAGACGCTTTTTCTTATGCAAGACAAAACCCTTCAAAGTTTAAGAAGGTATTGAAGGAAAAGATAAACGATTTCTTTAGATAAAAACCATCAGAATCAAAGAAGAAATTATTAAAATGAGCTAATAAATTTCTATCTTAAAGAACGATTTCACTAAGATGTACATCTTAGCTTACTCCGATGTACATCTTAGCGTCTTGTAATGTACATCTTAGCACGGTGAGATGTGCATCTTAGCAAGATTAATCAAAGGAAGAGAAATTTAATACAGGATATTAGAAATTTAATTCGCCATTTCAACAAGCCAACTACTTAGTTAAGACCACTTTTTAAAGGTTTTGCCCTCTAATTAATAAGGTATGAGGCTAAGAAATCTAAACAAAAAAACAAAGCCCCACTATTCAATAAATGAAATAATGGGGCTTTTGTATTTTATATAAGGGAAGTGTTTTATAATTCTGCTTCTTCAGGCTTTTGTTGGAAGAATGAGAAATTCACTTTACCGTAGTTTCTTTGTTCAATAAAGTGTGGGTTTTCTATAAAGGAATGTTCTTTTGCATGTTCAAGTACAAATAATCCACCTGGCTTAACAAAACTTTTAAGAACCAGCTCTGGGATAATGTCAAATTGCTTTAAGTCGTAGGGAGGGTCTGCAAAAACAAGGTCAAAGCTCATCTGAGAGCGTCCCAAGAAGATAAAGGCATCGCTCCTTAGTGCAAAAAGGTTCTCAACTTCAAGCTCCTTAGAGGATTTCTTAATAAAGTCTATGCAACGTTGGTCTTGGTCAACAGATGTTACTTGTTTTGCTCCCCGAGATACAAATTCAAAACTAATCGAACCTGTTCCTGCAAAAAGATCAAGAACATTTAATTCTTCAAAGTCAATCTTGTTTCTTAGGATATTGAAAAGGCTTTCCCTTGCAAGGTCAGTAGTAGGTCTAACAGGAAGATTTGTTGGTGTCTTTAGCCTTCTTCCTCTTAGTTCACCAGCAATAATTCTCATTATCTAACTAAGGTTAGGAAGTATTTCTGCAAGTCAAAGTTGTCAAACTCTAAACCTACTCTAATATTCTCCATTGGGTTTGCATAAGAAACATCCTTAATGTATTTCCTTAGTATTTGCTTTTCTTCAATTGAAAACTCATCTCCTGTTATTAGTAAATTAACTTCGGAGGTGTCGATTTTCAGTTGCTCTAATGCAAATAAAATATGGTATATCATATCACTTTCTGTCACATAGTCGAAGCTATTGCTGAACGTGAAAGTCATACCCTTAAAGACTACTAAATCAAAAGAATTTCCTCTCTTATAAAGTACTGCGGTATTGTTTGAAAGTTTTGAGATATCAAATCCATATTCCGCCATTACTTGATGTTGAGGCATGAATTTAGCTTTTGGCATAAGGATTTTTATTCCTGAATGTTGATACATTTGAGTTGCAAATACCAAAACAGCATCTAATTTCTCAGAAATGCTTTCCAAAACAGCATCAGAACCATTTAAGAGAGCAACAGTGCGGATATATTCTTTGGTCTTAGTATTATCATATAATTTATAAGGAACAAAAACATTCTTGCTTGCTTGAACAACAACCCTAATGTTATTAAAATTGAATAATCTAATATCTATTGAGTTGAAACAAGCCTTCATTTCTGACATAACAGAAGTTATACCTGTTGATAAATCTAATTTAAATTCACCCAATGCTTTTAGATTATATTTATTATCAATCAAAGAGAAGCAAAACCCATCAGAATTAATGCAGATGCACAAATCCGTATCTTGGGAGTTAATCTTCTCTTCTGATTTTATAAAGTTTTCTAACTTAAACTTATCCATATTATTTTCTTATTCCCAGTTTCCGTCAGTGATTGGTTGAGTAACATCTCCTACTTTCCATCCAGGATATCTATCTTTACCTATGATTTCAGCCTTTCTATTTACAACGTCTTGTTCTTTCATTCCCTTAGTATAAGTCATTATTTCAGCTGTTGCTTCGAAAGTCGCAACCATAACTCCTCCTCTATCAATAATGTCAGACTTAACTTCAAAAACCATACCATCTGAATAAGGAATATACTTTAAGTTTTTGATATCATTCTTAGCGACTCTAAGAAGTTTTTCCTCAATTAATTTCTCAAGAGGATTAACACTTACAGTGTCTCTTGAAACAATTCCTGCCTTAATAGCTTGAGCCTCTGTTAGTGAATCTGGAACAATACCATATTTCTTAACCATGATAACTTTTCCTGTTTCAAGGAAGGTTAGCAATGAGTCAATATCACTACAATATCTTCCGTTTGTTCCTTTGAAAGCTTCTTGAATGGTTCTAATATCTTTTAATTTGTTAATAACTTCTGTAGAACGTTTGTTGTATTCATCATCAAACTTAACTGGTCTCATGATACTTGTGTATAATACAAATCCTAATACAAGTATGCCTACAATAAGTACTATTGAAATAATGTCTCTGGTTTTCATCTCTATTGTTATATTTTATGTTTATTTAAATATCTATTTATTTGATTGCAAATTTAGAATATTTCGTTGAATAAGTCATGCTTTAAGCTCAATATTTTATTTATTTTGTTCGATGTGATGTAAAACTACGTCTATATCAGCATTTTGCAAAAGAATATTTGATAGTTTTTCTGCAAAATAGACAGAGCGATGTTGACCTCCTGTGCATCCAAAACAAATCATAAGGCTTGAAAACTTCCTTTCTACATATTTATCAACGCTTTGGGTGGTTAGATTCAAGACATTTTCAAAGAAGAGCTTTGCATCATCTTCCTTGTCTAAGAAATCTATAACTTCCTTATCCATGCCTGTTAAGGTCTTATACTGCTCGTATCTTCCTGGATTGTGAATTGCTCTACAATCAAAAACAAATCCACCTCCGTTTCCTGAAATATCGTGAGGATAACCTTTCTTATATGAGAAGCTCTTAATGTTTACTAATAGTTTTTTTGAAGAAATATCCATTAGTTTCTTAGAAGAAATCATTTTTTGAAATATTCTTTTTAGCTCAGGCAGTTTTACATTCAGACTAATATTATCTTCCAACCATTTTAAATTAATTAGAGCAAAAGGAATGCTTTTAAGGAAATGCTCCTTCTTTTCAAAGTAACCTCTAAACCCATAAGCACCCATTGCCTGCATAATTCTAATATAAACATAGGCATAGAAAATCTCTTTAAACTGCTTTTGATCAACCTCAACATAGAGTTTGAGCTCTGAGATATATAAATCTAATAGCTCCGTTCTAAACTCAGGACTTAAATCTGCCTTTGCATCAAATAATAATGAAGCTAAATCATATTGTAATGCTCCTTTTCTCCCTCCCTGAAAGTCTATGAAATATGGTTTATTGTCAAAAACCATTATGTTTCTTGATTGGAAGTCACGGAAAAGGAAGTGAGAGCAATCGGTTGAAAGGAGGTAATTGCTTAGGTTTTTGAAGTCATTTTCTAATTCTTGCTCATCAAAACCTATATCTGAGAGTTTGAGAAAATAGTATTTAAAATAGCTTAAGTCCCAAGCAATAGACTGAGAGTCGAAAGCCTTTCTTGGATAAGCATTTGAATAATCAAAATCCCTTCCTCCCTCTATCTGAATTTTAGGAAGCTCTCTAATAACTTTATAATAGATATCCCTAATATCAGAAAAACGACCTTCTCCCCTTTTCTCTTTTTCTATCATATCATAAAGGGTAATATTGCCTAAATCCTCTAAGAGATATATCCCATTTTCAATATCCTCTGAGTAAATCTTTGGAACAGAAATACCCTTTGTCTTAAGCTGATAGGCATAGTCTAAGAAGGCTAAATTCTCTTTCTTATCATCGTTATAAGCAGCAAGACAAGTTGTTCCTCCTCCAATACAACGGAAATACTCCCTTGAAGAGCCATGAGCAGCAATTGGACTTATAGTCTCTAATTCACAAGAGAAAGTCTTATTAAATAAGTTTTTAATCTTTAAATTCATCAATCAAAATTTCAGCGTAAATAATGTCTAAGGGGTTAGTAATCTTTATGTTTTCCCTATTACCCTTAACCAAATTAATCCCATAACCGAGTTTCTCAACCACTGAGGCATCATCGGTGAAAGACTTATCGAAAGATTGTGAATATGCTTTTTTTAGCATCTTTGAGTCAAAACACTGTGGAGTTTGAACAAGGAAAACCTCATTCCTATCAAAACTCGAACTCTTATGGGTTGAATTTTCTGTCCTTCCAAGCCTTACTGTTTCCAATGGTTTGATTGCAGGAATTGCAGTGCCTAACTTTTCAGCAACAAGCATACATTCCCTCACAACTTCCAAGCCCACAAAGGGTCTTACACCATCATGAACTCCAATAATAGCGTTTTCATCCTCAATTGCATCAATCCCATTCTTAACAGAAAAGAACCTTTCATCTCCTGAGTCAACAATCTTATGTTCTATTGAAAAGCCATATTCACTACATAGTAATTGCCAATAGTCTTTATATTCTTTTGGCAATACAAGTATAATTTTAATGTCTGATATAGCTTGTCTTATCTTCTCAATAGTCCTTATCAATATGGGTTTGCCACCAATGGGAAGGAATTGTTTTGGAATTTCGGAACCAAAACGCAAACCCTTTCCCCCAGCGACAACTATCATATAGCAAGACTTAGATGATAAACATTGCATCACCGTAGGTCAAAAATTTATACTTTTCTTCAATTGCTTGTTTGTATGCCTCCATAATCAAATCGTAACCTCCAAAAGCCGCAGCAATCATTAACATTGACGAAAGTGGTGGATGGAAGTTAGAAATCATACAATTAGGAGCACCAAACTCATAAGGAGGGAATATAAACTTATTACTCCAACCATCAAAAGGAACTATATCCTTTGAAATTGTTGTAGCAGTTTCCATTGCCTTCATTGTAGTTGTTCCTACGCAGCAAATCCTTTTTTCTCTACGTCTTGCCAAGTTAACGATGTCAGCATTAGCTTGATTAACGTGCATTTCCTCAGAATCCATCTTATGCTTAGTCAAGTCCTCAACCTCAATTGGTCTGAAATTACCTAAGCCACTATGAAGAGTTACATAAGAAAACTCACAACCCTTAATTTCAAGACGTTTAAGAAGTTGTTTTGAGAAATGGAAACCAGCAGTTGGAGCAACAACAGCCCCTTCGTTTACTGCATAAATTGTTTGGTATCTATCCTTATCCTCAGGCATAAGTTCACGTATCCTAAGTAAATCGTCAGGGATTGGTGTATTGCCTAATTTATGTAGTACCTTATGAAATTCCTCGTGAGAACCATCATATAAGAACCTAAGAGTTCTGCCCCTTGAAGTTGTATTGTCGATAACCTCAGCAACTAACTCATCATTTTCTCCAAAATAGAGCTTATTTCCAATTCTTATCTTACGAGCTGGGTCAACTAAGATATCCCAAAGTCTTGTCTCTGGATTAATCTCACGAAGAAGGAAGACCTCAATTCTTGCATTGGTCTTTTCTTTTGTTCCATAAAGACGTGCAGGGAAGACCTTGGTGTCGTTGAAAACAAATAAATCATGCTCATCAAAGTAATCGATAATGTCAGAAAACATCTTATGCTCAATTGTTTTTGTCTTTCTATTGATAATCATAAGACGAGATTCATCTCTGTTATCATTAGGTTTTGAAGCAATAAGTTCTTTAGGTAAATTGTATTTAAACTGAGAAAGTTTCATATATTATATACGTTAATTAATTTTCTATGCGTAAATTTCACGGTCAGCAAAGATAACCCCAGAATGAAGTTTTGTCAAGCTATTTAACAATTATTATACTTAGGCTCTTAAATCAAGGATAATTAAATATGACTAATGCCCTTATTAACAATTATTTATCTATAAAAAAGCATTATTTATTTAAGGCATTATTTCTGCAAATTCTTTCTTTGATTCAGCAAATTCTTTCTTTGATTTAGCAGATTGTTTCAGTGATTCAATATGCTGTTTAATGGCTTCAAAAAAATGAAGTAAATTAAGTCAATAATAGGGTTTCTATATCTTCTATTTTGGTTGCATCTTTAAGATAAAACTCTCCAATTCGAGTTCTACATAATGAGCTTAGGTAGGCTCCAGATTGAAGGTTTAGACCAAAATCTCTTGCTATTGAGCGAATATATGTGCCTTTTGTGCAAACAATTCTAAAACTAACAACTGGAAAATCAATTGCAGTTATCTCAAATTCTTTTATCTCTATCTCCTTTGCCTTTAGGACTACGTCTTGGTTTTCTCTTGCAAGCTTATAAGCTCTTTTACCATCAACCCATTTAGCTGAAAAAAGAGGTGGAACTTGATCTTGAACGCCTATAAATTGCTTTGCAACTTCATTAATTGCCTCTTCTGTTATATGCTCAGTTGGGAAGGTTTCGTCTATTGATTGCTCAAGGTCAAAGCTTGGGGTTGTTGCTCCAAGGGTAAAGCTACCGGTATATTCCTTATCAGTATTCTGAAAACTTTCTATCTTTTTTGTGAATTTCCCAATGCAGATTATTAGAAGACCTGTTGCTAAGGGGTCGAGCGTTCCTGCGTGTCCGATTTTAATTTTCATACCATAGTGATGATTAATCTTATATTTAATCTTATTCACCACTTGAAATGAAGTCCAAGTATAGGGTTTATCGATTAGTATGGCTGAACCATTTTCAATATCTATCATTTATATTACACTTAAATCAAAGCCAAATAGCATTAAAACTATAATTACTAATCCTGCAACTATCCTATAATATCCAAATGCTTTAAATCCGTATTTTGTGAGGAAGTTGATAAAGAATTTGATAGCCAACATTGCAACAATAAACGCTACTATGTTTCCTATTATTAGGGATGAAAGATTTGTTTTTAGCATTTCCACTCCTCCATCTGCCATAACTGCTTTTAGCATCTTATATCCTGTTGCTGCAAACATTGTTGGAACAGCAAGAAAGAAAGAAAACTCAGCTGCATTCTTACGCGTTAGCTTTTGAGTCATACCTCCTACAATTGTTGCCATTGAACGAGAAACACCAGGTATCATTGCTATGCATTGGAAAAGACCAATCTTAAATGATTTCTTATAGGTAATCTCTTGATCTTCTTGGGGCTTATTGAATAGTTTGTCGGCAAAGAGCATAAAGATACCACCTAAGACCAACATAATGGAAACCACCCAAACGTTTTCAAGTAGGGAGTCGATGAAGTCTCCAGCTAAGAGACCAATTACGGCAGCTGGAATAAAGGCGATTAAGAGCTTATAGTAGAATTTCATTGATTGAAAGAAGCGTTTCCAATAGAGAACAAGGACTGAAAGGATTGCACCAAACTGAATACATATTGTGAAGAGTTTAACGAAGTCGGTACTCTCAACTCCTAATATACCTTGGGTAATAATCATATGCCCTGTTGAAGAAACTGGCAAAAACTCGGTTAATCCTTCAACAATTGCTATGATGATGGTTTGAAATATTGTCATAAAATTAGGCTACGAATTATTCTTGAATATCCTTATCTGTCTTGCTTTTTGGCTTAAGAAGGATTGCATATATCTCTACTGCAATTCCTAAGACCATAAGTATTGGTGCAACGGTTAGTCTTTGTGCATCAAATAAAGATTCGTTAAAAACATCTGGATTATCAGAACCTCCACCTATCAAAAGGATATAACCTAAAGCAAGAAGACCTAAACCGATTAACATAAAGATATAGTTTATTCTTTCAAATGCGAAGTCAAAGCTTGGTTTGGAAGCATATAGCTCAGAACTTGATTTTTGCTTTGTGATTGGTTTTTTTTGAGTTGCCATATAATGTAATTTATTATTTATCTATATAATTTTTCATTTCTTAAATTCATAGAACTAAAGACTGAGAAGAATGTGAAAGTGAAGGAAAGAATAATTCCAAAAACTAAAACAACCCCTAAGGTTATTCCATAAATAGGGAAATAGTCTTGGAGAATTAGTTGTGGGAAAGAAGAACTTACCCAAAAGATTATACCCACCAAGAAAACATCTGCAACCAAACCACCTATTAGTCCAAAGAGAAGTCCTTTAAGAAGAAATGGTTTTTGTATGAATGATGCCTTAGCTCCAACAAGTTGCATTGAACGGATAAGGAATCTTTTTGAATATATGGATAGTCTTATGGTGTGATTGATTAGGGTTACGGCAATGATAAGTAGGCAAACAATAAAAGCCAAAACAAATGCCGAAACATTATATACAGCAGTGTTTATGTCTTGTACTAAATCTTGACGATAATCAACATTATCCACAATATCCTTTGCTTCAAGAGTCGTTATAAAACGGCGAATATCTTTATTGTTTAGCGACTCTGCCTTTAGATTTACATTTATTGAAGCAGCATAAGGATTAACCGAACCAAGAACCTCAAGATGATTCTCTCCCATAACCTTACTCATCATTTGAGATGCCTTTTCAGGTGATATATATTCGGTTGATTTAACGTATGTGTTAGCTTTAAGGTCTTTTTCAAGACTAATTGCCTCATTTTCATCAACACCATCAACAAGATAGACAGTGAAAGATACGTTTTCTTTTAAATTGTTGGATGCAGTGAAGGCATGGAAAATGAATAGAAGCATAAAGCCCAACATAAAAAGAACTAAAGAAATACTTAGAACTGTTGAGAAGTTAGCACTCCAAAGCGATACCGGATTAAAACTTAATTGTCTTTTAGCCATAGCACAAAAAAATAATTTGACAGCAAAGATACAAAGTTTTTTATTACTTTTGCCGTTAAATAACAAAATCTATGAATGAAATCTATGTAGAAAAGTTTGGTGGGGCTTCGGTTAATTCTGCTCAGGCAATAATAAACGTTAGTACTATACTGCGTTCAGAAAATAAAAAACGAGTTATTATTATATCTGCAATGGGTAAGACTACTAATAATTTGGAAACCATTCTTCACTATTTCTGCGAGCATTCAAAAATAGATTATACTACAATTGAGCTATCTAAAGGCTATCACCAAGAAATCATCGACGAGCTTTTCCCTTCAAAGAACCAATTTCTTGAAAACTTCTTAGACGAAACTTATAAGGAGATAATTGAAAAACTAACCTCATCTAATGGTAAGCCATACGATATGATTTACGATATGATTGTATCTTTTGGGGAGATTATTGGAACAACAATTATTTCAAAATACTTTGAGAGTATCAATCTTAAGCATAATCTTGTTTATGCAAATGATATAATAAGAACAAACAACTCTTTTAGAAGAGCAAAGGTTTTGTGGAAAGAAACAAAAGATAATATTGCAAATGATATTAAGCCATTATTCTTAGATGCTGACCTAATTATTACTCAAGGCTTTATTAGTGGTACAGAGAGTAAAGAAACAACAACTCTTGGACGTGAAGGCTCTGACTTTTCTGCTGCAATCTTTGCTTACTGCTTAGATGCAATAAATGTTGTTATTTGGAAAGATGTTGCAGGGTTACTTAATGCTGACCCAAAATACTTTGAAAACACTCAGAAGTTTGAACAGGTTCCATATAATGAAGCAATAGAACTTGCATATTACGGAGCTTCTATAATTCATCCAAAGACAATTAAGCCATTAGAAAACAAATCAATCCCGCTTTATATTAAGAGCTTCCTCTCACCCGAAGAAAAAGGGACTAAGATAGATTGCTGCTCTGAAACTCTTCCTCTTATGCCAAGCTATATATTTAAGGATAGCCAAACCCTTCTTTCTATATTCCCTAAGGACTTTTCTTTTATTGTTGAAGAGAATATTGCTAATATCTTTTCTCTTTTTGCAAGCTATGGAATAAAGATTAACCTAATGCAAAACTCCGCAATTAGTTATTCGGTATGCTTTGACACTATTCAAAAACACCTTCTTCAAAAGCTAATTAGTGAGTTATCTCCAAGCTACTCCATTAAATATAATAATAACCTTAGGCTAATAACAATAAGGCGTTATAGTGAAGAGGCAATCAAAGACTTAATACAAGACAAAGAGATAATTATAGAACAGCGTTCACGTCTAACAGCTCAGTTCTTGGTTAAATTATAATAAAGAGTTTAACCTTCCTTCTCTTCATCATAGTCTTCAAACATTTCTGGTATAACTTTCAAAGTCTTTACCCCTAAGGCTTGAATATCTTTTGCTTGCTTAATTAGATTTCCTTTACCATCTTTCAATTGGTTATAAGCTTTATTATAAGAGTCAGTGGTTGTATTTATTTTCTTGCCGATATCTTCAAATGTTTCTAAGAAACCAACAAATTTCTCATACAACTTACCACTATTTTCTATTATCTTTTCAGCATTCTTATTTAATTTATCTGTTCTCCATAGGTCAGAAAATATCCTAAGACTGGAGATAAGAGTTGTGGAAGAGACTAAGACTACATTCTTATTATAAGCAAAGTCCCATAATGTCCTATCGTTTTGCATAGCTAATAAATAAGCTGATTCAATTGGCACAAACATCATCACAAACCCAAGACTACCTTTAATATCATCGTATTTCTTTTGACTTAGCTCATTAATATGATTGCGAACCGATGCTATATGCTTAGTAAGTTCTTTCTTTTGGTCTTCTTCTGCTTCAGCGGTGAAATAGTTATCATAGTTCACAAGCGAAACCTTTGAGTCAATAATTACCTTTCTGTTATCTGGCAAATAAACAACAACATCAGGGATTATCTTCTTATCCTCTTCATTCCTATGCACGTCTTGTGTTATATAATGCTCTCCTTTAACTAAGCCTGTGTTTTGAAGTATGGTTTCTAATACATTTTCTCCCCAGTTCCCTGCCTTCTTGTTCTCACCCTTTAGTGCAGATGCTAAATTATTAGCTTGCTCGCTTACCAAAGTAGTTTGCTCCATAACTTTCTTTATCTCTGCTTGGAGTAGTGAACGTTGCTTTGTTTCCTCTGTTAGATTAGTATTCACATTCTCTCTAAACGCTTTAATGCTTATATCCAAAGGTTTCAATAAGTTTTCTATATTTAGCTTATTGGTTTCCGTAAACTCACTTGTCTTGTTTTTTAATATTTCATTTGCCAAGTTTACAAATTCTATCTTGGCTTGTTTTTGCAATTTGTCAAACTCCTCCTTAATCTCCAGCTCTTTCTTTTCAATTGCATCATTATTAGCTTTCAAAGTGCTGTTATAGTTCGATAGCTCAAGAGACTTCCTTGTTTCTTCTTCCAATTGAACTATTAACTTATTATTCTTTTCTAACTCTTTACTAAGTTGTTCTTCCTTGTTCTTAAAATTTGATAATAGGACATTATTAGAACTTGTCAAATCACTAAACTCCTTCCTTAAATCTTCAAACTGCTTAGATACTGCATTATTCTTTTCAACCTCCTTATTCAAATTCTCTTCCTTATTCCTTAAGTCAGCCTTTAGAGAGCTGTTTTCTCTATCTAACAAGCTATAATTAACTTCTAATTGACTATACTTTAACTCTAAAGTCTTATAATTTGATTCTAATTCAGGATTAGTCTCTACTTTATTTTTAGAAGACATAAGAGCCATTATTATTACAGCTATTATTAAGCCTAATACAATTACTATCAATGCTATTTCCATATTATTTATTTGTTTATTGTTTTAATAAATCAGTTTTCAAAGATAAGGAGTTTATTTAAAAAAAAAGCATTTTACTCACAAGCTTTTCTCTTCTGACAAATTGGCACACAAGAAAGAATGGTATAAGGATTGATTGTAGGAGACTTGAAAAGAAAAATATTAAACATTAAAAAAATAACAATATATGAAAGGTAAAATAAACGTAAAGACAGAAAACATCTTCCCTATTATTAAGAAGTTTCTTTATTCTGACCATGAAATATTCCTAAGAGAGATAGTAGCTAATGCAGTTGATGCTACCCAAAAACTAAAGACATTATCATCCTTAGGACAGTTTAAAGGAGAATTAGGCGACCTTACAATTGAAGTTAAGATTGACAAAAAGAAAAAGACATTATCTGTTATTGATAGAGGTCTTGGTATGAGTGAAGAAGAAGTTGACAAGTACATCAATCAGATTGCTTTCTCTGGTGCTGAAGAGTTTGTTGAGAAATTCAAAGGCAAGTCAGAGCTTGAACAAAACCAGCTTATAGGACATTTCGGACTTGGTTTCTATTCTTCTTTTATGGTTAGTAAGGAAGTAGAGTTTAAATCAAAATCCTTTACCGATGCTCCTGGAGTTCGTTGGTGGTGTGATGGCGACACAGAATACACGCTTGATGCATCAGACAAGACAGACCGAGGAACAGAAATCATTATGCATATTGATGATGAGAATAAGCAGTTTTTGGAAGATTCTAAAGTGATGGAAATCTTAAGTAAGTACTGTAAGTTTATGCCAATTCCAATTCGTTTTGGAGATGAAGAATATTGGGAAGACTCAGAAACAGAAAAAGACGATAAGGGAGAGCCAAAAAGAACTCAAAAGACTAAGCCAAGAATAATTAATAATACAGAGCCACTTTGGAAGAAGAAACCTTCGGAACTAAAGGATGAAGACTATCTAAACTTCTACCGTGAGCTTTATCCGATGAACTTCGATGAGCCACTATTCCACATACACCTAAACGTTGACTACCCATTCAACCTAACAGGAATACTTTATTTCCCTAAGATTAAAAAGAATATAGACCCAGCAAAAGATAAGATACAACTTTATTGCAACCAAGTATTCGTTACAGATAGCGTTGAGGGAGTTGTACCAGAATATATGATGCTTCTTCGTGGCGTTCTTGACTCACCAGATATCCCTCTAAACGTATCTCGTTCCTATCTTCAATCCGATTCAAACGTGAAGAAGATATCATCTCATATAACTAAGAAAGTAGCAGATAAACTTGACGAGATGTATAAGAATAACAGAGAAGAGTATAATGCGAAGTGGGATGATATTAAAGTATTCATTGAGTACGGAATGCTATCAGACGAGAAGTTCTACGAAAGAGCAGAAAAGATATTCCTCTTTAAGTCAATAGAAAATGAGTTCTATTCAATTGAAGACTACACAAAGAAAATCAAAGCAAACCAAACCGACAAAGACAATAAGCAAGTCTATCTATACACAAACAATGTTGATTCGCAGTATCCATACATACAATCAGCAAAAGACAAGGGCTACGACGTACTTCTTATGGATGGAATCTTAGACAACCACTTAGTAAACCTAATGGAACAAAAGATACAAGACTCAAGATTTGTTCGTATTGATAGTGATGTTATTGACAAACTAATACCAAAGGACGAGGTAATACCTTCTAAGCTTGATGAAAAACAAATTGAAAGCCTAAAAACCTTAGTTGAAGCACAGGTTGACAAGCAAAAGTTCACCATCGTTATGGAAAGTCTAAACGAAACAGACAGCCCCTTAACAATAACTCAAAATGAATTTATGCGAAGGATGAAAGAAATGAGTGAAATGGGCGGTGGAGGAATGGCTTCCTTCTATGGAGAAATGCCAGAGACCTATAACTTAGTAGTAAACACCAATCACCCACTAATGAATGAAGTCCTAACAGAAACAGATCAAGACAAACAAACCCAAGTCCTATCCCAACTAAAAGATCTTGCACTACTTAGCCAAGGACTCCTAAAAGGAGAAGCCCTAAACAGCTTTATACAACGCTCAATAGGAATAATAAAATAAATATTCTCATGTAATTTTTGTGTAAAAGGACGTAATTAATTTTGCGTCCTTTTTTTCATAACCAAATTATCTTGTTTTAATATTTGGAATAAATCTCTTTTCTAATAAAATCAATGTATCCCCTTCAATTTTATAAGTCGCTACATTCAAATATATCTCCTCATTACAAGACTTGTTGTCGAAACTTTCAGCAGAATCATGCTGTAAATTATTATAATTAAGAAAAACCTCCCCAATTTCTTCTTCGTCATAAATTAAAATATTCCTTCCTTCAAAAAAACAATTCCCTATATATACAACATTAAAACCTAACCTAAACACAGGAGCCAAAGAATGACTACTAACGCTCATCTTTTTAAAATCATTATCATTAGAAAACGAAACACTAATAAATATTAAACTATCACAGCATCTATAATCAGAAATATTCTTTATTTCACTTATATGCTCCTTAATTACCTCTTGTAATTCTATAGACCTAAAAACAGAATTATCCATCTTCACCTTATTATCAATGCAAGAAACAGACAATATCATTATCATAATCCCTAAAAATAAATTTTTCATAGCTACAATTTAATATCTACACTAAGGCTTTCCAAACTCCAAAGGTAAATAATTAATTTTAACTACATTAATTTACTCACCTTATTTCCAAATGTAATTTTTGTAATTTTGCATTGTCTAAACAAAAAAGCATTATGAAAATTAGTCGCATCGAAAGGGAAAAGAAAGTTGTTGAGTTTATGATCAGGCTCTATTGCAAGAAGAAAGAAGGAAACAAAAGCCTCTGCTCAGACTGCCAAGAACTAATCGAATACTCAAAGAAAAGGCTCGATAACTGCCTCTACGGAGAGCTTAAACACGCTTGCAAATACTGCCTAACTCATTGCTTCAAACCCACAATGCGAGACCGTATGCGTCAAGTTATGAGGTTCTCAGGCGCAAGAATGATATTCTATTACCCCAAAGAAACCTTAAAGCATCTATTCAATAAATAATTAGGCATATTCCCAACATTCTATTTCTATTATGCTGTATAAATAGTGCATTACGGAAACAAAACAATCATTTAACCTCATCCCTAATATCAATATCTCAAACCTAAATTTTAATAGCAACGTTACAGAGGGAATCCCCCAATGAGTTTACTCATGGGGTTACCCTTTAACTATTAGTTCTTGTTAATTGTTAAATATATAGGGCAATTTAACAAGATTAACAGTTAACACGTATAAAAATAACGTAATTATCAATGTTATTTCTTTTGATTATTTTTCTTTCCTTTTCAAAACTTAATAGCAAAGGGAAAGAGGAACTACCAATATTTATATTGGTGTTCCCTTTAACTATTAAATCTTGGAACATGTTACATATATAGGTGTTTGTTCCAAGTGTTCCACGTTCCAAGAATTACAATAACTTAAAGTTAGTAGCAAAGGTAAAGAGGAATACCTAATATTCTTATTAGGTTTCCCTTTAACTACTAAACACTGTAAAGTGTAATATATATAGGGGTATTTTACAGCTTTACAGTTTACACTTCTTAAATTAGTTTAAATTGCAATGTGATTTCTTCTTGATATTTCTTGATCTTAACCTCATCATTTTTTAATAGCAACGTTACAGAGGTAACTCCCCAATGAGTTTACTCTTGGGGTTACCCTTTAACTATTAAGTTTTGGTAATTGGTAAATATATAGGGCAATTTACCAAGATTACCACTTACCAAGAATGGAATTAAGATAGTTATCAATGTGATTTCTTTTGATGATTCTTCTTGTTTCAACTTATGAATTACTAGCTAAGTGAAAGAGGAACTACCAATATTCTTATTGGTGTTCCCTTTAACTAGTAAATAGTGTAACATGTTCCATTTATGGGGTATTGTTACAGTGATACATGTTACACTTGTTAAAATTGGTTAAAATATAGGGTTGTTTATGTTTGAAATTAGGCTTTTGTGAATCTTCGTTTTAATTTATTCTTTCTTTGTTTCAATAAATTATTACGCAGTTTCAGTAATTTAATACGGCGATTCATTTTAATGTTGATTTATTATATTTTTCTGTTGTTTTATTCTATTTTTATGAAATATTTTAGTAACTTTGCTTAATGATTTATTTCCCTGATTGTAAAATTAATATTGGTCTAAATGTTGTTGAAAAACGCAAGGATGGGTTCCATAATATTGAAACTTTGCTTTATCCTATCCCGTTAGAGGATGTTTTGGAGATAAGGCCTAAGGATATTGGGAAGACTGAAATTGTTGTGACTGGACTGCCTATTGAGACTAAAACAAGTGAGGATAATCTTTGTATTAAGGCTTATAACTTGATGAAAGAGGACTTCCCTAACTTGCCTGAGGTGAGTATTCATCTGCATAAGTTAATACCTATGGGTGCTGGTTTGGGTGGCGGTAGTAGTGATGCTGCTTACACTTTAAAGCTTATTGACTTCTTGTTTGAGCTTAATCTTTCTCTTGAGAAATTGGACGGCTACGCAAGGAAATTAGGTGCTGATTGTGCTTTCTTTATTTATAATGTACCTTCTTTTGCTTTTAATAAGGGAGATGAACTTTCACCAACTACACTTTCTCTTAGGGGTAAGACAATTCTTTTGGTTAAGCCTGATATTTTCATTAGTACTGCGGAAGCCTATGCAGGCATTGTGCCAATGAGGGATGAGTATAATCTAATGAATATTGTGGAAAGTCTGCCTATGTCGCAGTGGAGGAATTTTATAAAGAATGATTTCGAGAAAAACATTTTTGCTAAGCATAAGGAGTTTCAAGAAATTAAGGATAAGCTCTATGAAATTGGTGCTATATATGCACAAATGAGCGGTTCGGGTTCCACTATGTATGGGATTTTCGACAGAGAACTAACGGAGAATGAAATAAACCTTTTCAATTATCCGTTTGTATATCAGAAAAATTTAAAATAAAATACAATTAATAATTTAAAATATATATTTATGAGTGAAATTAGAAATTTAGAACCTAAGGCTGTATGGAATAACTTTGATATGATTTGTTCTATTCCTCACCCTTCAAAAAAAGAAGCTAAACTTGTTGAGGCTTTAATTGAATTTGCAAAGAAAAACAAATTAGAATACATAATTGATAAGATTGGTAATGTTATCATTTCAAAGCCTGCGACTAAGGGAATGGAAGACAAGAAAGGTATTGTTCTTCAAGCTCACATCGATATGGTTCCTCAAAAGAATTCAGACACAAAACATGATTTTGAAACTGACCCTATAATCCCTTGGATTGACGGAGAATGGGTTAGAGCTAAGGGGACAACTCTTGGTGCTGATAATGGTATGGGTGTTGCTGCTATTCTTGCTGTTTTGGAAGATAATACATTAACTCATGGTCCAATTGAGGCTCTTTTAACTATTGACGAAGAAACTGGTATGACTGGTGCTTTTGGTCTTCAGGCAGGTGTTCTTAAAGGAGATATCCTTTTAAATCTTGACTCTGAAACAGAAGGTGAACTTTATGTTGGATGTGCAGGTGGAATTGACGGAAGCTTTGCTTTTAATTATAAGAAAGAAACTACCCCTGTTGGACTGTCTGGCTTTGCTTTAGATATTAAAGGGCTTAAAGGCGGTCATAGTGGCATGGATATCATTCTTGGAAGAGCTAATGCTAACAAAGTTTTATTCCGTTTCTTTAAGGCTCTTGAAACTTTGGGATTAAGAATTTCTAGTATTAATGGTGGAAGTTTAAGAAATGCTATTCCTCGTGAGGCTTTCTCTACCATTGCTATTCCTACTGATAAGGTTGCAGAGGCTAAGAAATTAGTTGAAGCAATGGGCAAAGATATTAAGAACGAATATGCTTTAGTTGAGCCTAATTTCGAGATTAATTTTAACCCAACTGCATTAGAAGCAAATGTTATTGACCTTGATACTCAAAAGAGAATGATTCTTGGCGTTTATGCTTGTCCTAATGGCGTAATCAGAATGAGTGATTCAATGGAAGGACTAACAGAAACCTCAACTAACTTAGCAATTGTTAAGACTGATGATAAATCAATTAATGTTAGCTGTTTACTAAGAAGCTCTGTTGATAGTGCAAAAATGGATTTAGCAGAAATGATGAGTTCTGTTTTTGAACTTGCTGGAGCTACAAGAAAATTTGAAGGTGCATATCCTGGCTGGAAACCAAATATGGACTCTCCTATCTTAAAAACAATGCAAACTACATATAATGGTTTATATGGAAAAACTCCAAAGATAATGGCTATTCATGCAGGTTTGGAATGTGGACTACTTGGTGGTGTTTATCCTAACTGGGATATGATATCATTTGGACCAACCATTATGAGCCCTCACTCACCAGACGAAAGAGTTGAAATTGCATCTGTACAAAAATTCTGGGATTATTTGCTTGCGACACTAAAGAATGTTCCTGCAAAATAATTAATTAATGCAAATTAATAAGAGAAAAGAAAATCATAAAGAAAGAAAGGAATACAAGTGTATTTTGGTCTTGACTTTGGTTTTCTTTTTTCTTTTTTCACTATCCTTGCCACATAAATCCTATTCACAATATTATACTTCTGGCATAGATAATGGAAATATCAAATGGAGACAAATTAAGACAAAGAAGTTTGGCGTTATCTACCCTGACTTCTATGAAGCAAAAGCTCAAGAGTTTGCCTCAGCCTTAGATAGTATTTATGGCTTTGTTGGCAAAACACTTAATACAATACCTCCAAACGTTCCTTTTGTTCTTCACACCAATACATCCTATTCAAACGGCTTATCAACTTGGGCTCCAAAACGCAATGAAATTTGGACAACAACCCACCCTGACACTTATGCCTATCCTTGGATGTGGCAGTTAGCAATTCATGAGTGGAGGCATTCAGTACAAGTTTATTCTCTATATAAGGGCGCATCAAAGGTCCTTGTTAATATTCTTGGAGAACACGTTTATGGCTTGATTTTAGGCCTTTATATTCCTACTTGGTTTATGGAAGGCGATGCAGTAGCAACAGAAACTGCCCTAACACCAACAGGAAGAGGTAAGACGCCTGACTTCAATATGTATTTCAAAGCTCAAGTTATGGATAAGGGTACGTATTCTTTCGATAAGGCCCTACTTGGCTCAAAGAAAGACTATGTTCCTAATACCTATGTTTTCGGATATAATTTAACAGCTTTTGGAAGACAGAAATACGATAAGTATATTTGGGCTGATATGCTTGACAACGTTGGAAGAAACTTTTGGAAATTTCAATTCTTTGGTAAGTCAGAGAAAAGAAACTTAAAGATAGATTTAGAGAGTTTATACTTTGAAATGATTGATAGCCTAAAAACACAGTGGACAGAAGAAGACAAAGTATATTATGATAGAAATAAAGATATTACATCAAACCCATTAGGCAAGAAGAATAAGTTCTATACTAATTATCTATCACCTCAAAAGATAAACGATTCAACAATTATAAGCCTAAAAACATCAACCTTTGAAGCTCCACAGCTAATAAAGCTTACAAATAATAACGAAACTAAATTATCTAATATAGGAAGGGTTCTAAACTCCTATATGGATGTAAATAAGAATAAATTACTTTGGTCTGAGTTTAAATACCACTCTCGTTGGGAACATGAAAACTATGCAGATATTATTGAATATGATATTGAAACAGACAATTACAAGAGGATAACCAAAAAGGAAAGGCTTTACACCCCTTCTTATAATCCAAATAATGAAAATATTATTGCAGCAATTGAAGAGGATTCAATTAACGATCAACGTTTAGTTATTCTTGATAAGACCTCAGGGGATATTCTAATGCGTTTTGAAAGCAGTGGCTCTTATGATAAGTTTTCCTATCCTTCATGGTCAGATAAGGCAGATGAGATATTTCTAATTAAGTTTAACCAAGACGGCAAGTCAATAGGGAGTTACAATATTTATAATAAAACTTATACCCAAATAACACCATTTAGTTTTAATAATATCTTAAAGACTAAGTTCCATAATGGCAGGCTTTATTTTATTGGAGATTATAATAATACTTACCAAGTTTATTCTTTTAACCCTTATGAGAACTCAGACTATATTACCCAAAACACAGAGAGTCGCTTTGGAGTTAAGGATTTCTCATTCGTTGGAGATAGCTTAATAATTAGTCAATATACAGCAGATGGTAGCAAAATCTATATTCTACCTATAATTGAAGGAGACTCTATTAAGAACGACAAAGAAACGCCTATGTTCCCTTTAGCAAAACTTATAACAGAACAGGAGGATTACCTCTTTACAATAGACAAGATTAAAGATACAGTTTACCCAAGCAGGAAATATTCCAAGATAAAACACCTATTCAATTTCCATAGCTGGGCACCAATATATATTAATGCAGAAAGCCAAGATATTGATTTTGGGCTCTCTTTATTCTCTCAAAACATACTTGGAACATCTCTTTTCTCCACAGGTTATAGGTATTTAGTGGATGAACAAAGAGGAGAATTGTTTGTTGATTATACCTATAAAGGATGGTATCCGATTGTTAATTTAAAGCTAAACTACAGTAGAAGGAATATATCATTGGAAGAGGGAAATAATAGTTCGTATTATGTCTGGAATGAATACAACTCATCTCTAAATGCAGTCTTGCCTTATTCTTGGGGTACTAATAATTTTAATAAGTATTTCAATACCATATTGCGTTATTCTTTTAAAAATATTATACCAATAAATGATTACCATAGCGACCTTACAAGCTTCCATACGTTTGGTGTTGGCTTCCGTACAGGAATTACAAGATCAATGGCTGTAAACGACCTTAGCCCTCGACTTGGACAAGCTTTTGGCTTAAACCTACAACGTTCTCTAAGCTCTGAGAATGCAAGTATATTTACACTTAGTTCTACAACTTACTTACCAAGTATATTCATTAACCATAGCTTCGAAATACATCTTGATTACCAAAAGAACACTCCTTCTGTCTATTATTTTCCAAATGAAGTCTTTCTTACAAGAGGAGTTTATGGAGAATTTCCAGCATGTTTCTATGGTGCAAAATTCAACTACCACCTTCCCCTCGCCTATCCAGACTTTGCAATGGGCAAGCTTCTATATATTCAAAGGCTAACAGGAAGAGGTTTCTTTGACTTTGGTTATTTCGATGACGAGTATCTAAGTAGCTTTGGTGCTTACCTGCAAATGGATTTCAATGTTTTCAGAATTGAATACCCAGTAAATATTGGAGTACAAGTAGGCTACGTTCCTCAAAAAGATAGCTATTTCGCCAATCTGGTCTTCTATCTAAATATGTAAATTAACCTTCAAGTAGATTCTATTCCGAAAAGCTACCTAACAATTAATTTTTGAGTTTGGTTTACGTTTTGGCTTATTATCTTAATTGTGTAAATCCCTTTTGACAATCCCCTAACATCAATCTCTAAATCTTTCTTTGATGGGTCTATTCTATAAGTATTTATAGCTCTTGAGTAAATATCATAAATAACAACATCAGCTACTGAAGTTAATCCATCAACCTCTAATATTGCTTTATTATCAGCAGGGTTAGGATAAAGCTTAGTTGTTATTTTATTATTTTCAACATCATTAAATGATGCATGAGTGTAACATTGTTGTGGGCAAAACTCACTTTCACATCCATCTCTTATTGCTTTTAGCTTATAACAATAACTTATCCCTTCAACAACAGTAGTATCTCTATATACTTTTGTTGTAAGCGTTGCCAAGAAATCATTATCTCTAAATATAATAAAAGTTGCTGGATTTCCTGCCCAATCTAATTCAATGCTGTTTGCTGCACTATGTAATGAAAGACCTGATGGAGGTATTACATGTTTTACAATTAGATTTAAGCTTACAATGCTATCGCAACCATGGATTGTTTGAATAGTTTGTGTGTATAATCCAGATGTATTAGCAATGAAGTCAAACCCAAAACTATTATAAATATCTCCTTGACAAATAGTGTCAGAAATAAACGTAGAAGCTGTAACACCAATATAATTAGTAAATGCACTCAAATTAACAGCAGATTGATAATCTAATACAGAATAACAAGGAACATAAAAAGGAATAGATTTATTCACACTAGTAAAGCTAGAAGACTGAACAGAAGGAGGATTTATTGATTTGCTTGTAATAGAACTTAGTCGATATAAACCATAAAAAGCATTTTCAGGAATACTAATTACACCATCTCCAATAATTAATGTATTCAAACTATCGCAACCATAAAAAGGCTGAGCTGTGTTAATTCCTAAATCATTGCAGTTAGTCGCATTGAAAAATAATGTATCTAAGCCTGTGCAATAAGAAAAAGCATTATCGCCAATTGAGGTAACAGATGAAGGAATAGTTATTGAAGTCAAATTACTCCAATGTTTAAAAGCAGAAGCACCAATGGAAGTAACAGAAGAAGGAATAGTGGTTGAGGCTGGTAGATTGATTCCATTAAAAGCATTTTCAGGGATACTGATTACACCATCTCCAATTATTATTTTATTCAAACCATTACAACCATAAAAAGGCTGTTCTGTGTTAGTTCCTACAGCATTGCAGTTTTTGGCATTAAAAAATAATGTATTTATAGAGATACAATCTCTAAAAGCACTATTGCCAATTGAGGAAACAGAAGAAGGAATAGTGATTCCGATTACTCCAACGCAATCTCTAAAAGCAGAATAACCAATAGATGTAACTTTATAGTAATTGCCACTATATAATACTGAATCAGGAATTGACACTTCTATTAAATATTCATTTGAATATGAAGAATAAGTTAAACCTCTAAATGTTACCTCAGCAGTGTAAGGGAAACTCGAAGAAGTAATATTATAATAAATTACATTACTACTATAAACAGCTGAAAAATCTTCAGCTTTTGCATTTAAGCTAATCCCAAATATCAGAGTTAAAATAATAAGTATTGATTTTTTCATTATAAAGGTATTACGTTATATTATTAGTATTCTTCTATTAATATCCTGCAAATGTATTAAAAAAAATCAATAAAACATTAATTCCTTTACATAAAAATAGTAAGTAACTTATTTATATATAATATAATGATAGTAATTGATTATGATAAAGAGATAGGGGGAAAGGATAATATGTAGGAAAAGAAAAACCCTCTAACAAATTAATGTTTCGAGGGTTTTGAAGTACTCCGAGCGGGACTTGAACCCGCACGAGCGCAATGCTCACAGGATTTTAAGTCCTGCGTGTCTACCAATTCCACCATCAGAGCGACTTTCTTTTTTGAGCGAAAGACGAGACTCGAACTCGCGACCCCAACCTTGGCAAGGTTGTGCTCTACCAACTGAGCTACTTTCGCTTGAATTGAGGGTGCAAAATTACTAATATTTTTCTTTTTACCAAATTATTCTACACTTTTTCTATTAATTTCTTTATATTATTTAACTTCATCAAGGCTTCCATCGGCGTAAGGTTGTCAATATCTGTATTTAAGATATCTTCCTTTATTTCTAAAAGTAATGGGTCGTCAAGTTGAATAAAACTCAATTGGAATGGGTCTTCTTGTTTTTGTTTTGATTTAGATGATGGCTTTGGTTTATTTGGCTTTTGTCTTTTCTCCAACATTTCAAGCATTTCCTCTGCCTCATCCAAGACCTTCTTAGGCATTCCTGCAAGTCTTGCAACGTGAATACCAAAACTTTGAGAACTTCCACCCCTTGCTATCTTCCTTAAAAATATGATTTGCTTACCTATTTCCTTAACAGTAACATGGAGATTCTTTATTCTGGAATATGTTCCCTCCATATCAATTAGTTCATGGTAGTGAGTTGCAAACAAAACCTTAGCTCTGTATTTTGGATTATCGTGAATATAGGATGCAATTGACCAAGCAATCGACACTCCATCATAAGTGCTTGTTCCCCTCCCAATTTCGTCTAAGAGGACAAGTGACCTGTCCGATAAATTATTTAATATGCTGGCTGTTTCGTTCATTTCAACCATAAACGTACTTTCTCCTGATGAAATATTGTCAGATGCCCCTACCCTTGTGAATATCTTATCCACTATTCCTATATCAGCACTCTTTGCAGGCACGAAACTACCAATCTGAGCCATTAGCACTATTAGAGCATTTTGCCTTAGATATGCACTCTTACCTGACATATTTGGCCCTGTGATTATTCCTATCTGCTGGCTCTCTTTATCCAAAAACAAATCATTTGAGATATAAGGCTCACCCTTAGGTAGCATTTTCTCAATAACAGGATGTCTTCCTTCAACAATCTTAATTGAATAGCCATCATTTATAGTTGGTCTGACATAGTTGTTTTCAATTGCTATTTCTGAAAAAGACAATAAACAATCAAACTCTGATATAATTGAGGAATTCTTTTGCAAAACACTAACATAAGGCAAGACTTCTGTTAGTAATTTATTATATATCCTTGTTTCTATTTCTAATATCTTTGACTCAGCTCCAAGAATCTTTGTCTCATATTCTTTTAACTCCTCTGTAATATATCTTTCGGCATTGGTTAGGGTTTGCTTCCTAATCCACTCATCGGGCACCTTGTCCTTATGTGAGTTAGTGACCTCAAGATAGTAACCGAATACATTATTAAAGCCTATCTTCAAAGATGAAATTCCGGTCTTCAAGGTCTCCCTCTGTTGTAGTTTTTGAAGATATTCTTTCCCATGATAAGCTAACTCCCTTAACTCATCAAGCTCTGCATTATATCCCTTTGCAATAACTCCTCCCTTAGAAACTGCATTTGGAGCATCAACAGAAAGAGTCTTTATTATATTGTTAATTAGGTCTTGGCAAACATCTAAACTCTCCGCCTTTTCAAGTTCTTTTACACCCTTACTAACAGTCTTTAGCGTATCTATTTCCTTTAAGACGTTCTTAAGATGGACTAATTCATTAGGCATAATCCTTCCATAAGCAGCCTTTGCAGTCATCCTTTCTAAGTCGCCAATCCTCTTAATGCTTTCTGAAAAACGATAAGCAATCTCTTCATGGTTTACAAAAAAGCTTACTACATCCTGACGTTTCTCTATCTCAACCCTATCAATCAAAGGAAGTAGCATCCAACGTTGCAAATGTCTTGAGCCCATATTCGACTTTGTCCTATTAAGTACTGAAATAAGGGTTGAACCATGTTGGTGTGGTGAGAATACTAATTCTAAATTTGAGATAGTGAACTTATCAAGCCATACATAGTTACTATTATTTAGCCTCGATATCTTTTGAATATGTGATATTGCCTTATGCTCTGTTTCATTTAAGTAGTGAAGACAAGCCCCAGCTGCAATAATGCCAAGTGGATAATCCTCAATTCCAAATCCCTTAAGAGAGTTAACATCGAAGTGTTTTTGTAGTATATCATTTGCAAACTCAGAGCTAAAAGCCCAGTCGTCAAATGTGTTTGTATAAAAGTCTTTCTTAAATCTCTCTTGAAACTCCCTCAGCCTTTGCTTTTGAACAATAACTTCCTTTGGTGCTAAGGACTGGATAAGTTTTTCCATCTCCTGACAATCTCCCTGCGAAACATAAAACTCCCCTGTGCCTATATCCAAGAAAGCTATACCCATAAGGTCTTTTTCGTAGTGGATGGCTGAAAGAAAATTGTTTTGAGAGTGGTCAGAGGTCTTATCGTTATATGAAAGAGATGGAGTAACAACTTCGGTTATCCCCCTCTTAACAATACCTTTTGCAAGCTTAGGGTCTTCGAGTTGTTCACAAATTGCACATCTCTTGCCTGCCCTTATAAGTTTAGGAAGGTAAGTATCGATTGAATGATAAGGAAAGCCTGCAAGCTCTAAATCCTTTTGTACACCATTAGCCCTTTTAGTTAGAGTTATTCCGAGTATTTTTGCAGCCTCAATTGCATCTTGACCAAAGGTTTCGTAGAAGTCACCAACACGAAAAAGCAAAATCGCATCAGGAAACTTCACTTTCATTGCATTGTATTGCTTCATTAACGGGGTAACCCCATCTATATTTTTAGCCACTTAGTTATTGGTTTATTCGTATTTAATATAAAAGAGAAACAAAAATACGATAAAAAAAACAAACAAGCAAAAACAATACTTATTTTACTTAAATAAACCTCTTCTCCCAATAAGGAAATTCCTTAGCCAGTTCACCTGAATAGTAGAAATCAAAACCTAAGGCACCAAAAGTATAAACCTTGTCAGCAACCGTTACGTGAGAACCCCCACATTCTGGATTAGGACTTGGTTTCGATTCACTAAAGCCAATATTGAAAAGAGTAAAAAGAATTTCAGGACGACTGCTAATATCAAACTTAGCCCTCTCCCACTGCTTCTTGGTTTGGTGAAGGATACAACCAGTATATACATAAGAATAGTAGTGATTTTGATAATCCACAAGTCGGTTAACCCTCTCCGAAGTTGGGTCAGAGGTTAAGAAATTAAGTATATTTTCATACTCCTTACCCATATAGAAAACAGAAGAAGCAGTCTTTAAGTTCTCTTCAACCTGCATAGCCGTGAAGTCTTTAATGCCATTCACACCAAGAGAAAACTGACTCTGAACACTCAAGACCTTAACAGGACCTAAGTATTTCTTATACATCTCCCTCTTAGAATTGAAAAGCCTAATCTGCTCACCAACCAAACAACCCACAATCATTCTTGGCTCAACACCAGTAACCCTTGCAGCACTATCAATAAGCTTCTTATCCTTCACAATCGCAACCTTCAAAGCCTCCCACTCAGGAGTATTCATCCAAACA
>Ga0265294_10001303_pt1 | contig 33646 bp, 35 predicted proteins | sample MunlanPumphouse3_FD_192504 | JGI IMG/M metagenome (GOLD analysis project Ga0265294, IMG submission 192504) | Groundwater microbial communities from a municipal landfill in Southern Ontario, Canada - Pumphouse #3 | ecosystem: Environmental > Aquatic > Deep subsurface > Groundwater | place...
TTTTATTGAAAAAAGCAGTTATTAGTGTTTTTTTGTTTAATACTAGATTAAAATAAAAAAGTTGTATATAATTATGGTAATTAAAGTTTTTTTCTGGGGGTAGTATTGATGGAAAAGAAAAGTGAAAACGGAGTAATAGCTTTATTATTTGAAAAGATTCCTTTATCAAATGTTAAGTTTTTATTTCGTCCTATTGAAATAATTGAAGGGGTTTTAGATGAACATGGTGAGCTTTTGACAACAAAATACAATACTGAATATTTTAGTATAAAATGTTGTGATGTAGTATATTCTGAAACTAAGGAATGTTTTGGCTTTGATGTACCTATTGTTGAATTGATGAAAAAATATGATTATGGAAATGAAGAAGAAGCGATTGAAGAATATTTCGAAGAAATTTTATCTTCAATTCATATTGGGACTTATTGTGACGAAAACGACTCGATCGAAATTACTGATATTCCATATGAAGATTTAGATTCATATGGAAAGATAGAATTTTTAAATGATGTTAAAAGTGTTGTTATTAATCTGAGTAAAGAAGATATAAATAATGTCATAGAAGAGAAAGATATTGAGAAAATTCATCAAAAATTTGTATATTATAAAGAATTTTTAGCAGCGCTTGAGAAAAAAATTGATAATACTTCAGAATCAGAATTTTTACCAGCTATTAAAAATGAAGAGAAGATAATTTTTCTTCCTGAATCAAAGACTAAGGGAAAAATGGCTGTTAAGCAAAAAAAAGATTATATTGATGTTGATGATTTATACAAAAAAGTAACAAGTGTTATTAAATCACAAGATAGTCAGATAGAGGATCTTGTAACAACTGTTGCAATGAATTATATTAGTGAAAACAAACGTAATAAATCACATATCTTAATTACTGGTCCTACAGGGACAGGTAAAACAGAAATTATGAGTTGTATAAGTGAAAATTTACAAATTCCGATAGCTGAGTATGATATGACTCAAATATCGGTAGCTGGTTATGTGGGAAAAAATGTTGATGATGCTTTAATCCGCCTTTACAATAATGCAGATCGAAATTTAGAGAAGGCTGAACGTGGTATTTTAGCTTTAGATGAAATAGATAAAAAAGCATCTGAAAGAAATGATCATGTTTCTGGTAGAGGTGTTCTTAATTCATTACTTAAAATTTTGGATGGAACGGTTTTCGATCTTGAAGTTGAACGTGGTAAAACAGTTCCTTTTGATACTTCGAATCTTACGGTTGTTGCAATGGGGGCTTTTGCCAATATGAAAAAACAAAGACCTGTTGGTTTTGCCTGTGGTCAAGAAAATGTTGAATCATATGAACCGAGTTTTGAAGATTATGTAAATTTTGGTATGCCAGGTGAATTTATGGGACGTTTTACAAGGATTGTTACCTTAAATGAGTTATCACTTGAAGATTTAAAATCTATCTTACTTACTTCTAAAATAAGTCCTTTACTAATTAAGAAAGAAGCTCTTAAGGATTATTTTGGTGTTAATTTGAAATATACTGATGATTATATAGAGGCTGTTGCTAAAAAAGCTATTACTTTAAAAACAGGGGCAAGAAGTTTAAAAAGTACTGTTTTTGAGTCTTTAATAAAAGCAGAGAATAAAATAATGAGAGAAAGAAAATATAAGGAACTTATATTAAATGAACAAACAGCATCTAATAATAAGGTCTATGTCTTAAAATAAAAATACAGACAGTTGATATATCAACTGTTTTTTGTGATATAATTTATTATAAGGAGTGTAGTAAATGAAGTATAATTTTTGTAATGAAGAGGAATGTGCTATTTGTAATAAAGATGAAGCTGTGTATAAGTATGTTTTAATTGATGGTAGTACAATTGATATATGTCAAGAATGTGGTGAAATATTATATAATAAGAATATTAAACCTTATTGTCCTGATCGTTTATTTCATATCATTACCTTAACTGAATATGTTGGGTATTATAAGGAATATAAAAAATATGAAAAAAATAAAAAAGAGAATGTTAAAACGTTAGTCAAATATTAATAATAGTATGGTGGTGATTTTATGAATAAAATACAAGTTATGAACGAAGGTCTTGCTAATAAAATAGCAGCTGGAGAAGTTGTTGAAAAATGTGTTTCAGTTATTAAAGAATTAGTTGAAAATAGTATTGATGCTGGTGCTAAGAATATTAAAATAGATCTTTTGGAATCGGGCATTAGAGAAATGAAAGTTACAGATGATGGAGTTGGAATGAATAGTGATGATGCTAAATTAGCCTTTTTACCTCATGCTACAAGTAAACTCATTACTGAATATGATTTATTTCATATCTCATCTTTAGGGTTCAGAGGTGAAGCGCTTCCTTCAATCGCTTCTATTAGTGAAATCTTATTAAAAACGAGTACAGGTTTGGTAGGTACTGTTATTCGTCTAAAAGGTGGAGACATTATAGACGTTGAAGCTGGGGATGCTAGAGTTGGTACTTCGGTGACTGTTAACAACTTATTTTATAATACTCCAGCAAGACTCAAACATTTAGGAAGCTTATATTCAGAATTATCTAATATAACTGATTATGTTCATAAGATAGCGTTATCATATCCTAACATATCATTCACTGTTACAAATGATGGAAAAGTATTATTTGAAACAGATGGTAATGGTAATCAATTAAAAGTTATTAAAGAAATATATGGTGTTGATGTTGTTAAAAAGATGATTGAAATAGTAGCTGCTAATGATGATTATGAAGTAAGTGGTTATATTTCAATGCCTGAACTGACAAAGTCAAATCGTAATCATTTAATAACGCTAGTAAATGGTAGAGTAGTTCGAAATCTTGAATTAAATAGAGTTATTAATGATGCTTATCATACATATAAACCGGAGGATAAGTTCCCAATTGTGGTATTAAATATATTGGTTGATTCAACACTCATAGATGTAAATATTCATCCTACTAAGATGGATATTAAGTTTAGTAAATTTGATGCTTTAAAAGATTTAATAACTAATGAAATTAAAGCTAAACTTAATAGTGTTAGGCTTATACCTAAAGTTGAGAACAAAGTGAAAATTCTTGATTTTTATCAAGAACAAACTCTTAATCTAATCAGAGGTGAAGAAGATAAATCTTTACATGACACATTTAAAATAGAAGATACTACTGTAGATTATCAGGATAGTATTATTTTAACAAATGAAGAATATAAAAATCCAATCAATGATAATTTTTCTAGTCAAAAGATTCCAGAGATGTATCCTGTTGGATTAGTAAAAGGCACTTACATTATTTGTCAAAATGAACTTGGTATGTATATGATTGACCAACATGCTGCTAAGGAGCGAGTTAATTATGAGTATTATTTAGGGGCCTTAGGTAATCCAAATAACAATACAATTTCGATGCTGTTGCCAATAACAGTTGAATTGCCATACAATGAGTTTATTATTATTAAAGAGAATATTGGAATATTAAAAGATATGAATTTTGAAGTTGAAGAATTAGGAACTAACACATTATTATTTAGATCTCACCCAACATGGTTACCCCAAGGTTATGAAGAGGAAGCTATTAGAAAGATATGTGATCTTATTATTGTTAAAGAAAAGAACTTTAGTGTATTAAAATTTAATGAAGCCGTAGCAACAATGATGAGTTGTAAGCTTGCTATTAAAGCTAATGAAAATATAAGTCATAGTGAAATGGAAACATTAATAGATTCACTTAGAGCTTGTGAAAATCCTTATACCTGTCCTCATGGTAGACCAACAACTATCTTCTATTCAAATTATGAATTAGAAAAATTATTTAAAAGATCAATGTAATTGACAAAACCTTAGTTTAGAGTATAATAATGATACTTTCAGTTAAGGGGGAGTATAAATGTCATATAGTGACGATGTAATGATGAGTCTATCAAATAGACTAAGGGATCTTTCAGATAAGATGTATCACATTAAAAAGTTTAATGAAAATATTGGTATCTTAAAAGATCTTAATGAAATTCTTAAAAGGGATATTGCATTACGCGAGAGAGAATATGCTATAAAACTAATAGAGTTGAATAAACGAGGCATCAAAGAAGAAGAAATTGAAGCAACTGTTTTAAAACTTAATAAAAAAGGCTTATAATTGACTATAAGCCTTTTTATATATATAATTTAAGTGGTGATAAAATGAAAAAAATAATTGTAATTACGGGACCTACAGGTGTAGGTAAAACAAAACTATCAATTGCTTTAGCACATCATTTTAATGGTGAAATTATAAATGCTGATAGTATGCAAGTTTATAAGGATTTAAATATAGGAACAGCTAAAATAAGTGAAGAGGAAAAAGAAGGAATCCCTCATTATTTATTCGATGAAAAAGATGTGTTAGATTATTATTCTGTCTATGATTATCAGAATGATGGTCGTGAATTATTAAATAATTTTGATGATTCTAAAACACCTATTATTGTTGGCGGAACAGGACTTTATATAAAAGCTCTTTTATATGATTATAAATTTCCTAACGATGAGGTTCAATATGATTTTTCTCATCTTACGAATAAAGAAATATATGATAATATAAAAAAGTATACTGATGATATTGATATTCATATTAATAATCGTCAGCGCTTAGAACGTCGTTTAAACATGTGTATGAATAAAAAAGATAACAAGACATTAAAAGGAAATGAATTGTTATATGATGTTGTTTTTATTGGTCTTACGACAGATAGAGATAAATTATATGACATAATCAATAATAGGGTAGATAAGATGATTGCTGCCGGATTAATTGATGAGGTTAAGTCTTTATATAATAAAGGTATTAGAAGTAAGGCTATTGCTACAGGTATTGGTTACAAAGAATTATATAAATATTTTGATGGGGAATTATCTTTAGAGGAAGCGATAGATTTAATTAAGAAAAATTCTAGACATTATGCTAAGAGACAATATACATGGTTTAATAATCAGATGGATATAACTTGGTTTAATGTAAATTTTGATAATTTTAGCAAAACCAAAAAAGAGGTTATCTCTTATATAGAAAAAAGTTATGAACTTGATTCATAACTTTTTATAATGCATCTATATATATTGTTTTATCAAAGAGATGTTCTTCTGTATCTTGATTTTTCAATGTTTCATGATCGATTAAGAAAAATTGATGATTGAGAATATCTTTATCAGAGTTTGGTATATAGGGGTCATCCCAAGTTAGATCTAGGTGATACCATTTATTATCTAAATAGACTAGATTCCAAACATGTTCTTCACTAGCGACTTTAGAATTAGGAATATTCAATTTGTTGAGGAATAAGGCCATGGCATCAGCATAGCCGTTGCAAACAGCATAGCCTTCAAATAATGGACCGTAAGCTGTTGATGAGTGATAGGTATTATCATTGATATTATTTATTTTTAAAGCATCATATTTTGTATTATTAATAATGTAATCATGAATAGCTCTTATTTGATCCTTGGTAGACATTGATGAAATACTTTGAGAATCATCAAGAGCGGTATATATTTCATCGACTTTTGTATTTAATTTTTCGGTAACATATTTATCATAGGCCCTTGCGATGTGGATGTTAATTTTTTGATTAAGAAGAGGTGTTGTATAAGTCCTGATTGTCGTATATTGATTATATGGATTTACAAAACTATTAATATTAGATAGAAGAGTGGCATTGTTTGATATTTCATTAACATCATTCATACATTCTTCATAATTACAATAGAAAGTAAATTCATCCCAGCCAGAATTTACAGCCGTATAATAGATATTTAATATCTCTTGTTTATTATCTGGTACAAAATCAATAGTCATTTTAACGAAGGTGTTATCAACCCCTTCTTTTACATACTCATTTGTAGTTGGTAAGTAAACTTTTTTTTGAATATCACGAACAAATTGCTGTGAACAAAAAAAATCATTATCATATATATAATAAAGTCCTATAAATATAATAATTAAACTAATTATTCTTTTAATAACATTATCTATCATATTATCACCATTATTAGTTTAACACAAAGGATATATTTTTAAAAGAAAAAGCAAAATAATCTACATTATTTTGCTTGATTTACTTGTTTCATTAATTTTGATTTTTTACGAGCAGCTGTATTTTTTTTGATAATTCCTTTTTTCATAGCTTTATCAATTTTTTTAACTGTATCATTTAAATCGGCTTCATCATTAGTTTTTAACACTTTTTTTAGAGCTGTTTTCATAGAGCCTTTTAATGAAGCATTAGCGCTATTACGTTTAGCATCAGTTTTTACGCGTTTTTTAACACCTTTAATATTTGGCATATTTTCACCTCCAATATCTGTAACTCACTAGTATTTTAGCAAAGAAAGGTATAAATTGCAATAAAATAATCCAAACTTTATTTATATTATTAACATTCTTAAGATGTATATTATATTATTCATTTAATCATAATATAACGAGGAGTGATATTGTGTCTAATGTTGATTTAAGCAAATATCAATTAAGAACTGATTTAGCGATTGAGGCAATAGAAGGAGTAGATCCTGAAGATGGGATTGTTACTAAAGATATTATTAAGGAAGGTATTAAAATAACTAGTGTTGATGTTTTGGATAATGGTATTAAATTAATTAATAAAAAAAAGGGCCGTTATATAACAGTTGAGTTTGATGATATTCTTGATACAAGTAGAAAGGAATCAGTTAAAAAAATTTTTAGTGAGGAATTAAGGGATTTAATAAAGTATTTAAAACTAAAAGATAGTGATAATTGTTTGTTAGTGGGTTTAGGAAATGATAAATCAACTCCAGATGCTTTAGGACCATCAGTTGTTGATAATATAATTGTTACGAAGCATTTGTTTGACTTAGGTAGTGTCAGTGAAGGGTATCGCAGTGTAAGTGCTATTTCACCTGGTGTTATGGGTCAAACGGGTATTGAAACAGGAGAACTTATTATTGGTATTGTTGAACGTGTTAAGCCTGATTTCATCATTGTTATAGATGCTTTAGCGGCCTCATCATTATCTAGAATTAATAAGACTATTCAGTTAACAGATACAGGGATTCATCCAGGTAGTGGGGTTGGGAATGCTAGAAAAGAGATCAGTTATGAATTGTTAGATATTCCTGTTATTGCAATAGGTATACCTACGGTGGTTGATGCTGTAACAATTGTTAGTGATACAATTAATTTTATGCAAAGACAGATGGCTTATAATAAAAAAAATATGGATAAACCTATTAATAAATTAATAAATCCTAATATGGTTGATTATACTAAGGATGATCAAGATTTAACCAAAACAGAAAAAGAGAACCTAATGGGTATCATTGGTACACTTGAAAATGATGAAATGAAGCAGTTGATATATGAAGTTTTATCTCCAATAGGTTATAATTTGATGGTTACACCAAAGGAAATTGATTTTTTAATTGAGAAATTAAGTGATATTGTAGCAGGTGGTATTAATAATGCACTACATCGACAAAATAACCTTTCATAACTATTTATAATGCTCATAAGTTATACAAAAGGAGATAATACTTATGGGTAGAACTTTTATTGCAAAAAAACATAAGCGTCGAATTTTTAAATTTCGTTATCTTATATTTTTCTTTATTATTTACCTTTCTTTTGATACAACCTATGCATATCTTTTAAATAGAAAGACTAGTTTAGAGAGTGATATTTATATAAAAATGATTTTGTCTAATACTAATCATAATTTTAAAACGGATTATAAACCTAGTGAAATAGTTAATGAAACAGTCTCATTATTAACTAATATTAATATCAATGAACCAACTAGTTTACTGACTTTTAACGTTAAAGAAGAGGCAATTAAAGCAGTTGCTGACTTAGATACAAATTATGTTGATCATTATGATTTTAATAAACAAGAGAAAATTACAGAATATATAAAAGATCCAAATCCAACGATAGTGAACAAGCCTCGTGTATATATTTATAATTCACATCAGTTAGAAAACTATAATGCAAAGAATTTAGAAATATATAATATTACACCTAATGTTATGATGGCTTCTTATATGTTGAAAGAAAATTTAAATGATTTAGGAATAGGAACGCTTGTTAATGAATCAAATTTAACAGAATTTATTCGAATTAATAATTGGAGTCATGCTGATTCTTATAAGGCTTCACGTATCTTTATTTTAGACGCTAAAGGAAAGTATGATTCACTAGAATATTATATAGATATTCATCGTGATGCTATTAAGAAAGATGCTGGTACAAGGGAAATAAATGGGCGCAAGTATGCTAGAACTTTATTTGTTGTAGGATTAGAAAATCCTAATTATGAAGCTAATTTAGCTCTAGCAAATGAACTCCATAAAAGGATTAATAAAGCTTATCCTGGTTTAAGTAGAGGAGTTATAAAAAAAGAAGGTAAAGGTGTAGATGGGATATATAACCAAGATATATCTCCAAAATCAATGCTTGTTGAAGTAGGAGGATATGAAAATACTATTGAAGAGGCAATGGCTACAGTTGAAGCCTTAGCTAAAATCCTATATGACTATATAGAGGCTTCATCATGAAAGGTTTTTGGATAGGATTATCAATTTTATTTGCAATCTTTATGACTCTATATATTTCTCAAGCCACAGGTTATTATGATTATAAACAATACCAAAAGACAGAATTAACTAAAGAAAAAATCGCTCAATTTGAACAAGATATTAAAGATGGTAAAAATATTAAGATTGAAAATTATTTAGAAAGTGTTGAAACTAATTATAACAATAATGCATCAAAAGCAGGTTTACAAATATCTAATACTATCCAGAAATATGTTAAAAGTGGTATTAATGCAACCTTAACATTCTTTGGATTATTATTAGGAGAATAATGAATCTCTACTCTTTATTAATGACGAAATTTTGCTAATTGATATTTATAGAAGGCAATTTCCATGATATAATCTTTATCAGGTGATATGAATGAATATTAACAATGTTAGAAATTTTTGCATTATAGCTCATATCGATCATGGCAAAAGTACTTTAGCAGATCGTATTTTAGAATTTACGGGTTCTACTGAGACTCGTGATATGAAAAGTCAACTTTTAGATAGTATGGATTTAGAACGTGAACGTGGTATTACAATTAAACTTAATGCAGTTCAACTTAATTATAAATCAGATGAAACAGAGTATTTACTACATTTAATAGATACCCCTGGGCATGTTGACTTTACTTATGAAGTTTCTCGTTCCTTAGCAGCCTGTGAGGGTGCTATTTTAGTCGTAGATGCTGCTCAAGGTATTGAAGCGCAAACTTTAGCTAACCTATATTTAGCATTAGAAAATGATTTAGCAATTATTCCTGTAATTAATAAAATTGATTTGCCCAATGCCGATGTTGAAAAGGTTAAAAAAGAAATTAATAGTCTTCTAGGATTTAAAGATGATGAAATAATTTTAACTAGTGCTAAAACTGGTGTTGGTATAAAAGATTTGTTAGAAGCTATAATTAAACGTATTCCAGCCCCAAATGGGGATAAAAATGAACCCTTACAAGCTTTAATCTTTGATAGTGTTTTTGATTTGTATCGTGGTGTTATAGCATCTATACGTATTATGAATGGTACCGTTAAAGTGGGAGACAATATAAAAATGCTTTCAACGGGTGCAACTTATGAAGTAGTAGAATTAGGGATTAATAATCCTAAAGAGCATAAAAAGAACATTTTAGAAGCTGGTGAAGTTGGATTTCTTGGAGCAAGTATTAAAAATATTGAAGATGTAAGAGTAGGAGATACAATTACTTTGGATAATATTCCTTGTAAAATAGCTCTCCCTGGTTATAAACCAATGAAACCAATGGTTTTTTGTGGTATATATCCTATTGATTCATCTCAATATATTGGTTTAAGAGAAGCTTTAGAAAAATTAAAATTAAATGATGCTTCTTTAACTTTTGAGCCAGAAACATCTGTTTCATTAGGTTTTGGTTTTAGATGTGGCTTTTTAGGACTTCTTCATATGGAGATCATTGAAGAACGTATCGAGCGTGAATTTAGGATTGATTTAATTGCAACCAGTCCTAGTGTTGTTTATGAAGTAACACTAACGGATGGTAGTATTATTATGATTCAAAGTCCAACTAAATTACCTGATAGACAAAAGATAGCTCTTATAAGAGAGCCTTTCATCAAGTCTAATATCTTTGTTCCCTCTACTTATGTTGGAGCTGTAATGGAGCTGTGTCAAGATAAAAGGGGTAAATATATAAGCATGGAATATCTTGATGGAGAACGAGTTAATATCCATTATGAGATCCCACTATCTGAAATCGTGTATGATTTCTTCGATAAGTTAAAATCAGGAACAAAGGGATATGCTTCATTTGATTATGAAATTATTGGTTATAAACCATCTGATTTAGTCAAATTAGATATCTTAATTAATGGAGAATTAGTGGATGCTTTGTCAACTATTGTTCATAAGGACTTTGCTTATAAAAGAGGTAAGGCAGTAGTTGAAAACTTAAAAGAATTAATCCCAAGACAAATGTTTGAAGTTCCAATTCAAGCCTTTATTGGAACGAAAGCTATTGCGAGAACAGATATAAAAGCTATGCGTAAAAATGTTTTAGCAAAATGTTATGGCGGAGATGTTTCTAGAAAGAGGAAATTGTTAGAAAAACAAAAAGAAGGTAAAAAGAGAATGAAACGAATTGGTAGTGTTGAAATTCCTCAAGAGGCTTTCTTATCAGTTTTAAGTATGGATGAAAAATAATTGTTGACAAAATATTGTCAAACTGTTAATATAACGGCTATCTTAATTACGAGGAGGTTATAATATGGAAAGAGAAAGTAGAAAAGCTGCCAGAAATGAATTAAATATGGTTTCAACAGGAAAAGAAAGATCAATGGAAGAGATTGTGTGGAATAACTTACTTGATTATATGAACCAAAAGAAACTTGATTATAATTCTCAAAAGATGTATTTAAAAAACACTATTCTTTATTTAAATTATGAGAAGAAGAAAAATACAATTATAAATACAATTACGGGAACACCAGCTGTTTTAGCATTGATGGGAGCAACAGGAGCTTACTATACAGGAAACAATAGTGTAACAGCAACTTTAGTTGTTTCAGCTTCTGCCCTAGCACTTATTGGAAAGGGTGTTAAGTTATTAAAACTTAATCCCTATGAAAAATCACTTGTTACGTATTCAGATGTTAATAAGGTAGAAAAAACATATCGTAAGGTAGCTCCTTACATAAAGAAATAACAATAACGAGAAATACTACATCATGTAGTATTTTTTTATGTATATTTACTGATTATGAATCATATATTAAATTGAATGAAAGGAGACTCGTATGAAAAAAATTGTATCGTTTAAGAAAGACATTCCCTTTAATACAAAGATAGGTGAAATTACCAGTATATCATTAGAACATAATGTAAAAATGATTGAGTTAGACCACATCTCAGGTGAATTTATAGTTAGTGGGGATTACAAGGTAACGGATGTCAGTGTTAATCGTGAGCCTTTCTCTTATAATCTACCTTTCGATATAGCTCTCGACACTAAATATAATGCTGACAAAGCTAAAGTGGAAATAGATGATTTCTATTTTGAAATTACGAATGAACAAATTTTAAATGTTAATATTGATGTTTTAATTGATGGTATAGAGATTGTTGATGATTTTGATATAGAAAAGGAGAGCGAAATAGTGGAAAATGAGAACGAAAATTTACAAGAGATTAGAACTGCAAAGGATAAGATAAATAATGTAGATTATTTAGAAGTGGAAGAGGATGAAATAATTGATTTATTTAAAGAAATAGAAACTCCACCTATAGATATAGAGATTGAGGGAAGCGAAGAAAAAAATATGGTCGAGGGGGAAAAGATAAAATCTTTATTTGATTCATTTGATGACAGTAACGAAACATTTACTACCTATCATGTTCATATTGTTAGAGAAAGTGATACTATTGATTCAATTGTTACTAAATATAATACGACTAGAGAAGAAGTTATTGCTTATAACAAAATCGATGAGTTAAAATTAGGTGACAAAATAGTTATTCCTGCTGTTGTCAATGAATAATATAAAAGACATAACAAATAACTATGCTTTAATACCTAAGCGTTATACATACAAGAAAAATGCCATAATCATCGATGCTGATGATGGGCATTTTGTCTTTAAAAAAAGAGCTAATAATAACAATAATAATCAATTATTCAAATATTTAAAATCACGCAATTTCATCTATTTACCTAACTTAATTAAAACAGATGATAAGTATGATATTTATCAATATATTGAAGATATAGATACACCCAGAGAACAGAGAGCCCTAGATTTAATGTATATTATAGCAATGCTTCATAATAAAACAACATTTTATAAAGACATTGATGATGATGAATACAAGGCTATTTATGAAGAGACTATCAAAAAGATTGATTATATGTATAACTATTACAACGATATTATAATAAATATTGAAAAGAGTATCTATATGAGTCCATCTGACTATTTAATTGCGAGAAATATATCGACTATTTTTAACTCGATTATGTTTTCTAGAAGAGAGATTGAACAGTGGTATGAGTTAGTAAAATATACAAACAAAAAAAGAGTAGTAACATTGCATAATAATTTAGATTTAGATCATCTTCTTCGAAATGAAGAGATGTATTTACTTAGTTGGGATAAATCAACACAAGGAATGCCTTTTCTAGATTTACTAGAATTTTATAACAGATATGCTTTAGAGTTTGACTTTGAAGAATTATTTAGATTTTATGAAAGCAAATATCCACTTCTTAAAGAAGAAAAACTATTATTATTTATAATGATGTCTATTCCAAGAAAATTAGAATATAAAGAAAGTGAAATAGAAAGATGCGGAGAAGCTAGAAAGGTTCTAGATTATATTTTTAAAACAGAAATTTTAATTACACCATATTATACGGTAGAGAACAAAAAAGAAAGTTAAAATTTCGATTAATAAAATAACTACATTAACACGTATAGGAATAAAAATAGTAATTATAGCTTGATAAACAATTATAATTGCAAGAATAATGGCTGTGATTATCCATAGCCATTTTCTTGGTGGAAAGAAATTTTTAAAGTTCCACATAAGAATCACCTATTATAAAATATGCTAAAATATAAAAAAGGATATGTTATATTGCTTTATGTTATAATATTTTAGAAGGTGATATTATGAAGAAAATATTTGTAATAGCTGTCATTCTATTTCTATTATGTGGATGTAACAATAATAATGTTACAAAAATGATTGATGTTACAGATAAATCTTTAAATTTTGTTACAGATTATGCTAAAACTAATGATTTAGTCTTAAAAACAGAACATATTTATCACGATAAAGTAGAGATTGATAAAATAATTAGTCAAAGTATAGTTGAAAATGCAATTCTAAATAAAGGTGATGTATTAACGGTGGTTATATCTTTGGGACAAGATCGAACTGTTCTTTATCAAAAATATAAAGTTAATGAACTTGGAAATATTCCTATTATGATGTATCACAATATTGTAGATAAACTTAGTTCTGAGACTAAATATACTGGTGGTAATGTTGATGCTTCAGGATATAGTCGCACAGTCGAAGCATTTAAAGATGATTTAGAGTTTTATTATAAATCAGGTTATCAAATGATTAGATTAAGCGATTATATGAATGGTATTATTGATGTAGAATTAGGAAAAAGTCCCATTATATTAACTTTTGATGATGGAAATAAAAATAATATGAATGTTTTAGGACTTAATGATAAGGGAGAATTGAATATTGATTCAAACTGTGCGGTTGGAATTTTAGAATCATTTAAAAAGAAATATCCTGATTTTTCAGTGACTGCAACGTTCTTTTTAAATAGTAATTTATTTGGTCAATCAAAATATAATGATAAAATATTAAAATGGTTGGTTGAAAATAATTATGATATAGGTAATCATACAAAAAACCATGTTGATTTTACTAAAATAGATGTTATTAAAACCCAAACGGAAGTTGCATATATGTATAAATTGTTGGATGACATTATTCCAAATAAATATATTCATGTCATAGCGTTACCTTTTGGTTCTCCTTATAAAAAGACTCATGAAAACTTTTCATATATCATTGAAGGGGAAAGTGAAGGGTATAAATACCAAACTGAATCTACTTTACGAGTAGGATGGGATGCTGATTATTCCCCTTTTCATAAGAATTTTGATAAATCTTTTATAAAACGTGTTAGAGCTTGGGATAACAACGGAAAAGATTTTGATATCGCTTACATCTTTGAAAAATTAGAGAAAAATCGTTATATTTCAGATGGTCAGTCAGATACTATTGTTATAGTTGACGATACAAATATGAATATAAATATTAAAGATAAAAAAATTATTAAGTACTAGTTATATAATAATATTTATTGTATAATCAATATAGTAAGTAGGTGTTTAATTATGAATCAAAAGGGGATAGTTTTATCTGGTCTTGTATACGTTCTTTTAATATTCTTTTTATTACTCATCTTAAGTTTATTAACGGTAATGTGGTATCGTCAAAATACGCTTAATACTCTTAGTAATAATGCTAATGAAATATATGATGAAAATGAGAAAATTATAAATGGGCCTTATTATAATGCTTCTGAAGGTGTTAATCATCCTTATTTAGCTAAAGGGATGACTCCTGTTAAATGGGATGGATCTAAATGGATAATGACAACAACTGATGATCCAGATTGGTATGATTACAAGGAATCTAGTAAGAAATGGGCTAATGCTATTACAGAAGATGATTCAATGTGGGTCTGGATTCCAAGATATAGTTATAATATATCTGCTGAGTGGCATAGTAATGTAACAGGGACTATTAATATTCAATTTAGTATGGTAACTGATGATACAAGGGGTGGAACTGTTACTATTGTTGATACAGGTTCTTCTAATGATTCAAATGGAACATGGACAAATCATCCAGCTTTTACTTTTGGTGATGCTGAATTAACTGGTATTTGGGTTGCTAAGTTTGAAGCTAGTGGAACAAAAGATTCAATAAGTATAAAGCCAAATAAATCTTCTCTTCGTAATTTGACAATTGGAGAGATGTTTACATCAGCTCGTGGTATGGAAAATAATGACCTTTATGGTTGGGGTTCTGATGGCAAGTTTATTGATACTCATATGGCAAAAAATGTTGAGTGGGGTGCAGCAACTTATTTAAGTAAATCAATTTATGGAAAGAACATTGATAGAATTTGGATTAATCCAGCAGATAATTATACAACAGGATGTGCAGGTGAAGTAGAATCATCGTTATCTACAACGGGTTGTTTGTATCAATATTACACACCTAAAGGGGTACAAACTAGTACCACAGGAAATGTCTATGGTATATATGATATGAGTGGTGGAACATATGAATATACAGCAGCTTATGTTGATAATTTTAATATTAATTTAATAACTTATGGTAATAGTATTATAAATGCCGCTGATAAGTATAAAGATATATATACTAAAGCTTCGACAGAAACTCAAGAAAACAATTATATAACTGCCCTAAACAAAAAGGGCGATGCCATTTACGAAACAAGTAATTCTTATACAGGAACAGCATCATGGTTTGCTGATTTTTCTCAAATGGCATATGATAAATATCCATGGTTTAATCGTGGTAGCGATTGGGATACCTTTTCTACCAGTCCTTTTTCCTTTATCTGTTCAGAAGGCCTAGGTGGTGTAAATACTTTCCGTCCCATTTTACTGGTTAATAATAGTTTGTAAATTAGAATATAATTAAAAAACATTGTATTATTTATAAAATGTAGTATAATACGATTATTAAATCAATGACAGAGATTAGTATCAAACAAATATTTGTAGAGACTTAGTGAATGGTGAAAACTAAGATTATGGGTTTGTGAATCAACTCTTGAGTGGAATGATGAATAAAGTATTCATTCCCGGTTTTAAACCGTTATGTAAATTAAGATACACTATTTTGTGTAATTAGGATGGCACCACGATATTATCGTTCCTAGAGATGATAATGTTAGGGTGCTTTTTTTTCTATAATATTATATAATTAAATTAATCATAAGGAGGAAAATATGAGAAAGATAGAATTAAATAGAATTTATAGACATTTTAAAGGAAATTATTATTATGTTAAGGAAATTGCTCTATCCTCCGAAACATTAGAAGAGTATGTTGTATATCAAGCTTTGTATGATGATAATAAAATATATATTAGAAAGTTAGATATGTTTTTAGAGAATATTGATCAAGCGAGAGAGGATAATATAACTAATCAACAATTTCGTTTTGAATTAGTAGATCTTTCTGCTGGCAATTCTAAATCTCGCGTAAAAAAACAAAATATAAGAGAGGTAATTAAAAATGATAGATATTAATGAATTAAGAAAAGATAGTAATAGAGTAAAAGAAAACATTAGAAATAAGTTTCAAGATGCAAAACTTCCTCTTGTTGATGAAGTAATTGAACTTGATGAAAATAATCGCAAGGCTAAAGCGGAAGCTGATGGATTAAGACAAAGAAGAAATGAAATTAGTGATGAAATTGGTCTTATATTTAGAGAAGGTAAAAAAGAAAAAGCAGAGTCTTTAAAGGCTGAAGTTAAAACAATCAATGATCAACTTGTAAGTTTAGAAGCAACTGAAATGGATTTAGGAAATAAAATTAAAGAAATAATGTATAAAATACCTAATTTTATTGACGAAACTGTTCCTATAGGTAAAGATGATAGTGAAAATGTTGAAATAGAAAAGTTTGGTGAACCTTTTGTACCAGAATTTGAAATACCTTACCATGCAGATATTATTTCTAATCTAAATGGGCTTGATAAGGAAAGTGCTGGTAGAACAAGTGGAAATGGTTTTTATTTCTTAATTGGCAACATTGCAAGACTTCATTCAGCAATGTTGACTTATGCTAGGGATTTTATGATTGATAAAGGATTTACTTATTGTATTCCACCTTTTATGATTAGAAGTGATGTTGTATCTGGTGTTATGAGTTTTGAAGAAATGAATGCAATGATGTATAAAATAGAAGATGAAGACTTATATTTAATTGGAACCAGTGAGCATTCAATGATTGGTAAATTTAAAGATCAGATTATTAAAGAGGATGAGTTACCATTAACATTAACAAGTTATTCACCATGTTTTAGAAAAGAAGTAGGGGCCCATGGTCTTGAAGAACGAGGACTTTATCGAGTACATCAATTTGAAAAACAAGAGATGGTTGTCTTATGCAAACCAGAGGAAGCTATGGATTGGTATAATAAGATGTGGAGTTTTACAGTTGAATTCTTTAGGAGTTTAGATATACCGGTTAGAACTCTAGAATGTTGTAGTGGAGATTTAGCTGATCTAAAGGTTAAAAGTTGTGACGTTGAAGCTTGGAGCCCTAGACAACAAAAATATTTCGAAGTTGGTTCTTGCTCAACACTAGGAGATGCTCAAGCTAGGAGACTAGGTATTAGAGCTAAGGGAGAAAAAAGTAATTATCTTGTTTCAACTCTAAACAATACTGTTTTAGCAACTCCCCGTGGTTTAATAGCGTTTATTGAAAATAATTATAACGAAGATGGAAGTATTAATATTCCGGTTGCTTTAAGACCTTATATGGGTGGACTTGAAGTAATTAAATAATTATAGAGGTGTTTAATTTGAAAAGAATCAGTAGTGTTTGTTTTTGGCTATTATTTATAATATATATTGAAATGGTATTAAGGGTAGCGCTCTTTGATAATACCCTTAATCTTAATATTTTCTACATGATTCTTTTTCTAATACCAATATCTTTATTATTGAAAACGATAACTTCTTTATTTAATAATGTAATGAATAAAATTGTTACTTATATTATGGTGATATCACTAACTATAATTTTTACGGCTCAGCTTGTTTATTACAAAACTTATTTGTCAATATTTTCTATGTTTTCGGTTGGCAAGGCTGATCAACTCCTTGATTATGTAGATACTATAATAAATATTATTATGAGAAATATATTTTGGATTGGTTTGTTATTTATCCCGCTAATTATATTTTTAATATTTAATAATAAATTTATGGAATATGAAAAAAACAATTGGAAGAATCTTGCTATTTTATTAATTAGTATTATCTTTTTTCAATTTGGAGCAGTATTGTCTTTAAATATAAAGAGTGAGGAGTTATATTCAGCTAAAGCTCTTTATTATGATACTCATTCCCCAACAATTTCAACTTCTAAGCTTGGATTATTAACAACGATGAGATTAGACTTAAAAAGATTGGTTTTAGGTTTTGAAGAAAAAGGAAAAATCGATCCTGAGGATGTTGAGGATGAAAAAGATTATATCGAAGATATAACTAAGCCACCTGTTAAGATTGAATATAATCGTATGGATATAGATTTTGATAGTTTAATTTTAAATGAACCTAATCAAACAATAAGAGATATGCATTTTTATTTTAATAATAGAGAAGCAACAAAGAAGAATGATTATACAGGCTTGTTTAAGGGAAAAAATTTAATTATCTTTTTAGCTGAGAGTTTTGATCCTATCGCAATTGATGAGGAGATAACTCCAACTCTTTATAAATTATATAATGAGGGATTCCAATTTCCTAACTTTTACACCCCTTTATTTCCGGTTAGTACAACTGATGGTGAATATATAACGGTAACTTCTTTACTACCTAAAGAGGGTGTCTGGAGTGCTTATAGATCTTGTAATAATTACTTTCCATTTGTGTTAGGGAATAGTTTTAAAAATATTGACTATAAAACTACCGCATATCACAATCATTCTGCTAGTTATTATTATCGTAATTTATCTCATCCTAATTATGGATATGAATATATAGCTTGTGAAAGAGGACTAAATATAAATTGTAAACGTTGGCCAGAGAGTGATTTAGAGATGATTGACGCTACATATAATTATTATGCTGCTGATACACCGTATGTAACTTATTATGTAACGGTAAGTGGGCATTTAAGATATACCAAAGTTGGTAATTCTATGTCATATAAGAATTGGAAATATGTTTCAGATCTAGATTATTCAAACAGTATTAAAGCATATATGGCAGCTCAACTTGAACTTGATAGAGCAATAGAATCACTAATTAAACAGTTAACAGCCTCTAACGAATTAGAAAATACTGTTATTGCAGTTAGTTCAGATCACTATCCTTATGGTTTAACTTTAGATGAAATAAATGAAAAATCCTCTTATGTAAGAGATGATAATTTTGAAAAACATCATTCTAGTTTTCTATTGTGGAATAGTAATACTAAATCAGTCAAAATTGACAAACTAGGTAGTAGTCTTGATATTTTACCAACCCTATTAAACTTATTTGGTGTATCATACGATTCCAGATTATTAATGGGTAGTGATTTATTATCAGATAGTGAACCTATTGTAATATTTTCGAACCGTAGTTTTATAACAGATAAAGGAAAGTATAATTCTATTACTAATACTTTTGAAAGTATCAATGGGGAAAACGTTCCTAAAGAATATATAAATGGTATTAATAAACAAATATACGATAAATTTTATTTATCAACTAAGATTCTAGATACTGATTATTATCGAAAAGTTTTCAAATAAAAAACACTTCATTCTGAAGTATTTTTTTGTTAGATTTTAATTGGACTATTTTTGTATTCTGCCTCAATTAAATCTACTTTTTGATCCTCTGGTAAAGTCGAGGCGTAAACACAGGTTGTTCTAAATTCTAAATCAAGCATTAAATCATCACAATTACTAAAATTTGAAACGATAGTAAGATTTATCTTTTTCTTTATACTATTCAAATATTTTCGTCCCACTTTGCTAAATCCTAATATTCTGAGATATCTAACATCTTTAAAAAAATCTGCTTCCTCCTTAGTAAAATTACAAAGGATATGTGTAAACATTCTTCTTAATTTATTATAAGTATATCTCTTTGTTTTAACTTTTTCTATTAATTCCTCAAGGCTATCTGATTCTACAATATATTTTTTAATTCTGTTTTCAATACCTTCTTCAACTGTTTGAAATTTATTTAAATTGTTCATATTATTTAATATTTGATATTTTAAATAAGGGTAGTAATCTTCGATAAAAAATAATTTATTTTGTAAAGAGTTATATGTTTCCGTTGGAACAAAGTTATTTATGGTTTCATTCTTTTTTAAAGATAATCTGATACTAGTAGCACTCGCTATTTTATCTCCTGTATCAAGTCCATGATAATCATTAGTTCTTTTAATTGTAAAAGGTGTAATATCAGCCTCTTGTTTAATTATCTCTTTAATATAGGAAACACCTAGAATATCATTTGGAGCATTAATATCTACCTTAGTAAGTATTTCTACAGCTTTCGTTAAAGCGCTTTTATAACTCGTTCCTTCATTGAGATGTTTTTTTACAAGTTTTTTATATTCCACATCATTTAACTGAGTATCTGCAATCTTATATAATTGCTCTATATCATTTGTTTCACTACCAAATACTAGAGAATTAACACCTAAAGCTTTTAAGATCTGAATAGATCCTTTAGCAAAAAAATCAGCTGATTGAGTAGCGAAAGGATAAGGGAGTTCTATAACAAGGTCAACACCATATAAAAGAGCGAGTTTTGTTTTATCCCATTTATTTATAATGCTTGTTTCTCCCCGTTGCATAAAATGACCACTTAAAACTAAAACATAAGTATAATTGGGAAACATTTCTTTTATTTTTTCTAAATGATATAAATGACCATTATGAAAGGGATTATATTCAGCAATAATACCAACGGCATTCATAAACAACACCTCACTTCATATTCATTATATCAAAATATTAAAAATGCAGGTAAAGAAAATATCTATAACAGTTTACTTCAAAGATATTTTCCAAAATTTGCCTTATAATATTGACAAAACGATATTTTTCTATATAATAAACTGGAAGTGAAAAGGGGTGTCAATTTATGAAAATTGGTTTTGACATAGATGGAACGCTTACAGATTTTGAAAAGTTTGTATTTGATAATGCTATAACTTTTATGAAAAAGAAATATAATATGAATATTATTAATGAAAATGGTTACGACTTAGACCAGGTTTTTGATATCGAAAACCAATTACTTAAAAAAGGATTTTCTATAGAAGAGGCTGCTACAAAAACCGAACAGATAATGAATGATTTTTGGGAAAGATATTATATTAAATATATTTTAACTCCATTTAGAGAGGGAGTTGTAGAAACTATAAACAGGCTATATGCTGAGGGCAATGAAATATTTATTGTCTCTTCAAGAAAAAGAGCAACCGAGGATAGTTTTAAAGGGAAAATTGTTAGATCCTCTATTGATCTACAATTTGCTCTTAACAAAGTAAAATATCATCATCTATTATTGTTTGAAAATGATGAAGAAAAATTAAAAGCAATAAAAAATAATTATATAGATATAATGGTTGATGATAAACCTGAATTAATAAGTCAAATTGCTGAATTTACAGATGCTGTTTGTATAACTTCCAGCTATAACAATTATGAATTTACACCAGATGTTGAAACTGTAGATGGGTATAACCATAATGAAATTTATAATAGTGTTCTTGTTATTAAGGAAAGAAACAATGAAACGGTATACGAAGAAGGGCAAGAAATTACTGGTATTCCTTCGGTGGACAAGTTATGGCTTAAACAATATTCAAAAGGTGATCTGAAATGGTCACTTAGCAAGATGTCTCCTTATGAGAGAATGAAAGTTGCTAATATAAATTTTTCTAAACATAATGTGGTATCATATTTCAAAAAAACTCTTACAACTGCTGAATTCTTTGAAAAGGTTGATAATTGCGCTAAAATGTTATCCCAAAATGGAATTAAAAAAGGTGATATAGTACCATTATTAGTAATTAATACCCCAGAAACAGCTGTAATGGTGACAGCATTATTAAAATTAATGGTTACTATAGTACCAATCTCACCTGAAGAAACAGCTATTTCAATTGAGAATAAATTAAATAAGTTTAATTCAAAGGAACAGTTGAAGGCTCTTTACATAGTAAATTATTTCAACAAAAATGAAGGACAATTTTTGTCTGATAAAATAGAATCAATTCGTAATAAATTAAATATAAAACAAGTTATTTGTGCATCCGTTGATGATTCAATGCCCAAAGGATATAAAATCTTTTATAGTTTATCCAATTTTAATAAAAGACCAACATTAAATAATTATTATATTTCGTTTGATGAATATTTAAATGAAGGTAGTAAAATAAATAAAAAACTAAATGTTGAATATGATGAGGATTATACAGCTGTTATAATTTTTACTGGTGGAACAATTGAATCAAAAGGGGTTAAAATTTCTGGTAAAAATATTGATGCTGAAATAAGACAATTCTTAAATAATAGAATTGGAATTAAAAGAGCTGAAAAAATATCGGGTATTCTTCCTTTTGATCATATATATGGATTATTAATAAATTTAATTATTCCTATTTCAAGGGGGATAGAAGTTGTATTAAGACCAAAACCAGAGAGAAAAAAATTAGATCAATTAATTGTTACCGAAAGAGTAAATTATTTTGCGACAATACCTGTCTTATTAAATGAAATTTTAGAAAACAAAAAAATTAGTAAAGCTGATTTAGCTCATGTTAAAGGTGTCTTTTCTGGAAGTGAAGAGATATCAAATGCTTTATTAAACCAAATCAAAACTTTTTGTGCAGAAAGAAATAGTAATATTATTATAATAGATGGTTATGGCTCTTCAGAATTAACAGCAATGTGCTTAGAAAATGGCATTCCTATTATAGGGGCTATTCCAAAAATCGTCGATCCTGGAACAGAAGAAGAATTGGGATATAATCAAACTGGTGAATTGTGTATATCTAGTGGTACTGTTATGCAAGGTTACTATGATAATGAAGAAAAAAGCAATAAAGCACTCAGAGTACATGAAGATGGCAAAGTGTGGTTACACACTGGTGATTTGGGGTCTATAGATTTAGCTGGAAGAGTAACAATTCGTGGACGCATTGATCAAGATATAATTAAAGTGAATGGTCAGATTGTAAACTTGTTTGATGTTGGAAAAATTATTGAACAACATCCAATGGTTAGAAGAAGTGTGGTTATAAAACATGCAAATGAACAAAAAGGTCACGTACCAGTAGCTTTTATTGAAATTATTGATGGTTTTGATAACGAAGGGATAAGAAATAACATAATTGATTTATGTTCAAAGTCATTAACATATTATGAAAAACCAGAAAGTTTTGTTTTTGTTAATAGTCTTCCACTTACACCGAGAGGTAAAATAAATAGAAAAGTTTTAGTTGAAGATTACAATAATATAGCAAAAGAAACAACAATAGCGAACCAGAAAGTTTTAACCTGTTAAGATAAGAATTAGAAGGGGAAATAACTATGAAATTAAGTATAAATTCAAAGATGTTTTTAACTGAAAATGTTTATAAATTAGTTAGAGTTCCAGTAAAGCCATGTGTTAAAGCAACATTTAGGCCAATTGTTTTAAATGCAGATAGGATACCAACTACTGGACCGGTGGTATTTGCACCAAACCATAGAGAAACGCTTGATGCCTTTTTAGTATTTTGTTCAATAAAACAACCAGTTCATTGGATGGCGCTAAAAAGATTTTTCACTGGAGAAGATAGTATATTTGATAATAATAAAAATATAGTTTTATGTAAAATGACTGCTTATGCATTCAGAAGTATAGGAGCTGTTCCAATTATTAGGGATCAAGATAAGGATAAATATCCTGGAATGGATAATGTAAAATCTTTGAAAGATTTTAGTAGTTATTTAAAAGCTGGAGGTTCAATAGGTATATTTCCCGAAGGTACTACTAATAAAAATCCAAAAGCAAGAAATCTTTTACCAGCTAAGATGAGTGCGTTTAACCTTGCAAAGGATGGAAAATCTTGGATTCAACCAATATCAATTGTTTGGACACCCCAAAATTTATATTTAACAAATAAAGTTATAATTAATTTTAGAGAGCCTTTTAAGGTAGAAGGAAAGACTTGTAATGATATTTTATATCAATGGGTTGAAACAGTAAATGCCGGTATAGAGGAAAATAAAAGAATTATTGAGCAACTAAGTGAGATAAATGAAATGACTTCTAAAGAGACTAAAATTAAAAAATGAAACTAAAGTTAAAGAAATAAGAAGACGATCATATTTCTTTGTTATATAGAAATTTTAAATTGTGCCTATATTAAAAAAATATTAAATTAAATATATATTCAACTTTTTATGACAATTTTTGTTATTTATGGTAAAATTATGATAAAATAAATCAAAATATATGACAGGGGGGGCGAATATGCATTTAAGTTTCCTATTATTAGTTGCTAGTTTATTTTATGTAACTTTAATTTCTTGCTTATATTTTAGAAAAAGTAGAGTCAAATTGGTAGAAAACAAAATGTATGAGATTATTATTTTTATATCAATTTTAGGAATCCTTTTAGACTTTGCTGGTATTTATGCAAATTTAAATTTTCCAGAAACAAGTATCGTTAGACTTCTTGTTGTTAAATTTTATCTTCTTTATTTATTATCTTTTGTAGCGTTACTTACTTTTTATATCTTTTTATCTGTAGTAAATTATCAAAAATCATCAATTGAATTAAATAAGAGAAATAAAATACAATTCTTTAGTTTGTTAACAATATATATTATTTCTGCAATATTAACTTTTGTACTCCCATTTGATTATTTTAATGAAGGAAGTATTGTATATGTATATGGGTCCAGTACAATATTTTTATATGCTGTTGCGGGTCTGTCTATGTTGGGTTGGGCAATGTATATAACTATTAATTTTAGAAAAGTTACCTTAAAAAAATATATCCCTATATTAACTTTTGTATTAACAGGAGGTTTAGTTTCTTATATTCAATGGTTACACCCAGAATTATTATTAGTAACTGCTGCCATTTCTTTTACAGTAGTATTTATGTATCATACTATAGAAAATCCTGATGTAAAAATGCTGGAAAAGGTAAACATGTTAAAAACCCAGGCAGAAGCTGCTAACTTAGCGAAAACTAACTTTTTATCAAGTATGTCTCACGAAATTAGGACGCCGTTAAACGCAATAGTTGGTTTTAGTGAATGTATTGCTAATGCTAAGGATTTAGAAAGTGCTAAGTCCGATGCTAAAGACGTAATTACAGCATCGCAAAATTTATTAGAGATAGTAAATGGTATTCTTGATATATCTAAGATTGAAGCGAACAAAATGGAAATCGTTTCAGTTGATTATGAAATTAGAAAAGCATTAGATGATATTGTTAAATTGATAGTTCCTCGAATTGGTGAAAAATCTATTGAATTTAAAATTAATTTTGCGGGAGATTTACCATATCTATTACATGGTGATAGGGGTAAAGTTATTCAAATAATTACCAATTTACTTACTAATGCTGTTAAATACACTGATAAAGGTGTAATCAATTTTACTGTTAACTGCGTAAATGTTAACGATCAATGTAAATTAGTTATATCAGTTGAGGATACTGGCAGAGGAATTAAACCGGAAAGAATAGACAACTTATTTGAGAAGTTTGAAAGATTAGAAGAAGACAGAAATACACCTATAGAAGGAACTGGTCTTGGATTAGCTATTACTAAAAAATTAATTGAAATGATGGGTGGAAAAATAGTTGTCCAAAGTAAATACAAGGAAGGATCAAACTTTACAGTTTATTTAATACAAAATATAGTTTCACAGACAAAAGACATTACAAATCAAAATTTATCTACAATTGAAAAGGCAGATGAATTTGATTATTTTAATAAAAAAATATTAATAGTTGATGATAATAATTTAAATTTGAAAGTGGCCTCCAGATTGCTGGAAGCATACAAGGTTAAAGTTGAAATGGTACTTAGTGGTTTTGAATGCTTAGATAAAATTAATAATGGTGAAAACTATGATTTGATTTTAATGGATGATATGATGCCGAAAATGAGTGGCAGTGAAACGCTTGAAAAATTAAAGAGTATCGAAAATTTTAAAACACCTGTGGTTGCTCTTACTGCAAATGCTATTTCAGGAATGAGAGAAAAATATTTGGCGGTTGGCTTTGATGATTATTTAGCAAAGCCAATAGAACGATCAGAATTAACCAAAATTATCAAAAAATTCTTAGAAAATAAGAATTTTTAATAAAGAAATATTAGGATGGGATGTGTTTTATGAAAGATATTAATGTTTTAGTTAACAACGGTGTTGATGTGCAAAAGAGTCTAGAATTATTTGTGGAAATTGATGTTTATGACAAGACTTTAGGTGATTTTTTGTTAGGTATTAACGAAAAAGTCAAAAATATCAAAGCTCAAATGGAAGAAGGGGATATGCCAGAATATGCTATTCTTGTTCATTCATTAAAGAGTGATTCAAAATATCTAGGGTTTACTAAACTTGCTGAGTTATCTTATCAACACGAAATGGAAAGTAAGGCTAATAATATTACCTTTATTTACAGTCATTATAATGAGTTGCTGGCAGAAATAAATAAAATGATTAAAATTGTCCAAGAATATTTAGGTGAAGCAGTTGCTGAGGAAGTATTGATGGAAAAACCACTTGAAATTAAAGAAAAAGCTATTTTAGTAGTAGATGATTCTGATATTATTAGGAATTATATTTATAATATATTTAATAATAGTTATGAAGTTATTACAGTTCACGATGGTCAAAAAGCTATAGATATTATTGAAAAAGATAACAATAATAAAATAGTCGCCATGTTATTAGATTTAAATATGCCTAATGTAACTGGATTTGAGGTTCTTGAATATTTTAAAGAAAATAGTCTTTTTGTCAAAATACCAGTTTCAATTATAACTGGTGATGATTCTAAAGATACGATTCAAAAAGCTTTTAATTATCCAATAGCAGATGTTATATCTAAACCATTTAATGAAAGAGATATAAAAAGGGTTGTTGAAAAAACAATTGAATTTAAATAAAATAAATGATTCGTGTAGTGTTAAATAGAAAAAGTGGAGGTTGAATATTTTGAAAATAAATATATCACAAATGTCATATGATGAAGATGATGAGATATTAATTGATGATGTTGTAATTTTTGATAAAAATATTTTTAACGATACAGAGATAAGAGCATTAAGTGAGGTTCAAGTTAAAGGAAAAATTAGTCTTGAAGAAGACTCCACTTATTCTATTTTACTTAATGTAAAGGGAGAAATGATTTTACCTTGTTCTATTTCTTTAAAAGACGTTAAGTATCCTTTTGATATTGAAATTGTCGAAAATATTGATCCAAATGATGCTGAAAGTGAAGATTATTTAAGAATAATTGATAATTCTATTGATATTATGCCAATAATATGGCAAAATATTGTAGTAGAGATTCCGATGAAGGTCGTAAGTCCTGATTTAGTAGATGTTAAATTAGAGGGTGACGGTTGGAAACTACTAACTGAAGAAGAAAAAATGAAGGAGTTAGATCCTAGATTAGACAAATTAAGAGATCTACTTGATGATTAGAGAGGAGTGAGAATATGGCAGTTCCATTTAGAAGAGTTAGTAAAACAAGAAAAAGAATGCGTCGTACTCATTACAAAATAGAAGCTAATGGTACAGTAAAGTGTCCTAATTGTGGAGCAGAAATAAGAACACATCGTGTATGCTCTGCATGTGGTTTTTATAAAGGAAAGAAAGTTGTTGGAGACGAAGAAACTAAAATTGAATAAAATATACAGAAATGTATATTTTTTATTACATAAAAAAGCTCGGGGATTAGCCTGAGCTTTTTTTACATTATTTGCATAGATGTTTGGTATGGGTTCGGATATTGTTGTTCTGTTGTATCCGTACCTTGAAATTGTCCTTGTTGACCATAAGGTGTTGGCATTGGAGCTGGTGCAGGGAATGGTGTTTCAAGTCTATTTACTCGAGCATCTAATCTTCTTACTTGGCGTTCTAAACTTGAAACTCTATTTTCTAGTTGGTTCATATTTGGCATGATACCAGGAAATCCTGGTCCACCCATTCCAGGCCCACCCATTCCGGGTCCCATTTGGGGAAAACCTTGTGGTCCGGGAAAATACATACTATTTAGATTGTTTTTCATTTCTCCTCCTTTAATACTTTCAAAATAATATATGCTAAAGTTGTTGTTTTGGTCCTTAATATTGTATAATATAATTAGGTGATTAAAATGAGATTGCGAAATATACCTAATGCGATAGAAATATTAAAGACATCTCCTTACATAGTATTAGAACCTAAAAATTATAAGGGTAAGTGGCATCAATTATTTTTAAATGATAATCCTATCTATATCGAAATTGGTATGGGAAAGGGACGTTTTATTAAAGAAAAAGCTATAAAATATCCTAATATAAATTTTATTGGTCTTGAAAAGTATTCTAGTGTTTTAGCTAGAGCTGTAAAGAGAATGGATATAAATGATCTACCAAATTTAAAATTAATATGTCTTGATGCGCTTGAAATAACTGATGTTTTTGATAAGGAGATAAATCTTATATTTCTTAATTTTTCTGATCCGTGGCCTAAAGATAGACACGCTAAGAGAAGATTAACAAGTTCTGTATTTTTAGAATTATATGACAATATCTTTGCTGATACTAAGAGAATTATGCAAAAGACAGATAACTATAATTTATATGAATATTCCTGTGAACAATTAACTAATCATGGTTATAAAATCAAAATATTTGAATTTAATATAACAAATATGAATCGAGATAATGTGATGACAGAATATGAAGAGAAGTTTCTTCATCAAAATAATACAATTTATAAAATTGAAGCAGTTTTAAAGAGTGATTAAAAAGCTTGTTGTTATAAATAAAAAGTCTTTACAGACCTTTACAATATTGCTTTATATCTTTTTAATAATATGCTATAATATTTATAGAGTAGGTGTTGATACATGAAGAAGATTTTTGTAATGTTGCTTATTTTTCCGTTTGTTTTAATGGGATGTACTGTGGTAGAAGTAAACGACAAAGATTTAAATAAAATTGTTGATACTATCTTGGGTAAGAATCTTAATTTACATAATCAAACATCTAACGGTTATAAATACTATTTACCGCGTGGTACAAGAGTAATAGATAGTACAAGTTATAACGAAAAGTTATTTTCCGATGGATATAAATATTATTTATATGTTGATATAGTAAACTATCATTTTAAAAAAGATGTTAGCTATGAAGAAAATATGGATGCTTATTTTTCTAAGAAACTGGATTATAATAAGAAACAAGGATACTTGGAAATAACGGAGATTAAGAACCTGTATTTTGTAGAAATGATGTATAATTATTCTAAGATAGAGGTGTTTGTTTCTAAAGATAATATTAAAGATGCTGTAATAAATGCCAGCTATATTCTTAGTTCATTAAATTTTAACGATACAATTATTGAAACCCTATTTAATGAAACTTCAATTGACTTAAATGAAGAAAAATTTAAATTATTTGAACCAAAGAGGGAAGAAGGAAACTTTTTAGACTACGTTAAAGAATATGATCAATATGAAGATACAATAGACGAAGATTTAATAGCACCAGACGATACAGCCAAAGAAGAAAAAATAATAGATGATTCTTTAGAATAAGGAGGATATTATGAAATTTATTGATAAGATTAAAAACTATTTTTGTGATGAAGAAGATGTAGAGGCTGTTAAAAGGACTGAATCACCTAAAGTTAATATTGCAGAAAGTAATAAGGTTAACGAAAATAAAGAAAATGAGAATGTTGATGCTATAAGTGAACGTGAATTGTTTAAATCAGATCCGACTTTTAATTTTCCTATTATTTTTGATGACGAGGATTTTAAAGAAGAGACATTAAGGAAACCTAGTATAAATCAGATGCACGTGGAGCAAACTAAGGTAATAGAAAGAGTTGTTGAGACCAAAATATTTAAACCTTCTCCAAATATTTCCCCAGTCTATGGTATTTTAGCTGAAGGTGACGACGGGGATGGTTCTAAGAATGTAAATGATAATTTGTTGAATCTATATGATGATAATAAGAAAGTTGATATTGATGATGTTTTAGGACGAGTATATGAACAAACGAGAACAGAGATAAATCGTGATAATTATACTAATATAAATGATGATTCTTCAATTGATTTGTTTAAAAATATTGAACTTGATTCTAAAGATGAAATTAAAACTAAGATTGAGGTAACAAAGGAATCAATTATAAGTGTTGATGAAAAATTAAAAACAATTGATGAATTACTTGATAATACTGAAGATGAAGATTTTTATTCGTTGGTTGATAGTATGTATAAAGAAGAAGAGGAGAATGATAAGTAATGAATGAATTATATATTTCTCTACCAGTAGTTTTATATATTCTCGGAATCGTTTTATTGATTATTTTGATAATGTTAGGCATAAGATTACTTAGAGTGATGAATAATATTGATAGCATTGTAAAGAATGTTGATGGTAAAGTTCGATCATTAAATGGAGTATTTGAACTTATTGATATTACTACTGATAGGTTATCGTTTGTAGCTGATAAATTAATAGAAGCCATTAGTAATTTCATTTTAGGTTTATTTAAAAAGAAAGGTAGTAAAAAGAAAAAAGAAAAAGAAATTAATGAGGAGGAAATGGAAAATGAGTAAAGGAAAAGGCGGTAAGTTTTTATTAGGAGCAACCCTAGGAGCTGCATTGGGAGTTTTATTTGCCCCAGCTAAAGGTTCTGAAACAAGAAGGGCTTTAAAGAAAACATTAGATGATTTAGTTGATAAGGTAGAAGAAGTTGATTTAGAAGAAGTTAGAGATTTATTTGATGAGAAGATTGATGCAATTAGAGCAGAGCTTGAAGATTTAAATAAAGAAAAAGTTACAAAAATAGCTAAAGAAAAAGCTAAAGATGTTAAGAATAAAGCTGAAGAGCTTTTTGAATTAGCTAAAGAAAAGGGAACTCCCGTTCTGGAAGATGCTGCTAAAGAAGTATTAGAAAAAGTAGTTCAAACTTCAGAAGAAACATTAAAGAAACTAGAATCTAAAAAGAACTAGTTTCTTTTTTGTTTGACGAAATATTTTATTTATAATATAATACTATTGTTATTTGATGTTGAACAATACCAAGTAGTTATGTTATAAGAATCTTAGAGACTTAATGGTTAGTGAAAATTAAGCTTATATTATGATGAATTACAGGTTGTGAATCGAATCGCTTTAAAGCGTTATCTTTTTAAGAGCATAATATTTTATTATGAACTAAGGTGGTACCGCGATAATTCGTCCTTAATATTAATTAAGGACGTTTTTTAATGCAGTGAGGTGTAGAATATGATAGAGAGAATTATTTTTGATTTAGATGATACCTTAATTTCATGGAAGAATGAGTATTATAAAACTTTCAATAAAATCTTAGATGAACTTAATTATCAATATGATGAAACCTTTATTAAAAAATTAATCGAGGCAGTTGATGATTATGAATCTATATATAAAACATATAATAAAAAAGATATGTTAGATTTAATGAGTAAATATACAAAAATAAAGCTACCTGATAACTTTATTGATTTATGGTTAGAAGAATTATCTTCTTGCTGTGAATTAGCGTCTGATGATATTATAGAAACCTTGGATTATTTATATTATAAATATGATTTGGTAATATTGACTAATTGGTTTGCTTATTCTCAGATAAATAGGCTTAAAAAGGCGGGTATTTTCAAATATTTTAGTAACGTATATTGCTCTGATACCTTTTTAATAAAGCCTAATAAAGAGAGCTATTTAACGGCTGCTGGGTTATATAACGTTTCAAAGTGTCTAATGATTGGCGATAATGTTAATGATGATGTCGAAGGTGCTTTAAAAGTTGGGATGAATGCTATATACTATAATTATAAGAATAAGAAAAATACTAATTATAAAGAAATTAATAATCTTAAACAATTAATTAGTTTATTATAGGAGGAATCTATGGAATTAAATAAGTATATTGATCATACTAATTTGAAAGCTAATGCTACTAAGAATGACATTAAAAAATTATGTGATGAAGCAATCAAATATAATTTTGCATCTGTTTGTATTAATCCGTTTTATGTTAAATATGCTCATTCATTACTCAAAAAGAGTAATGTTGCTGCTGGAACGGTTATTGGTTTTCCACTCGGAGCTAATACAACCAAAATAAAAGTATCAGAGGTCAAACAAGCTTTAAAAGATGGTGCTGAGGAACTTGATATGGTTATTAACATAGGAGCTTTAAAAGCAGGCGATTATGACTATGTCGAACATGAAATTGCAGCAATGGTTGAAGCTGCAAATGGTTATGTTTTAAAAGTTATTATTGAAACTTCTTATCTAAATGAAGAAGAAATAATTAAGATGTGTGAAATATGTAAAAACAACTTTGTGCATTTTATTAAGACATCAACAGGTTTTAGTGACACAGGTGCAACAATTGAAAACGTTAGTTTTATGAGACAACATATTGGTGATATTCTTGAAATAAAAGCTAGTGGTGGTATCAAAAATTATGATGACGCTATAGCACTGATTGATGCAGGTGCAACAAGAATAGGTACCAGTAATGGAATTAAAATAATGGAGGGATTAAAATGAAATTATACGAAGAATTACAATGGCGTGGTTTAGTTGATAATATAACAAGCCCAGACTTAATAGAAAAATTAAATAGTGGTAGAATAACTTTTTATATTGGGACTGATCCAACAGCGGACAGTCTACATATTGGGCACTTTTCATCATTATTAACAGCTAAAAGATTAAAAGAGGCTGGTCATAACCCAATCATACTTGTTGGTGGTGCAACAGGATTAATTGGTGATCCAAAACCTAATACAGAAAGACCTATGATCACGAAAGAGTCATTAAATTATAATTATGAAAAACTAAGAGCTCAAATAGGTAAGTTATTTGGTTTTGAGATGGTTAATAATTATGATTGGTCAAAGGATATTAACTTTATTGATTATTTAAGAGACTATGGTAAATACTTTAGTTTAAATTATATGTTAAACAAAGAAACAGTTAAAAGTCGTCTAGAAATAGGTATTACTTATACTGAATTTTCTTATATGATTATGCAAGCTCTTGATTTTTTGATTTTATATAAAAAATATAATTGTACCTTACAAATAGGTGGCCAAGATCAATGGGGAAATATTACAGCTGGTGTTGAATTAATTAGAAAGAAAATAGGGGCTGAATGTTATGGTTTAACAATGCCTTTAATTACGAAAGCTGATGGAACTAAATTTGGTAAGAGTGAGGGTGGAACTGTTTGGTTAGATGAAACTAAAACATCACCTTATGAATTATATCAATTTCTTATTAATTCAGAAGATGAGAAGGTTATTGAATATTTGAAAAAACTTACCTTTTTATCAAGGAAAGAAATTGAGGCTTTAGAGGTAAAAGTAAAAGAGGAACCTCATTTACGTTTAGCGCAAAAGAGTTTAGCTGAGGAAGTAGTTACTTTTATTCATGGTAAGGAAGCTTATGATAATGCTGTAAGAATTTCAGAAATACTTTTTGAAGGTAAGGTAAAAAAATTATCAGGC
>Ga0265294_10001305_pt1 | contig 33639 bp, 29 predicted proteins | sample MunlanPumphouse3_FD_192504 | JGI IMG/M metagenome (GOLD analysis project Ga0265294, IMG submission 192504) | Groundwater microbial communities from a municipal landfill in Southern Ontario, Canada - Pumphouse #3 | ecosystem: Environmental > Aquatic > Deep subsurface > Groundwater | place...
TATTATAGTGCTGGCCAGCATCGAAGAGCTAGTATTTATCACCTCCGTGGAGATGGGCAACAATCCCTTTTTGGGCAGCGTAACCCGGCTGGGCGGCTCGCTATATACAAACCGCAAACAACCGGTGAGCTTAAAAAAGGAAATCGAGAATTTCAGCAGGGCCATCCGGCAGGGCTTCAAAGTGCTGCTTTTTCCGGAAGCTACTTCTACAGATGGAAGCACGGTCCGGGAATTTAAACGTTCGTTATTTCAGATTGCTTTGGATGCAAATTGCACGATTCTGCCGGTCTGCATCAAATATCTTACAATTGATGGCCAGAAGATAGATGATAGTAACCGGGATTTAGTCGCCTGGTATGGGGATATGGAGTTTGTCCCTCATTTTATGAAGCTCTTAGGACGCAAAATTGAGGCGGAAATCACAATTTTGGAGTCCATAGTCCAGCCTGAAGAGAAAACGCGTGCAGAGCTCTGTATGGCCGTTTATTCGCAAATCCACGATTGTTACCATGATTCGAGAAAAATAGTTTGACAGATTCTTCACCGTCTTGTAAATGAAATTCAGACCGTGATAAAATTCACCGCGGCGATCGCCGCGGCAAAATAGCTATAAATGAAAAGGAGTTCTGATGTCGAAAAAAGAAGACGAAAGACTGCATCTGCGGAAAGCAAATTACATCTTACTGATAGTCAGCGCCGTTGTATTGATCCTGGGATATGTGATCATGAGCCTGAACGAGATTACTATCTCTCCCATAATTCTGATGATTGCCTATACTATCATCATCCCTTTTGCGCTCTTGTGGCACCCCAAAAAGAAATAGATGGCACTGCTAAGCGATGAAAATCTGGCTCAGCTGAGCCGTTTGCAACTTAATGCACGCCAGATAGTTGAAGGCTTTCTGATCGGCCTGCACAAGTCCCCTTATCACGGTTTTAGCGTGGAATTTGCCGATCACAGGCAATATAACCCCGGCGAATCGCTGAAAAACGTGGATTGGAAGATAGTGGCGCGCACGGGGCGGTATTACGTAAAGCGTTACGAGGAAGAGACCAACCTGCGCTGCTATATCCTGCTGGATCATAGCAAATCGATGTTTTACAGCTCCGGCGACATCACTAAGATAGACTATGCCAAGCGTCTGGCGGCCTCGCTGAGCTGGCTGATGATAGCCCAAAAAGATGCCGCGGGGCTTTATACCTTTAACAATAAGATTACTTCAAACCTCAGCCCAAAGGCTTTCCGCTCTTATACCGCTCAGATCTTCAGCCGATTGGTACAGCTGGAGCCCGAAGAGAGCACCGATATACTCAGCCCTCTGCATCAGATAGCCGAAAGCATCAAGAAACGCAGCCTCATCGTGCTGATCTCGGACCTTATGGAAGATGAAGAAAAGATCATCCAGGCCTTCAAGCATTTTCGTAATCACCGCCATGAACTGATAGTCTTCCACATCTACGATCCCAAAGAGCAAAGTCTGGAATTCAAGCGCGAAACTCAATTTATAGATAGCGAAAGCGGGGAAAAGATTACCGTAAACCCCTGGCAGATCCGCAAAGACTACCGCGAGCGTTACGATAACTTTTACAAGGCACTCAAGGAATCCTGCCATCAGCTGCAAGTGGAATACAACCCCGTGCCTATCAATCAAGATATCAACGAACTTTTGCTCAAATACCTGATCAAACGCAAGAAAGGTCTGTGATGCGCAAGATATACTCCGAGCAGATTCAACAGGCGGTTTATCAGGCCATTACAGAGGTCTCCTATCACTGCGATCCCAAAGTGACTGAGGCCTTGCAGCAAGCTTTGGAAGGCGAGAGCAATGAACTGGCCCAAGATGTCCTGAGCAGCATCCTGGAGAATCATCGCACCTCCCCCGAAAGCATGATCCCCCTGTGTCAGGATACCGGAAGCACGGTGGTTCTGGCAGAAATCGGCGCTGGAGTGCAGATCTTGGGGCAGTCTCTGCCGGAAGCAATCAATGCTGCGGTAAGGCAGGCGCAACATGATTGTCCCTTGAGAGCAAGCACAGTGAGCGAACCTCTCTTTGAGCGCAAGAATACCGGCGATAACACTCCGGCTATCATTCATGTGGAATACGTAGCGGGAGAGCGCATCCGGCTCTTGATCGCCCAAAAAGGCGGAGGGGCGGAGAATATGAGTTTTATGAAGATGCTCAGTCCGGCGATAGGTACGGATGGCATTATAGACTTTGTATGTGAGGGCATATTGGCTGCGGGCTCACGTCCCTGCCCGCCTTTGATCCTGGGGGTCGGGATTGGCAGCAATTTTGAAGGCGCTCCCCTGCTGGCTAAGAAGGCGCTGTTTGAACCGCTGGGCCGCGCTCATCCGGATGCCAAGTATCATCAAATGGAAAGGCAGATTACCGAGAGGATCAATACTCTGGGCTGCGGAGTTCAAGGTTTTAGGGGAAACTGCACGGTGCTGGCCACTCATATCCTGCATGCTCCCTGCCATATCGCCAGTTTACCGGTGGCGGTGAATCTTCAGTGCCATGCGCATCGACATTGTGAGGTGATCATTTAAGATGAAAGAGATTCGTATCAGCCTTCCGATCAGCACAGAAGAAATCAGAGCTTTGCATCCGAATGATAAGGTTTTGCTCAGCGGCATAGTTTATACAGCGCGAGATGAAGCGCATAAGCGGATGCTTGCACTGCTGAAGCATGGGGAGAAGCTTCCTTTTGATATCGGCAAGACAGCGCTGTTTTATTGTGGCCCCAGTCCAGCGGCTGAGGGCAGAGTCTGTGGGGCGATAGGGCCTACTACCAGTTCGCGCATGGACCCTTATACTCGGGAGATGCTGAAAGCGGGATTGAAGGTGATGATAGGCAAGGGCGAGCGAGCGGTGGAAACCCAGCAAGATATCAAGGCGGCAGGGGGACTGTACCTGCTCGCTATCGGGGGAATCTCCGCGGTGCTGAGTCAGAGCATTGTTTCATGTGAAACATTCCTGTGGCCAGATTTGGGAGCCGAGGCGGTATATAAGATGGAGTTAAGAGACTTTCCCTGTTATGTGGGCATAGTCTGAGCCGCCCAAGATAATCAGACCTTCGTCCTATCGCCAGCTTCTCAAGCTCTGAGGATACTCTGATTAACTGCAGCTTACTTATTGCGCTATATGTCTTTATCCCTTCAGGCTCTGCTTGTATTTCCGGAATTTCGTCTTTAGCTCTGCATCTGCCGTGCCCAGAATCTGGATGGCCAGCAAAGCGGCGTTTTTCACTCCGTTTATGGCTACAGTAGCCACCGGTACTCCGGGCGGCATTTGCACTATAGAGTACAGGGCGTCTATTCCACCCAGGGCTCCGCTTTGAATGGGCACGCCGATCACGGGCAGATTCGTATGCGAGGCGATCACGCCAGGCAGATGTGCAGCCATGCCAGCGCAGGCAATAATCACGCCATACCCTTCTGCCTCAGCGTTTTGTGCCAGCTTCATGGTCTGCTCCGGATTGCGGTGGGCACTGCTGATATGAAAGTCGTGCTTTACACCGAAGTCATCCAAAACGGTGCGGACTGGCTGACAGACCTCAAGATCACTTTTACTGCCGATGATAATCCTTACCTTGCTCATTTTTCTTTGTCTTCCATGGTCACGGTAAGGGCTTTGTGGATATCCTCTTCACTTTGGGCGGAGAGGAAGCTTTCCAGTGCATCGGGGTTCATGATCAGCTTGGAGATATAGGAAAGAGAGAAAAGGTGCTGTTTGTCGTTGTGCAAGAGCAGCATAAAGAAGATGTTCACGGGCTTGTTGTCCGGAGCGTCAAAATCCACGCCTTCATCGGAGCGACCGAAGAGTATGGATGGCGCTTTGATCTTGGAAGGGTGCAGATGACGGGGGTGCAGCAGAGCCACTCCGTTTCCGATCGCGGTAGAGATGAGCTCTTCGCGGGCCACCACCACTTCATACAGCCAGCGGGCGTCGCGCACCAGCTTCAGTTCTTTGGCTTTTTCGCTGAGGATGCGGATTGCATCGTATTTGTTTTCGGCATGAAAATCCAGGAAGATGTTATCCGGGCGCATGTATTCTTCAAAGTGGCAGATTACACGCTTTAGAGCCAGCATTTTCTCTTCGTTTTCGTTTAGGTTTTCCAGCCATTCGTTCAGAGAATCTTCGTCGATTTTCTCGTTTTTACCCACTATCTTGGTTTCGAAGATCTTACTATTGATCATCTCCTGGATCACGCGGTCTGAAACCTTCAGTTTCTTGGCAGCTTCGGCTTTTGAAATATATTTCTTAGCCATCGATTTACCTCCTGTTTTAGGTAGCATTTTAATATTTTTATTCTATGATGCAAGGTTTAACTTGACAAGTAAACGAGATATTTTAGGATATGGCATAATGGTCAAGAGATTTATTTTCGCGAGTCTGATATTGGCACTACTCGGTAGCTGCTACTATTCAGTTTATTCAAACGCTTACCCGCATTTAAAAAAAATTCGGGTGGAGCCGTTTGAGAATCAATCTGCTGAGTTTGGGTTAGCAGATAAAGCCCTGAACGGGCTTTCTTTATCCGTGCGAAATGACGGCCGGTTAAAATTAGTAACCCAAGATCCAGATTGCAGTTTAGAAGGTAAAATCAGCTCTTTTGAAGAGAAGATTTACAGCTATGACAGCGCCAATCAGGTGCAAGATTATCAATTGATAATAGTTTTGAACCTGAGCTTTACCGACCTGATAAAAAATGAGGTCATCTATGAAAACAGCTCGCTCAGGATCACCGAAATATATAAAGTTTCCGATGACAGTACCGCTCGATTCGGGACCAAAGAGGAAGCCTTAAATGAAATCTTCGCAAGCATCTTCAAAACAGTCATCCAAAACAGCCTCGAAGCCTGGTGACAAGGTGAGGCTGAACCGCTTTCTGGCGGATTGCGGGCTGGGCAGCAGACGCAAGGTGGAAAAGCTCATCACCGATGGTGAGATATCCATAAACGGCGCTGTCTGCACCGATCTGGCCTCTCAGATTGATCCCAATCAGGATGAAGTTCGCTATCAGGGGAAGCTGCTGATGCCGGAGGAGAAACTCTTTCTGGTGCTAAATAAACCCCTGGGCTATGTAGTATCCCAAAAGGATGAATACAGCCGCAAAACCGTATATGATCTTTTGCCGGATGAATATGCCCATCTGCCTTATGCTGGAAGGCTGGATAAGAATACCGAGGGTCTGCTGCTCTTTTGCAACGACGGCGTTTTGATCAAGCAGCTTACCCATCCCAGTCACAAGGTGGAGAAGGTGTATAAAGTGCAGGTCGAACCCAAGCTTTCGCGCACTGCGATAGAGAAACTGCGTCAGGGGGTAATGGTCGAAGGCGGGCTCACCCAAAGCGCCGGAGTGTATGTAAAGACCCAAAGCGAGACCGGCATGACCCTGAAGATCGTGATATCCGAAGGCCGCAAACGCCAGATTCGCCTCATGATCGCCGCCGTGGGCTCCAAGGTCAAGAGCCTGAAGCGCATCCAATTTGGCCCCTTATATATCAAAGAACTGCCCGTAGGCCGCTGGCGTCCGCTTTCAGCCATAGAGATCAGAGCCTTATACAAAGCCGCCGCGGCGCAAAAGCCAATCCCAAAACCCTCAAGCCCGAAAACAAGTAGAGATAAAACATGAAGATTGCCCTTATAGGCCCGCCCAAAAGCGGAAAAACCACCATTTTTAATGCCCTCACCGGTGCGGATCATGAAGTAGATAAATACTCACCTGCTGCCAGCGAAGCCAATATCGGTATAGTCCAGGTCACGGATGAACGCATCACATGGCTCAGCGAGCTATATCAGCCCAAAAAGACTATCTATGCCAATATAGAATTTCATGACTTCCCTGGCATCTTTGCCCGGGAGAGTGACAATCCTGAAACCGCCATTTACCCAGATATCAAGAGCTGTGAAGCCTTTGTGCTGATCATCCGGGTTTTCAAAGATGAAGAGCTGGATGAATTGTACGGCGAGGCAGATCCGCTGAAGACTCTTTCTCACTTTGAGGATGAGATGATACTGGCAGATATGCTGGTGGTGGAAAAGCGTCTGGAAAAGATACTTTTAGGATACAAGCGCGGAGTCAAAACCCCCACTATCCAGATCGAAGAAAAGGCTTTGAACCGCATCCTGGAGCAGCTGCAGGCCAATAACAGCATCCGGGACATGGATTTTCCCCCGGAAGAGGAGAAGGCCATCCGCGGCTTTCAATTCTTTAGCGCAAAGCCGCTTTTGATCCTTTTGAATTCCAGCGAGAGCGGCTTCAAAAAGCAGGAAGAAGCGCTCAGCGCCATCCGCAAACGCGGCTTTCTGGCCCAGGTGATCGCCGGCAAATTTGAGCAGGAGCTCAGCAGCCTCAGCGAAGAGGATACCGAGCTGTTTCTGGCCGATATGGGCATGGAACTTTCTATCAAAGACCGGCTCAGCATGCTTTGTTACGAGCTTCTGGGACTGATCTCCTTTTTCACGGTGGGCAGCGATGAAGTGCGCGCCTGGAGCATCCCGAAGGGCACAAATGCAGTAAACGCCGCCGGTAAAATCCACAGTGACCTCGCCCGCGGCTTTATCCGGGCAGAGTGTTTCACCTATGATGCGCTCACTCTGCACGGCAGCGAAAAGCATCTTAGAGAAAAGGGACTATTCCGTCTGGAAGGCAAGGAGTATATAGTGCAGGACGGCGATATTCTCAATATCCGTTTCAGCGTATAAGGAAGGATCATGGCGAAGGCAAAGAAAAAACCCGCAAAGAAAACTAAGAAGCAGCCCGCCGGCCTCAGCCACACTCAGAAACGGCTTATCAGCGCCGCTATCTCGCTGATTTCGCTGCTTGTGATCATCTCGCTTTTGATGGGCTACCAGAGCATCAGCCGGGACATGCAGGCCCTAGCCGAAAATGGCAATATCTTCAGCTGGTTCGGCTCTCATAGTGCGGATACGGCGAATCCCATCGGAGTTTTTGGCATACTCTTTGGCTATGCCTTCATTTATATCTTTGGCTACTGGCTATCTCTGATCGGTTTTATCATCATCGGAGGCGTATCTTTCCAATATTTTGTGGATCCGGAGCTCAAAGCCTCGCGTCAAAAGGGCTATCTGCTGATCATCGCCCTGTTTTTCTTGCAATCTCTGCTTTCTGCCAGATTGCCCGGCTATTCCCAAAGTGTGCTTCCTCTGGCGTTATACCGGGTGTTGGCCGCTGTTTTCCATGATATCGGCGCAAAGATCATCCTGATAGGTAGCATTGTGCTTTCTCTGCTGGCCATCTTTGAGCTTTCCCGAATCCGCCACTGGCTGGGGCTGCTCACACGTGAGATCACTCCCAAAGAAAAACCCTCCAAGCCTACTATAGACAAAGACCCCATCATCGCTGACCCCAAGCCCACAGAGCCCGCCCCGAGCATTTCAGACCATATGGAGCGCGATATTCCCATAGTTCAGCGCACCGAGCCCAAGATAGTGAGTGAGGGCCCTAAGCCCAAAGTGCATATTGCCGATGAAGACGATTTTCGCCCCTATCAGATGCCCTCGGTGGAAGACTTTCTGGAGAGCCCCGTCAAGCTTTCTGAAAAAGACCGCAAGGAGATTGAGACCCAGATTCTCAGCACCAGCTCCATTTTGAAGAATAAACTCGCCGAATTTGGCATCGAAGCCGAAGTGCGCAACGTGAATATCGGCCCCATCATCACCCAATACGAGCTGGAACCCGCCAAGGGTGTGAAGGTGAGCAAATTTGCCTCTCTGGCCGATGACCTGGCTTTGGCGATCAAGGCCAAATCCATCCGCATTCAGGCTCCCATCCCCGGACGCGGTTTGATCGGCATCGAAATCCCCAATCTCACCCGCGATATGATCTATCTGAAGGATTTGCTGCTCTGTGAAGATATGCACAAGAGCAAGTCCAAGCTGGCTTTTGGCCTGGGCAAAGACATCTCCGGCCGCCCCATAGTGGCAGACCTCAGCCGCATGCCTCACCTTTTGATTGCCGGTGCTACCGGTAGCGGTAAATCCGTGTGTATCAATACCATCCTCATGAGCCTGATCATGCGCACCACCCCGGATGATCTCCGGCTGATCCTGATAGACCCCAAACGCGTGGAACTGGCCGGTTATGCTGAACTGCCTCATCTGATCGGAGATGTAGTCACAGACCCCGATACGGCGTTGGAAACCATGTATTGGGCGGTGAAAGAGATGGAGCGGCGTTATGAGCTTTTGCAGGAAGCCAAAGTGCGCGACATCCTGGGTTACAATGAGAAAAGCAGCGAAGATGAGGACATGGAAAATCTGCCTTATATAGTGATCGTGGTGGATGAATTTGCCGATCTGATCATGACCAGCGGCAAGGACATCGAGCTGCCCATCACCCGTCTGGCACAGATGGCACGTGCGGTGGGGATACATCTGGTGCTGGCCACACAGCGTCCTTCTATCAAGGTCATCACCGGCATCATCAAAGCGAATTTCTCGGCCCGGATTGCCTTCCAGGTTTCCTCCCGCGTGGATAGCCGCGTGATCTTGGATATGATAGGCGCAGAGCGGCTTTTGGGCAGTGGAGACATGTTGTTCCTCCCTCCCGGCAAAGCCAGCGCTCAGCGAATCCATGGAGCCTTTGTTTCGGATTCTGAGATAGATAAAGTGAATGAATTTTTAGCCCGGCAGCCCAAGCCGAGACAGGATTTTAGTCTGCAAGAAGAATTGGAAAAAAAGCATGAAGGTTTCTTTGAGTGGGACGATGAGCTTTTCCCCGAAGCCGCCAGGGTGGTGGTGCGTTCAAATACCGCCTCCGTCTCCATGCTGCAAAGGCATTTCAAGATAGGTTATGCCAGAGCGGGCAGATTGATAGACCTTTTGGAGCGAGCGCAGGTCGTGGGTCCTCATCTGGGCAGCAAATCCCGCGACGTTACCGCAAATCGGGATGATCTCATCCGTCTGGGAGTATTAAATGAAGAAGATTAGTGTATTATTGCTCATGTTTTGCAGCCTGCTCGGGGCCATAAACAGCGATGAATTGTACCGGAAATTAGACAGCCGCTATGGCAGCCTCAGCAGCTTTCAGGCCTTTGTAACGCAGGTCAATTTCTTTAGCCGTATAGACCGCAAGATCAGCTATGAAGGCAAGATATATTTCTCGGCAGGCCGCATGCTGATGAGCTTTGATAAACCCTCGTTGCAGAGGATGTATATCCACTCTGGCAAAGCCGAGCTTTTTGACGGCAGCTCCAATACCCTATATCGCAGTGAGATCTTGCCCCAGGCGAACAAGATGAACCCCCTGGAGCTCCTGCAGCTGTATTGGGATAAAAGCCAGGTGAAGATCACCGCTCAGGACAAGGCTCATAGTTGGGTGAGATTGCTGCCAAAATCCGATCCCATGCTCAAGCAAATCGAAGCCAAGATCGATAATCATAGCGGTATAGTGCAGAGCCTGAGCTATACTGATCTTTCTGATAATAAAGTTACTTACAGCTTTAGTAATATAGTGATAAACCGCCCCATCGCTGCTAATATCTGGGATTTTACTTATCCCAAAGACACGCAGATTATAGAGCAATGAGGGCATGGACCCTTTAGTTGATCCAGTCCTAAGGAGGATAAGATGATTGCAGTAATAATGGCCGGAGGCTCCGGAACCAGATTCTGGCCGCAAAGCCGTAAAGACCATCCCAAGCAGTTTTTAAAAATTGCCGGCGACCGCTCCATGATCCAATTGACCGTAGATCGCCTTCTGCCCCTCATCCCCATCGCCAGGATTTACATCGTTACCGCAGCAGATCAGGCAGCTCTGGTAGCAGAGCATCTGCCCGAGCTGCCCCCAGACAACATCATCATCGAGCCTTTCGGCATGAATACCGCAGCTTGCATCGCCCTCAGCCTTCAGTATCTGAAACCCCTATACGGTGAGGATACCACCATGCTGGTGCTGCCGGCGGATCATGTAATCCAGGATACCAAGGCCTTTCATAACAGCCTGAAAAAGGCGCATCAAGCGGCGCGTGGCGGCGCTCTGATCACCTTTGGCATAGTTCCGGATTACCCTGCCACCGGCTATGGTTATATCGAGGCCGGTTCACAGGTAGAACCCGGGGTTTTCAGAGTGCTGAAGTTCAAAGAAAAGCCGGACCTGAAAACAGCCAGCTCTTTTATAGAGCAAGGTGGCTTTTATTGGAACAGCGGCATGTTTTGCTGGAGTCTGGCCGCGATCTCAGATGCTTTTCAGACTCATCTGCCTCAGGCTTTTGAGATCTGCGCCAAAATCGGAAAGATATGGCAGGAGCAAGGCAGATCCGCCGATGTATCCGAGCTTTACCGGCAAGTGCCACGCCTGCCCATAGATATCGGCATCATGGAAAAAGCCGAGCTGCGCTACGTGATCCCGGTTCAGATCGGCTGGAGCGATGTGGGCAGCTTCAAAGCCCTGGCCGAGATCAACCCAGCCGATAGCGAGGGCAATGCCTCAAATTCTGAAATAATGGCTATAGATTCCCGTGATAACTTCGTGCAAAGCTCCAAATTCACCGCTCTGATCGGAGTGGACAATCTCTGCATCATCGAAACCGAAGATGCTATGTTAATTACTACCAAAGACCGCGCTGAAGAGGTAAAACTGATAGTGGAAAAACTGCATCAGGCCCAGCGTGACGATCTGCTATAAACACAGCTTCCAGGAGGAAAATAATGCAGCCCAGAACTTTTGATTATTTATACTTCAAGACCCATGGACATTCAAACGAGGAAATACGTCAGGAAACCGGCCTCAGCCTCGAGGAAATCGAGATTATGGAAAAAGCCCTGCGTCCGGTTTTAGAGGAAATCGAAGCCGAACGCCCCAAAGCCAAAACCATCGGAGCGGACTTTGCCCGCCTCACCCGCTACATATATGCCGATAAAAGCGATCAAGAACAGGGGACACCCCGCCCTGATGCCATCAAAGCCCGCAGTGGCGAGGTCTTTGCCCTGCCCGCAGTAGCTAAGCTCGATTTTGGCAAAACCTCGCTGCAAGACGCCATTTTGCAAAGACGCAGCCTCAGAAAGTACAGTGACGAACCGCTCAGCCTTCAGGAGCTATCCTTCCTTTTGTATTGCAGCTCCTGGGCCAGGGATTTCAGATCAAACGAACGTATGGAGATCACCCTCCGCAATGTGCCTTCCGCCGGCTCCCGCCACCCCATTGAAACCTTTGTGGACATCCGCAGAGTAACCGGCCTGAAACCCGGGTTGTATTACTATCACCCCATCAAACACTGCCTTGTCCTCTACGATGAAAGCCCCGAAATTCAAGATCAGATCTTTGAAGGCTGCTTCAGACAGGAAATGATCCAGAGCTCTGCAGCGAATTTCATCTATACCGCCGTGCCCTACCGCACCTGCTGGCGCTATGGCCAACGCGGCTATCGCTACCTCTATCTGGATGCCGGGCATATCGGGCAAAATCTGCATCTGGCCGCAGAAGCCGTCTCGGCAGGAGCCTGCATGATAGGCGCTTACCTGGATGAAGCCATGAACGAAGCTCTCAAGATCGATGGCAGTGAGGAGTTCGTAATCTATATCGCGACTGTGGGGAAGAAATAAGCCGGGAAAGCAGGATGGTTTTTTGCAGTTTCCCGCAGATTTACGCAGATTTTTAAAAGACCGCAGATGCCGCGGATGATCCGAGAAATCCGAATAGTAAAGGACTTATCCCCCCTATTCGGTGCCTTCGGTGTTCTCGGTGGCAAAACCCCTGTGCTCAACACACCAAGCCCCAAAAAATCCGCGCAAATCCGTTCGATCCGCCCGATCCGCGTTCTATCAAGCCTTACTTCTCAGCCGGCTCCGGTTTCACCACCTTGCCTGCAAAGAGTATGGTATTGTCCGGTTTGTGCAGGATCAGGCAGAGGAAGGGTTTATCGGCTCTGAATACAGGCATTTCAGGCTCTGGCGGGGGCATGGAAGTGGTAGCCATACCCACCACGGTGGCTGCTGCGGCCTCTGTTCCTTCTTCCTTGATCTCCAAAAAGGCCTTGTGTGCTATATCCGAGATGTAGAGATTGGCGCTGGCCGAGTATTTCATGATCCCGCTAAAGTCTGCCTTTGCAGGGTGGAAGGCGTCTCTCATGCCCATGCTGAGAAAGAGTTCCGCCAGCTTGTCCAGGCTATGCTCCATTTTGAAGCGCGGGATATAGGTCTCGACCTTCATGGGTCTGCTGAGCGCATCTTGCCATTTTTGCAGGGTCTCTACACTCAGGTCTTTGGTGAAGCCTTCGATCTCATCCGGCAAGACAAAGAGCATGGCATATTCGGGGTCTTTGTAAGGCATCTCCAGCAATTGACAGCCCTCAAGCCGCGCATAAGGGAAGCTGGCTTTGATCTGCATCATGTCGATGGGGATGGATTCTTCCTCTCTCATGGCAGAGCTAATGTAAAAGGTATCTTCACGGGTGGAGTATTTGGCAAATTGATGGGCCCACGCGGCTTTGAAATAGATGGCATTGGCCAGAAAGAGGCCGTTGTTGCTACTTTCTACCTGCTCGGCAGTCACCATGTCTTTGATGCGTTTATTGGTATTCTCTTCCACCCATTTATTGATGAAATCTGCGGTTTCCCGGCCCTGGCTGAAGTCCAGGCTGTGCTGCGGTGCAAGATACTCTTTCCGGAGCAGATCAAGATATCTGGGCAAAAGCCGATCCTGGCTCTGTTTGGCGGTAAAAATGGCATTGGCCACCTTTACTTCAGCCTGCTCTCCCGCTTTCATTTCGTTCAGCTTTGCTTGCATTTTGGTCAAAATCGGATGGGCTTTTTCAGGCTCAAAGTCATAGCCCATTACGGCAGCCATTTCCTTGGCGGTATTGCCAGCCGAGCCATTGTAAACCATGGCCAGGGCGGTATTTATGCTGTATCCGGAAAAGAAAGTGTTTTCCCCTTCCCGGTCTATCAAAGCCCATAGCTTAAAAGTAATATCGTTGTTCTGATCCTCCGCCTTGACGGGAGTGCCAGATAACTCTACAGGAAGCTTTTCGGGCAATTCATCAGCGGCAACCGAGCCCTGCGCAGCATCAGCATTGGTCTCTACGGTTTCTGCGCCGGGTACAGGCTGATCCTCAATCTTGTTTTTGCTGCAGGACATCATCAGCATAGCCATCAAGAGGCATAGCAGGTATAAAGTTATATTCCTCATCTTGTGTTCTCCTTTTTTCCCTGGCATTATCCACAAAGCTTCTTGCCAGTACTTTCTATCCGGAGTCTGATCTTTAGTAGGCTCCAGGATATCCTCATCGTGATTATTGTGTAGTGCTCCCAAATTCTGCGATACTGCAGGAATTGTCAAGTGCGAATATTGCCAGGCATTCCCCCATTTTACGAGAGTCTGATTATGGACTGGTCGGTGTTTGCTATCTGAAATGCCGTCCCTACAGGACTCTATAGCCTTGTGTAGATGTAGGTTGCTATCTAAAATGCCGTCCCGATGGGACTCGGATTGGAAGGACATTAATGCTAGAATCATGAATCTTAACAGCCAAAAGTATAAACTGAAATACATAGGCATAGATGATAGCTAAGATACTATCATTAAGTTCATTATCAAATGAGTGACTCGATATTTTGGGGGAATGCCAGCGAATATTGCCTGGCCTTCTCCCCGGAGCTTCAGGGAGGAAAGCTCCGATTCCCCCGTAGCGAAACCAGTCCACCAATACTGCAAACCATCCCTCCCGCCACAGCCGAATCGGAGTTCGGCGCCCCAGTTTTGGCTCCCCAAATGATTGTTTGGAGTTTACATGAAAGATGATTGTTTAGAGTTGAAGCTGGCTAACCCAGCCCAGCCTTATCCACCAATTTTGACGGATGAAACCCAAACGGATTGAATTGGAGTTAAAACCGGCTACATAAACTTTCATGTCTCCCTCGATCTTAGCGCCGGTTTGGACTTCAATGAGCATGATAGCCCGCCTGCTGGATTGGATGCGTCTCGTATCCAGCAAGGCCAGAGGCCTTGAAAATTGAGCACGTCCCGTGCTCAGCAGGCGAGACGCCTGTTATCCAGCTCTACCCGTCACGGGGATGTTTTATGTCTTCTGAACAGTTTTCATGTAAACTCCGGAAGTTGATGAGTATGCTATTCCATCATCTTTTATGTAAACTCTATACCTATAGCATTCCATTCACCAAATCACGCAAGTCCACTTCTCCCAAATACGAGCGATAATCTATCGATTGCAGTATTTCCTGGACGGATTCCCGGGTGTGGGGCGTACCGCTAAAAGCCTGTTCCAGTTCTTTGATATCCCGCGAGGAAAAGAAATCTCCAAAGATTTGCAGATTGGTGATGATGCCGTGGGACACATCCAGATACAATTCTATGGTTCCGCCTTTGCTGCGGATGGCGTTTGCCAGGTTGTATTGCGGGCTTTTGCCAAAGTTCCACTCCCAGGTATCGTATTTACTATCTACCAAAGCTTGTACTTCGGAGCGGTCATCAATAGTGAGGGAGTAGTCTTTTGCACTGGGATAGAGGCTGTGAATCTTGTTTCGAACCAGAGCGAGAAAGTCGTTGATCTTCATAGGTGAAAGCAGGTGGTCGCTCACATTGGTCACTCGTGCTCTTACCGATTTTACCGCTTTATCGGTGAATTTGATGGGATTTACCTTCAGGGCTTGAGTGAGCGAATCTACTTGTGAAGAGAACAAAATAGTACCATGCTGGAGGGTTTTGCCATTTTGTACCATTTTGGCGTTTCCTGAAAACTTCAAGCCCTTGATGGTAAGATCGTTGCGTCCTTCAAGCCGGGCTGGTATGCCAAGATCGTTCAGGACTTCCAGGATGGGAGCGGTATATTTGGCAAATCCGCCGGTATCCCCTTCTTCGTTTTGCATCAAAAAGCTAAAATTCAGATTCCCCAAATCGTGAAACACCGTTCCTCCGCCGGTGAGGCGTCTGACCACGGGGATTTCGTGTTCCTGCACCCATTGGTAGTTTATCTCGGCGACAGTATTTTGGAATCTGCCCACTATGATGCAGGGCTCATTGATGTATAGCAGAAAGCAATTCTGTTCGAAATTAGTGAATATATACTCTTCCAGAGCTATATTGAAAGGTGCATAATTTGATGGGCTCAAGATGCTTAGCATGGCTTTCCTTTTCTTATTTAGCTTTTCGCCTTAATCTGCCTATTCTAAAGAGCAGCAGTATGATAAAGCCAGATATGCCCACTATCTCGCGGATGGTGATGATAGGATAATATCTGATCCGGTCTGCTTTGATGGCGTAGATGCCCACAGGATCGGTCTTCATGCCGCCGCCGCCACCGCCGCCAAAATCAAGATCGGCTTCAGGCTTTGTTTGCTCTTGATCTTCGCCGGACTTTTTCTGCTTTTTCTTCTTTGAACCGGAACTGCTGCCTCCTCCTCCACCAAATCCAAATCCCACCCGGGCTACTGGAATGATGGATAGATCGCCTACGCTGACTGGATCGCCAAAGGAGAATTTCACTCCGGCACCAGTTTTTAAGACTTCACGAATCTGACTAAAGATTGCATCAAGTTTCATCTTGTACTCCTTTACTGTTTTTTACAGTTTGACTTTGTTCAGATGTTTTGTCAAGGACTTTCCTGTTTTGCAGATAATTCTTCTGCATTCGCTGAGAAGATTTCCGCCGAAAAGCGGTAGATTTTGCTATCTTCGTCCTGGGCTGCGGATTTTGGTAAGCCGGCTTTCTGGCAAACCTGGTTCAGGAAGGTTTGGCGGTCCCAGCCCCACTCGGTGGCTACCTGCGGCAGCAAAAGGCCGCTGCCATAAGGATGCTGAATATACAGGCCATCCCGGCCTATTTCAATCTCCTCAAAATCTTGGATTAAGACCAATTCGCCTAATACCGAAAGCTCAATCTCGAGATCGGCTAATTCATCCGGACCCAAAGGGGGAAATCTGGGATCGCGAAAGGCAGCTGCAATCGCCATTTCCTTCACAGATTCAAGTATGGATTTGTAGCCAACAATATAACCGATGCAGCCTCTGAGCGCTTTATCGATATGCAGGGTGACGAAGATGCCCCTTTTCTGTTCAAACAACGGGTCTTGGGGGCTATGGTATTTGCTGCGATGCAGACGGGCATAAATCACGTCATACGCAAGCTGCAGCAGACTCCTTTTTTGAATATCATTTAACATACATCCTCCTTAATGAACTATTTTGGCCGCAAGATAACCCACTACCTGCGAATTCATGCCGGATACCTTACCGGAATGGGTGTAATGAATGATCCTGGGCTCGATGGCAATATAATGCTCGGCAAGCATCAGCAGGGTTAAAATCCCGCCAATGCCACAGGCCTCAAGCTTGCCTCTTTGATTTGCATTCCACATGCCGGAGGCATCCATATTCATAAAGTGCTTCGCCAAACGGCCGTCCATGTCCTGTGCAGTCTGAGCATCATGATAGTGAGAAAGATCGCTGGATATCAAGATCAAAATCCGGCGGCTGCTACGGTAAACCACACTATACATAATCTCAGCCAACCTCTGAGCCACCGCTGGAATCTGATTGCCAATCATCACCGGGCAGATTTTGACCTCAGGGAAAAAGTAGCGCAGCAGCGGAAGCTGTATCTCCAAAGAGTGCTCCAGCCGGTGATAATCCAGATTGATATCCTGCGAGGCCTGAGGGCTGATCTGAGCGTAGATATCGGTATCCAATTGCAGATTGCCCAAAGGAGTCTCATATTCACCAAAAGGGGAAACGCTGAAATCGAAGTGGTTGCTTTGATGTGAGGGATGCAGCACGATCACCGCATCCAGAGATTCTTTGGCGATGGAGGCCAGACCCAGACAGGCGCAGCGCCCCGAATATACATAGCCCGCATGAGGAAGCAGCAAGCCCAGACAGCGTTCACTTTCCGGAGCAGGACTGGCTTCAGCGATCCAGGATTCGATCTGAGTACGGATTTGCTCTCCAAAACGGGGATAAAAGGTGCCTGCATGTACAGTTTTGCGGATCATTGACTTTCCTCCTTCGCAAGGTCCTGCATCAGCATAATATGAGTTCCGGCAGAAGCCGCTTCTTTATCCAGCTTGAATTCATCTATTTCTTCCACCATAAGAGGACTCAACACGGCTATCTTCAGCTCCGGCATGGCAGCTTTCGCTCTGGATACTGTGCCCAGAAAGCTGCGGGAATGAAAATCGCCATTGAAGTGCAGCAGCATGGCCTTGGGGCTTTCTTTCAAAGCTATAGCGATGCTTTCTGCCATGGTGTCATCTTTCATACACTGCGCTTCATACATCCTCTGCAGACTTTCTGCTTTCATGGGATGGCCGCTCATGCTTCCCATAGTCTGAAAAAAGGCCTTGCGGTAGTCGTCTTCCGGAGCGGTGAGTTTGGCTGCAATGAGGGCTCTTTCTTCCGGGGGCAGTTCCTTGGTAAAATCCCAGCCTTCTTTGGCCGTGCGGCTGGCATAAGGGCGGGGGACATTGGCCGCCACTACTTGCAGCTTATGCTCTTTGGCAAGGTGGATCAAGGGCTGGTAATCCTCATAATTTGGCCAGGCCTCGCTTTTCTTCACAAATTCCTCTTCCGAGATCTTGTCTGCCAGAAAGGCATCTACGTATTCCTGGCTCTGGCGCTCCCACATCTCAAAGGAGAGGATGAGCTTGCGCTCTGATTTCAGTAATACTTCCAGTAGCTCTCTTTGCAAGCCGTGTAGAGGCTTCTCGCCATGCCATTCGCCAAAGAAGATAAGATCATAACTCTGTAAATCCTGGCTTAGCTCCTGCAAATCGAGCCTGGCACCGGTTTCACTGCTCAGGATCGTGATCCCGGCAGCAAACAGCTGAGTGCCAAAAACTAATAACATACTCAGGTACAATATCTTTTTCATTTTTATTCCTCCATTTGATAATCTAATCTACCCAGCCCTTTGTAGCCATCTAATAATTCTGAAAACTGTGCGGCTGATGAAACTGGGACTTTTACTGTGATCAAGGCTCTTTCGCCATACTCGGCTTTTTCCTCTTCTCCTTGCAGGCTCTGAGTTTGATGCCGGATGATATCCAGGCAGCTGTATTCGACATCTATCCGGTAATGCTGATAGTTTTGATAGGGCAGCAGTTTTGCGCTTTCTATGGCCATGCTCGTGCTGGCGGTATAAGCATCGATGAGGCCCTTTACGCCCAGCTTGATTCCTCCATAATAGCGGGTTACTATGGCCAGTACTCCCGTGAGCTCATTTCGCAGCAGGCTGTTCAGGATGGGCTTTCCGGCCGTGCCTCCGGGTTCGCCGGCATCAGAGTAATACTGCGTCTGCGAATCTTCACCCAGGATGTAGGCATAGCAATTGTGGGTGGCATCGCTGTAATCCTGCTGATGCTGATGCAGTATGCTTTGCACGGCTTGGGCATCTTCCACCGGGAAGAGAAAGGCGATGAATTCACTGCGCTGGATCTTGATGCTGACTGAAACCGGTGCTTTAAGAGTGTAAGCCATCACTTCACCTTGGGGATGTCTTTCCAACGGGTGGTATAGCTGGGGCTGAGCTTGGCCTGCTTCATCTGCCAGGCTTTGGTGGTTCCGCTGCTGGCATATCGCACGGTGTCCCGGCCATAGAGGCGGTTCAATCTATCACAGGCGCGCATCAGCTCCCCGCGCTTGTCGTCCAGATAGTTAGTCTCCAAAAAGCTCAGCGGGATATCCTCTTCCGAAATGATGTCGGTGAGCATCACCCCGGCCTTTTTATATTCAAAATCGGGCAACCACAGCTCTCTCAAGAGCTCCAGGGCCTGTTGAATCATATCCGGCGTATAGGCAGTGGGCGGAAAGAGGCTGCCGGATATGGAGTTGTTGTATTGGGGAGATTCTTTGAAGCGGTTTGTAGAGAGGAAGACCATCATGTGCCCGGCCACCGATTTCTGCTGCCTCAGCTTCTCAGCGCTGCGGGTCACATAGGTGGAGACCGCCTCTTCCAGCTCGCTCAAATCTGAGACTTGCCTGCTAAAAGACCTTGAGGTCACGATGCTCCGCTTGGCCCTGGGGGCTTCATCTATATCTATACAGGCATAGCCCCTGAGCTCCAGGACGGTCTTGTGCCCCATCACCGTCATATAGTGCTTGATGAAGGTGTCGTCCGCATCGCGCAGCTGCAAGGCGGTTTCTATCTTATTTTGCCTGAGAAACTTCTCATACTGTCTGCCAATTCCCCAGATATCGCCAGCTACGATGCGTTTCAAAGCCTGCTCAATGCGATTCTCATCCAATATACACAAGGCACCCCGATAGGCAGCTATCCTTTTGGCATGATGGTTGGCGATCTTGGCCAGGGTCTTGGTTTTCGAAATCCCGATTGAGACCGGAATGCCGGTATAGCGATGTACCGTGCGCTTGAGCCGACGCCCCCAATCTTCCCAATCCGCCTCCCGCACTCCGGTAAGGCCCAAAAAAGCTTCATCTATGGAGTAAACCTCCAGCTCCGGGGAAAACTTGCTGAGCACATCCATCACCCGCGAACTGAGATCGCCATACAAAGCGTAATTTGAAGACAGCAGCTCGCCTTTGTGTTTGCGGATCAAGGCTTCATATTTGAAACCGGGAGCACCCATGGGAATATTCAAGGCCTTGATCTCATTGCTGCGGGAGACTATGCAGCCGTCGTTGTTGGATAGCACAGCCACAGGGATATTGTGCAGACGCGGATTGAAGACCCGCTCGCAAGACACGTAAAAGTTATTGCAATCCACGAGTGCAATGATCTGATTGTTGTCAAGTCCTGTGCTATCCATAACTTTCCTTCATAGATGCCAAAATATCTATGTGCTCAGGTTTGTCAAGCAGGACAGCGCCGGCTATTTTTCTGTATCCATGCAGACAGGGGCATTTCTTTCAGAAGGGCAGATGATATGCGGATTTTGCTGGCATTCCCCCAAAATATCGAGTCACTCTTTTGATAATGAACTTAATGATAGTATCTTAGCTATCATCTATGCCTATGTATTTCAGTTTATACTTTTGGCAGTTAAGATTCATGATTCCAGCATTAATGTCCTTCCAATCCGAGTCCCATCGGGACGCCATTTTAGATAGCAACCTACAGCTACACAAGGTTATAGAGTCCTGTAGGGACGGCATTTCAGATAGCAAACACCGACCAGTCCATAATCAGACTCTCGTAAAATGGGGGAATGCCTGATATGCGGATTTTGAGCTTGACAAAAAAGCCCACTCATTATGACTGTGGGTGATGGCTTAGACAGATGTCTGAATCACCGAGCGATTTTGTAAAGGCAGACGAGGATATAAGAATGTATGTTAAGACCTATGAAAGTACATCTGATTTCGAAGCAGTGAAGCTGAGGAGCTTTGTAGTATTATGACAGCTTGCTATATGATACACTCATCCGCTTTTGGCAGAAGCAGCTAACGAGAATAAGGCTGATGTCCAGATTTGCCATCTTTTCCCTCATCTTCATGCTGTTTTCTTTGCAGCTTTATGCGGTATCAGAAGATGTCTTACAGCAGAAGCTGGACAAAGCACGTGAGCAGGGTAAGCATGATCTTGAATGCACGGCACTGATTGAGCTGGGAGAATACTATCTGCAAAGTGGCAATTACCCTGCCGCTCAGACAAAGCTGGAGGCAGCCCTTGCCCTTGCGCTCAAGCTAAAGAACATCAACGATCAGGTGTATATCGCTGTCAGTTTGGGAAACGTTCACGATCACAAAGGTGAGCTGCAAGCAGCCCTGGATTACTACAAAACCGCTCTGGATAATGCACAGAAGCTTCCCGCAAATAAATATCTTTCCCATATTCACAACAATATGGGCAATCTTTACCTGAAGATCGGCTCCTTCACAAAAAGCCTCTCCCACTATCAACAAGCCCTTGAGCTTAAACGGCAGCAAAATAAACCCGCTGAGATTGCCAACGCCCTGATGAATATCAGTATCTACTATATCAAAACGGGAAACTATGAGCGTAGCCTGGAATACCAGAAGCAGGCCTTGAGGCTTAGAGAAGAGCTGGGCAAGCAGGCGGACATCGCTACAGCTCATAGCTCGATCAGCGTATGTTACCGTAATCTGAAAAACTACCCCAAGGCCTTTGAATACAACCGGAAAGCTCTGAACATCTACCTTGCTCTGGGGGACAAAGCCCGGATCGCCAGTGCCTACAACAACCTTGGTGTGCTGTATCTGGCTATCGGAGACCTTCGCCAGGCCAAAGAGAATTACCTGAAATCCTACGATATGAAGCGGGATTCTCAGGATTTGCAGAGCCTGCTTTCTTCTATCGTAAACCTGGCTGATATCTCTTTGCAACTTGGTCAATTGCAGGAGGCAAAGCGGTATTTGGATCAAGCGGAAGAAATAGCTCAGAAAACCCATTATTACGATCTTTCCCGCCTACTTTTTAAACTCAATTCTGAATACAACGAAAGCACCGGTAACTATGCTGCCGCCCTGGAACACTTCAAAACCTATCACAGCATAAGTGACAGCCTTAGAAGCATAGAAAACTCCAGGCAACTCAATGAACTTGACATCAAATATGAAGTATTGGAAAAGGAACGCAATATCGAGCTGCTCAAGAAAAACAACGAGCTTACCACAAAGGAACTGAAGAACACTGCCACACTGAGAAACTACCTATTCCTAATCATCATTCTGATCCTGATGATGAGCATACTTCTGATCTGGCGCTACCGCTCTGTGCTGCGCATCACCAAAGAGCTGCGCTCCAGCAGAGAAAAACTGAACACCTTAAACAGAGAACTGGAACAACGTGTGGAAGAAGAAGTAAACAAACGCAGAGCTCAGGAAGAGAAAGCACTCAGACAATCCCGTCTGGCTCTTTTAGGCGAACTGGCGGCGGGGATATCACATGAACTGAACCAGCCGATGCAGACCCTTTCACTAACTCTGGAAAACATCAAAGCAGCCATCACCGATAAGGATGTGGATGCGGCTTACCTGGAACGTAAGCTGGCCTACCTCTTTGTAGATATCGACCGCATGCACAATGTAATCGATCATATCAGACGCTTTTCCCGGCCGGTGGATGATGATGAAGAAGACACTCTCTTTGACCCCCGGCAAAGCATCCTGAATGCCATTGATCTGGTGAAGGATCGGTTTGAAAAGACTCCCCTGAAGTTTGTTGCCAAACTAAGCGAAAGCAGACACCTGATCAAGGGCAATCCCCACAAGTTTGAGCACGTGATCCTAAACCTGATCAGCAATGCCCGGGACGCCATCAGAACCAATATCAGGGACGGTATCATTAACACAGGTTTTATCCACATTTCATATCAGGCAGAAGCTGAGAACCTGATTATCAAGGTGCGCGATAACGGCTGTGGCATAGCTCCAGAATTGCAGGATAGGGTGTTTGAGCTATTTTTCAGCACTAAAAAAGCAGAGCAAGGCACCGGTTTGGGCCTGGCTATCAGCCACAGCACCCTGATGGCCATGAAAGCCTCTCTCAGCCTGGAATCCAAGCCACAGAATGGAAGCTGCTTTACCATCATAATCCCCCTGCTACAAAAGACGTAGGAAATCCAAATGAGTAAATTGAAGATCTTGATAGTTGACGATGAACAGCGCATTACCGATGAGCTATGTGAATATCTTGCCCGGCAGGGCTTTACCATTAGCTCTGCAAATAGCGCCGGCACTGCTTTCCCGCTACTCAAAACCACGCACTTTGACATCCTGATCCTGGATATCAGACTCCCCGGCATGGATGGCATCGAAATCCTGAAGCAGGTGAAGCGGGAACATCCCCAGCTCGAAGTAATCATGATCTCCGGGCATGGCGATATGGAAACTGTGATTCAGGCTATGCGCCTGGGAGCCTTTGATTATCTGAAAAAGCCCTTTCGCCAAAGCGAGATCAAGGCAGCTATCGAACGCAGCAGCAAGTATCTGGCCTGGCAAAAGGAGCATAAACTGCAGGATAATGCCGCGGACTTGATCCCGCAAAGTCTGTCTGAGCTGATTCAGATGCCTGTGATCGGCTCCAGTGAAGCTCTCAAAGCTGTGCTGAAGGCAGGCATGGACTACGCCGGATTCAAAGATACTCCGGTGATCATCACCGGCGAAAGCGGCACCGGCAAAGAGATCGTGGCTCGCATTATCCATTATGCCAGCAGCCGCAAGGATAAAAACTTCATTCCCATCAATTGCTCGGCATTGCCGGAACAGCTTTTGGAGAGCGAATTCTTTGGCTATCAAAAAGGTGCCTTCACCGGAGCTACGCAAGACAAGAAAGGCATCCTGGAACTGGCCAGCGGTGGCACAATCTTCCTGGATGAGATTGGCGATATGCCGCCCCCGCTACAAGCTAAACTGCTAAGGGTTTTGGAAGAAAAGAAGTTCAGAAAACTGGGCAGCAGCGTGGAAACCTCCATAGACCTGCGTTTCGTGGCAGCCACAAACCGCAATCTGGAAGAAGACATCGCCGCACAAAGATTTCGAGCCGATCTGTATTACCGATTGGCTGCCTGCAAAATCCACATCCCAGCCCTGAGGGAAAGAAGCGAAGACATACAAGAGCTGCTGAGGCATTTTGCCACTTCCTTTTGCCAGACCAATAATATCCGAATGCCGGAGCTTGACCCCATACTGATAGATGAAATCCAGCATTATGACTTCCCCGGCAACGTCCGCGAACTCAAAAACATGGTGGAACGTGCCATTATTACGAATCAGGACGGCATTCTGGACAAGGACGATTTCCCCGTCTTGCAAGCAAAAGCAACACAAGGGATAACTGCTCTGGACGCCAAAATGATACAGGAAATCCAAAAAGCACTGGCAACCTGCGACCACAATCAAAGCGCTGCAGCCAAACTGCTGGGCATTTCACGCTACACTCTGATGCGCAAGCTGAAAAAGTTCAATATCCAATCATAAACCCTTTTACCATCCTGCTCGTTAGTGCGATTTCGCACAGCCTGCCGTCAGTTGTGGCACAATCGCACAGGTTTTTACCCCCTTTCATGCGCCTTACAGTCATCACCTCGGCCCAGTAACACACTGATCTACTGTATATTAGCAAGCCTAATTTGTCGATATTCCACAATTGGCACGTTTCTTGAGATTGGATAGTGTAAAACACAACGAGGTGATATCATGAAAACTAACCGAAACACAAAACTTAGCTTACTTTTGGCGGCGCTGATCCTGCTGACTAATGCAGCATTAACAGCGCAGGCAGCACCGATCTCCTTTGAAGTAATCAATGTGGAAAGCCATATACCGGATCCTCCACCATCCACTCCCTGGATGTTTGATACCGATGACCCTGGGTTTCCTTGGAAGGACGATGGAAACCCCTTTACCTATAGCGCTATTATCGACTACCCATACCACAACTATGCCTACTACAACTTCTATTCCCCTGCTACTCCCTGGAATCCTGCTTTTCCATATTCCTCATCTTGCACTGCTGAAAACCTCGATTTCGTTGATGGCACCGCAGGCTTTGGCATAGATTTCTCAGAGTTTGAACTTGCTGCCTTTCAACACATCAACACCGTAAACCCTGCAGCGCCGTGGAACACGATGGGGCAAGCGGGTGATCTGCGCACATATACCAATGGCGAATGCCTGGTTTATCACAATAACGTAGTGGTAATGACGGTCACCGATTGTGTGCTGAGGGTAAAGGTACACTATCCGGATGTGGCTCAGATGCACGCAATGATAGGAGCCGCTTTTTGGAACAACGATGTGGGTACAGGCCAGGCCTCCGAAGTAACCGGATGGGGCACCGTTGATCTGCTCAATACAGATCCCGCTTGGGCTGCCTTCTTTGCCGATCCAGAGGTGGGCAACAGGATCGACTTTACGATGTCCTCGGTAGATAACATAATCCAAGGTAGATATGGCTATTACAGCTTTGACCTGGATCTTGCCGCGGCTGAGCAAGCTGTTGATCAAATACAAGCTAATATTCCGGCCGCCGGTCTCTTCGATTTTCCGTTTGTAGATGTAGGCTTCGATTTCCACTCTGTTAATCTGGGCGGTCCTCTGGATGATTTGGATGATCTTCTGATATTCCTGATTGAAGATAGCCCCGCAGGCATTTTCCCAGCAGAGACCCGCTCCATTTATCCTCGATACTGGCAGTTCGGCACCACTCTGGAGGCGTTTTCTGCCGATGTTACTTTTACGGTAGATGGCTTTGGTGATCCTTTATCCTGGCAGATTCTAAGACGCGGTGATACGGAAGATAGCTGGCAGACTTGGAATGATATCACCATCCCGGCTCCAGGCCGGATCAGAGCACACAATGTTACTGCCTTTAGCCAGTGGGCCATTGGCAGTACCTTGGATGATACTCTGCCGGTGGTTCTGTCTTCCTTCACCGCGGTTAGCACAGCCGAAAACGTGGTCAGGCTTTCCTGGACCACAGAAAGTGAATTCCAGCTGGCCGGCTACAGAATCTTCCGCGGTGAAAGCGACAACCTCAATGCTGCCATGCAGATCACCGATCTGATTCCCGGCACAAACTCATCCACCAGCCAGAGCTACCAATATACCGATGTTGACGTTTTCCCAGATAATCTCTATTCATATTGGTTGCAGCAGTCTGAGATGAACGGAGATTGCATTTTCCACGGACCCCTTCATGTGTATGTAAATGCAGTATCCGAAGGCGAGCAAAGCCCGGATCTGGAAATCACCGATGCCATTCGCAAGATATTCCCAAATCCCGCCAGACAGACCACTATAGATGTATCACTTAGCAAGGAAGCCAAGGTGACTGTCTTGATCTATAATACCCGCGGCCAAAAGCTTAGAAGCCTGTTTTCAGGTTATAAAAGCAAAGGCATCCATTACCTGACCTGGGATGGCAAAGATTCTCAAAACACGCTCTGCCCCAGCGGAATCTATTTGATTGAACTGCTTGTGGATGGCAAAACTATGCAACGCAGCAAATTCGTCCTTAACAAATGATCTAAACCCCGATTATGCAGCTAACAAAGGGTGGATCTCATGATCCGCCCTTTTGCTTTGCTCCAGAATCTCGAGCTACTTTTTTTGATAATGGTCTCAAAAATATCAACCGACGATTACACAATGCCTTGAGCCCCACCAGGACGGCATCTTACATGAAAGATGATTGTTTGGAGTTGAAGCGCCATACGGAGTCTATACATATACTACCAATTACTTAGGCGCTTTGACTTCAAAGAATCTGACTTTCATTCCCGGTGGCGAAAGTCGGCTTTCAGTCAAGTTCAAGCGCCATACGGTGTTTATATCCTTACTACCAATTACTTAGGCGCTTTGACTTCAAAGAATCTGGCCTTCATTCCCGGTAGCAAAAGCTGGCTTTCAGCCAAGTTGAAGCCGGCTTTGATTTCAAAGAATCTGGCTCTCATAAACGGCTTAAGAAACCCATTTCATGTTAGTTCAGATAGTATAAATCGACCAGCCTATAAGCAAGCTTTCGTGCTAAATGGGGATGTTCCCAAAAAAAGCTGGCATTCCCCAAAATATCGAGTCACTCTTTTGATAATGAACTTAATGATAGTATCTTATCTATCATCTATGCCTATGTATTTCAGTTTATACTTTTGGCAGTTAAGATTCATGATTCCAGCATTAATATCCTTCCAATCCGAGTCCCATCGGGACGGCATTTTAGATAGCAACCTACAGCTACACAAGGTTATAGAGTCCTGTAGGGACGGCATTTCAGATAGCAAACACCGACCAGTCCATAATCAGACTCTCGTAAAATGGGGGAATGCCTGCCAAAAAAAGGCATTGACAGAATCTCATCTCTCATTAAGTTAATTCGAAACGTGGAAGCTTGTGCCCCACAATTATTTATCTCAGCATTATACATGGAGGTATATATGCCTGTTATGCCAGCAATATGGTATTTAGCACCTTTTGGAGCGATCTTAGCGCTTTGTTTTGCCTATTTCTTTTATCGTAATGTACTTGCACATGATCCTGGAAACAAGCGCATGCAGGAAATTGCCGGCTTTGTGCGCGAGGGGGCCTATGCTTACCTCTTGCAACAGTACAAGGGTGTAGGTATATTTTTTGCTGTAGCCCTGGCTATCTTTTTATACCTGGCCTATGCACTGAAGGTTTTGGACCCGATGATCCCCTGGGGCTTTCTCAGCGGAGGGTTTATGAGCGGTCTGGCCGGATTCATCGGCATGAATACTGCCACCATGGCCTCCAGCCGTACGGCTCAGGCCTGTTCTGACAGCCTGAATAAGGGTCTCAAAGTGGCTTTCAGAGCCGGAGGCGTGATGGGGCTTACCGTAGTAGGCCTGGCTTTGATAGATATGTCTGCCTGGTTTTTTATCCTGAACGCCATGGGCTATCCTCTGGAAAAGATTGCTGTGGTGATGTTATCCTTTGGCATGGGCGCCAGCACTCAAGCCCTGTTTTCCCGTTTGGGCGGCGGCATCTATACCAAAGCCGCGGATGTGGGTGCAGACCTGGTGGGCAAAGTGGAAGCGGGCATCCCCGAAGACGACCCCCGCAATCCCGCTACCATCGCCGATAACGTTGGCGACAACGTTGGTGACGTAGCCGGCATGGGTGCAGACCTCTATGAATCTTATGCAGGCAGTATCCTTGCCACCGCCGCCTTGGGTATGAGTGCGGTCCTGCAGCTTTCTGTGCACAATCCTGTAATGTATGACTTTATGTTCAATTTCATCGCAGCGCCTTTGATCCTGGCCGGAATCGGCGCTTTACTATCTATCTTGGGCATCTTTATAGTCTCCACCAAAGAAGATGCCGGCATGAAAGAGCTGATGATAGCCCTGAACAAAAGCGTTTATCTGAGTTCCGCTTTGATCGCGGTAGCTTCCTTCTTTGTGTGCAAAGCGTTACTGCCTCCGGATATGTATCTGGGTATCTTTTTATCCTCTGTGGTAGGACTGATGGCCGGGATTTTGATCGGGCATTCCACGGAACTTTGGACTTCGCATTCTTATCCCGCCACGCGTAATATTGCCAAACAAGGTGAATACGGCTCCGCCACCGTGATTCTGGAAGGATTCAGCGTGGGCATGCTTTCCACGGCTATGCCGGTGCTCATCATCGCTGCTGCCATCATCATGGCCTTTGTAATCTCAGGTGGATACAAGCATGTGGAACTGGGTCTATACGGCATCGGATTTGGAGCGGTCGGCATGCTGGCCACTTTGGGTGTGACCTTGGCTATGGACGCCTTTGGGCCGATAGCCGATAACGCCGGAGGCAATGCCCAGATGTCCTATCTGCCCAAAGAAGTGCGGGAACGCACAGACAGCCTGGATTCTGTGGGAAATACCACTGCTGCGATAGGCAAGGGTTTTGCCATCGGCTCGGCTGCGCTCACAGCCATGGCGCTCCTTGCTGCATATCTGGAAAAAGTGCGGGATGGCTTGGTGATGCTGGGCAATAAAACAGGCGTTACGGCTACCCTGGATATAAACTATGGCGCAGTCAGCGAAAAAGTGGAAGTAGCCAAGGCCAGCCTCAATCAATTCATCGCCTACTACCAGGTCAATCCCCTCAATCCCAAATTCCTTTTGGGCATCTTCATCGGAGCCATGGTAGTATTTGTATTCTCCGCCCTCACCATCAAAGCCGTGGGCAAAGCTGCCGGACTGATGGTAAATGAAGTCCGCCGGCAATTTACCTCCATGCCGGGCATCCTGCAAGGCAAAACAAAACCGGATTATGCCCGCTGCGTAAAGATTTCCACCGTGGGAGCCCAACAGCAGATGATCCTGCCCGCCATCATCGGCATTGTGACCCCTGTGGCAGTAGGTCTCGTCTTTGGCGTGGCCGGAGTATTGGGACTGTTGATTGGCGGACTGACCACCGGCTTTGTAACCGCCGTGATGATGAACAACGCCGGCGGCGCTTGGGATAATGCCAAGAAATACGTGGAGACAGGAGCAGTCGGAGGCTCCGGTTCGTCTGTACACAAAGCTACCATAGTAGGCGACACCGTGGGCGATCCTTTCAAAGATACCGCCGGACCCTGCATTAATATCCTGATCAAACTCATGAGCATGGTCTCCATAGTCTTTGGCGGCTTTATCGTGGCGTATTCTCCCAAGATCGAAAGCCTTTACACGCCCAAAGCTCCTATCGTAGAAGAAGTGCAGGTACTCAAACAATATCCTTTTGAAGACATGCGGGATGAAAGCATTCTGTGGAATGAAGCTGGAGACAGCATTGGCGTTGTAAAATAAGGTTTTGAAAGCTTTAAGGATAGAGACGGGTTCATCCCCGTCTCTTTTTCCCGTATTGATTCATTGAGGCCATTTTATAGATATTTATACCACTATCAAGCTCTAAGCAAGCGAGAATCATACCTGATAAACTTCCTGTCGGCCAAAAGCCCAAAGATACATTTCCAAGAATAAGATAAAAAGATATTGACTGATATCGGCCTTTTAAAATCATACCTTTCAGTAATAAAAGGAAATGCTTGTGCAAAATAAATTCAATATAAGGATAAGAAAACCATCCTATCTCCTTGCTGAAACTGAAATTATCTGCCATCAGTTTTCAGCCTGAGTAGGGATAAGCGGTAGTGTTTCCAGAATTTATGGCTTTGCCGAAAGAAGAGCTAAGCCGATCATAAGAAGAGGAAAAGCATGAATATTATAACTATAAGCAGAGAGTTCGGTAGTGGTGGCAGGGAAGTTGGCATCAATCTTTCCAGGCATCTTGCTTATGATTATTACGACAAGGAAATCATTGCAGAGATTGCCAAAAACAAGGATATGGAAGAGAGTTTTGTAGAAAGAACCTTGGAAAATCAGGGCTGGCATAATATCCCACTCACCCATCATTGTTCTTTATCGTATTTTTTGCAGTCTCTGAGTATAGAGGTTCTCTTGGAGCAACGGCGTGTGATTGAAGAGATTGCGAAGGTGGGGCGGGACTTCATCATCGTCGGCAGAAATGCAGACACTATCCTGCAAGAGCATAAGCCCTTCAATATCTTTCTGTGCGCTGATATGGAATCGAAGATAAATCGTTGCCGCAGAAGGGCACCCGAAGGTGAGGACCTGACCGATAAAGAATTGATTCGCAAGATACATAAAGTGGATAAAAATCGTGCCCGCACCCGGGACCTTATCTCCGGTAGTGCCTGGAAAGATCCAGAGGCCTATCATCTTACCGTAAATACTGCAAGTTGGGAGATCCAGGAGATTACCGTAGCTCTGGCTGATTTTGCCAAAGCCTGGTTTGAAAGACCGTACAGGTGATAAAGTTATCTGATCGCTTCAGCTATAAAAAGCTGCTGAGATTTACCATGCCCGGCATCATGATGATGATCGCTTCATCTATCTATGGTGTGATTGATGGGTTTTTCATATCAAATTTTGTGGGAAGCACGGCCTTTGCCGGTGTTAATTTTATCTTGCCGGTCTTAGTTATCCTGGGCTTTGTGGGGATTATGTTTGGCACCGGTGGTAGTGCATTGATAGGGAAGACCATGGGCGAAGGAAACAGAAGAAAGGCGAATGAAATCTTTTCTATGTTGATTTATGTCACCATAGCTATAGGGGTGATCCTCGGAGCCGTGGGCATTGTTTGCCTTCGGAAAATTACGTCGGCTTTGGGTGCAGAAGCTCAGCTTTTGGAAGATAGTGTGTTATATGGAACTATTATTTTGTTTATGCTCCCATTTGCTATGCTTCAAGCTGAGTTTCACTGCCTGTTTTCCACTGCAGAAAAACCTAAAATAGGCATGTATATTACTATCGCAGCAGGATTAACAAATATAGTACTGGATGCTTTGTTTATTATTGTGTTTTCTTGGGGACTAAAGGGGGCAGGCTGGGCCACTGCTATTAGCATGGTAGTTGGCGGTGCCGTTCCCATCATATATTTTGCCAGAACAAATACCAGCCTCTTGCGCCTCACCAAGCTGAAGCTTGATCTAAAGGCACTGCTTAAAACATGTTCCAATGGAGCTTCTGAATTTGTGAGCATGCTGGCAATGTCCTTAGTTGGAATCGTGTACAATGTACAGCTATTAAAATATGCCGGAGAAAATGGAGTAGCTGCTTATGGAGTCATCATGTATGTCAGCATGATCTACATGGCTGTGTTTGGAGGCTTTTCATTGGGCGCAGCGCCTATAATCAGCTACCATTTCGGAGCAAAAAACACAGAAGAACTGAAGGGTTTATTCAAGCGAAGTTTTGTGATTATCGGCGGCTTTTCTGTGCTCTTGTTTCTGACATCGGTGCTATTCGGCAATCCGATCTCAAAGCTATTCGTGGGTTATGACCCCCAGCTTATGGACCTTACGCAAAGAGGTTTTCGCTTGTATTCTTTTTCTTTCTTACTCGTAGGAGTTCCTGTCTTTGGCTCAGCCTTGTTTACTGCCTTAAATGATGGCTTCACTTCTGCTACTATTGCTTTTCTGCGCACTGTAGTCTTTGAGATAGCCGCAATCCTGACCTTCCCTCTGATCTGGGGAGTGGATGGGATATGGTTATCAGTGGTTTTTGCAGAAGCTATGGCCCTCACCGTAACGCTGATCCTAATTAAAATAAAGCGTAACAAATATCAGTATTACTAAGATCAAGCGATTTTAGATCATAGACCTATAGCTACAGAATAAAAAGAGAAAAAGCTTGGATATAGCTTTGTCCGAACCGGCCTCTCCCCTTAGCCGTCGTGGAAATCTCGTGGAAATAGCAGTAAAATATACTCTTATTTGCAGGTCATATTGAGGACATTCCATAAGGTAGAGTAGCATGCCGATGCTGCTGAATCTGCCGTCTGGGGGAAGCTGCCCGGGGCGCTGAACTCCGATTCGGCGCCGATCGTTTTCAAGCCCTGCGGCTTTGCTGGATGCGAGACGCATCCAATCCAGCGAATACGCAAATCCAAGAAATACGACAATCCAGTAAATACGCCAATCCAGACAAATCTGGCATTCCCCCAAAATATCGAGTCACTCTTTTGATAAAGAACTTAATGATGGTATCTTAGCTATCATCTATGCCTATGTATTTCAGTTTATACTTTTGGCAGTTAAGATTCATGATTCTAGCATTAATGTCCTTCCAATCCGAGTCCCATCGGGACGGCATTTTAGAAAGCAACCTACGGCTACACAAGGTTATAGAGTCCTGTAGGGACGGCATTTCAGATAGCAAACACCGACCAGTCCATAATCAGACTCTCGTAAAATGGGGGAATGCCTGAGACAAATCAATTGACAAATCTCCCTTGCCCCAAGAGCTTGCTCTTATGAAAGAGATTATTCGTAAAGCTACCCGCCCTCTGAACTTAGGTGGAGTCCAGATCGGCGGTAATGCCCCTATTTCCATCCAAAGCATGCTGAATGTCAAGACCAGCGATCTGCCCCGGGCTACGCAGCAGACCCGGCAGCTTGTCTCCGCCGGCTGTGAGATTATCCGCTTTTCGGTGATGGACCTTGATGATGCCAAAGCAATTAAGCCCTTAAAAGAGGCCACTGAGCTCCCCCTGGTCGCAGACATCCATTTTGACTATAAGCTGGCCATCGCAGCCATCGAAAACGGCATTGACGGTCTGAGGATCAATCCCGGCAATATCGGCTCCAAGCAAGGAGTGGAAAGCCTGGTCTCTGCCGCCAGAGAACGCAGGCTCCCCATCCGCATCGGAGTCAATAGCGGCTCGTTGCCCAAAGACCTTCTGGCCAAATACGGTCACGGCAAACAGGCCATGGTAGAGGCCGCACTTTCCCATGTCAAGATTCTGGAAGATTTAGGCTATCACGAGATCAAGATTTCGGTGAAAGCCTCCAATGTCCCCCTGATGCTGGCCAGCTACAGAGAGCTTTCCCGCCGCTGCTCCTACCCCTTGCATCTGGGCGTAACCGAAGCCGGCACTTTGCTCTCCGGCAGCATCAAAAGCGCCATCGGCCTGGGCATACTCCTGGAAGAAGGCATCGGCGATACAGTGCGGGTCTCTCTTTCGGATGATCCCATCAAAGAAGTATATGTAGCCCGGCGGATTTTGGTGGATCTGGGCCTCAGAAAAGGGCTGAACATAGTATCCTGCCCCACCTGCGGACGCACCCGCATCGATCTCATTTCTCTGGCTATACAGGTGGAAGCAGCGCTGCAGGAATTTGCCGACAAGGAGCTTACCGTAGCCGTGATGGGTTGTATCGTAAATGGCCCGGGTGAAGCCAGGGAAGCGGATTTTGGCATCGCCGGCGGCGACAAAGAAGGGCTGATCTTTGCCAAAGGCGAGATCATCGCCAAGCCGCCTGAAGCCGAATTGCTCCCCGCCCTCATCAAACTGATCCGCGAAGCTTAAAACAGATGCTGCTCAAGATATTCCTCACCTTTTTCAAGATCGGAGCCTTCACCATCGGAGGCGGCTATGCCATGATCCCGATGATCAAACGCGAGATCTGCGAACGCCATGGCTGGATCAGCGAAGAGGAATTTTTAGACGGCCTGGCTGCCGCGCAAAGCTGTCCCGGCCCCATCGCCGTAAATATCAGTATCTATTCCGGTTACCATGTGCGGGGCAAGACCGGTATGCTGGTAGCGCTTTTGGGCACGATCCTGCCTTCCACTATCGCTATCTTGACCATTGCCATGCTCTTTCAGCGCTATGCAGAACAAGTGCTGGTCCAAAAGGCTTTCACAGCGCTCAAGCCCGCCGTGGTCGCCC
>Ga0265294_10001306_pt1 | contig 33623 bp, 30 predicted proteins | sample MunlanPumphouse3_FD_192504 | JGI IMG/M metagenome (GOLD analysis project Ga0265294, IMG submission 192504) | Groundwater microbial communities from a municipal landfill in Southern Ontario, Canada - Pumphouse #3 | ecosystem: Environmental > Aquatic > Deep subsurface > Groundwater | place...
GGGAATGTAGTCCAGGAAGCCGCCCCGGGTGAATCTTCCCTGGGATTGTACAAGCCCGCCATGCAACTGGATGGTACCATGGACGGACAGTTTGAATCCTCTTTCAAAGACGTGATCCGTTTTGTGGAATCCCGTTACCGGGCTATCCCCAAAAGCAAAGCCCGGGCTATTGCGGGACTTTCCATGGGAGGATACCACACGTTGCATATTTCCAGGTATTACCCCAACACGTTTGACTATATCGGATTATTCTCAGCAGCCATCATGCCCGATGAAAAAGTGTCAGGAGATCCTGTATACCTGGATCTGGAAGGCACCTTGAAACAGCAACGTGATAACGGGTACAGTCTGTACTGGATAGGTATAGGGAAGGAAGATTTTCTCTATAAAGCCAACGTGGAATACCGGCAGTTGCTGGACCGTATAAACATGCCATATGTGTACCGGGAAAGCGAAGGAGGTCACACTTGGACCAACTGGAGGGTATACCTTTCTGAATTCGCTCCTTTATTATTTAAATAAAAGCCGGATTTCTTTACTTTGCTTTCATCTAATGTTGTTTTTATTTAGCTTTGCTTTTAAATAATTTAACTTATGCCAAAATTTAAAAGAATGAAAAAATTATTGAACGTATGTTTACTTGCAGCCTTATTCCTGTTTTCTACAGGCTGTGGAGACAGTAAACAACCTACCGTTTATGTTGACGGAGTACCGCAATTGAATCCGGACAACACAGAGGAGATTATACAGGCCATGACTACAGAGGAAAAAGTGTCCCTGCTCATTGGAACAGGGATGGCGGGTTTTACCGGGGACAACCCTGTTGTAGGAGCAACACGCAACCTGGTTCCCGGAGCAGCAGGCACTACATGGCCCATTCCGCGCCTGGGAATTCCGGCCATAGTGTTGGCCGACGGTCCTGCCGGTCTGCGAATAGCTCCGTTGCGTGAAGGAGATGAAAACACCTATTATTGTACCGCTTTTCCCATTGCTACGCAGCTGGCATCCAGCTGGGATTTGGAATTGGTTGAAAAAGTGGGACAAAACATGGGAGCTGAAGTCCTGGAATACGGATGCGACGTATTGCTGGGGCCCGGTATGAATTTGCATCGCAATCCTTTATGCGGAAGGAATTTTGAATATTATTCGGAAGATCCCCTGGTTACGGGAAAAATGGCAGCAGCCATGGTAAAAGGAGTACAATCCAACGGGGTGGGTACTTCCATCAAACATTTTGCCGTGAATAACCAGGAAACCAACCGTATGGGCAATGATGCACGGATTGACACCAGGGCACTCAGGGAATTGTACCTAAAAGGTTTCGAAATTGCGGTTAAGGAATCAAACCCCCGGACCATAATGTCTTCCTACAACAGAATCAATGGCACTTATGCATCCGAAAGCCGGGAGTTGCTCACCACCATTACCCGTGACGAGTGGGGATTCAAGGGAACAGTAATGACCGACTGGTTTGGCGGAAAAGATGCTACTGCACAGGTATACGCCGGGAACGACCTGCTTATGCCCGGACGCCCCGACCAAAAAGAGGCCATTATGAAAGCGTTGCAGGAAGGAACTCTGGAAGAAAAATACGTGGACGAGAATGTAAAAAGGGTGTTGGAACTGATTGTGAATTCTCCGCGTTTCAAAGGATATGCCTATTCAAATAAACCCGATCTCGAGGCTAATGCGCAGGTGACCCGCCGTGCGGGCGCCGAAGGCATGATACTGCTGAAGAACGAATCGGGGACACTTCCCCTGACGGCCGGTATCAGGAATATTGCTGCATTTGGGAATACCTCCTATGCTTTCATAGCCGGGGGTACCGGTAGCGGCGATGTGAATGAAGCATATACCGTTTCGCTTGTAGAGGGACTGACTAATGCCGGTTATGTACTTGACGAAAGTCTTACAACCGAATACGAAGCCTACCGGAAAATCGCACTGGAGAAACAGGCCAAGGAATATGAAGGACAACAGTGGTTCTTGCCCAGAGCACCTATTGCCGAATACCTGCCCTCGGAAAAGAATATTGCCTTGCAGGCAGAAAACAGCGAATTGGCAATTATTACCATAGGAAGAAACTCCGGAGAATTTTCAGATCGTAAACTGGCAGATGACTTCTTGCTTAGCCAGACGGAAAAACAGCTAATCGAAAAGGTTTCCGAAGCCTTTCATGCCCAGGGAAAGAAAGTGGTACTCATAATCAACGCCGGTGGCGTTATTGAAACCGCTTCCTGGAAATCGCTCCCTGACGCCATTCTGCTAGCCTGGCAGGGTGGACAGGAAGGCGGGAATGCCGTAGCAGATATTATTTCCGGAAAAGTAAACCCGTCAGGAAAACTTACCATGACCTTCCCCGTGGCCTGGGAAGATCATCCTTCTTCCGCAGAATTTCCGGCCGAGGCCGAAATGGATATTGCGGCTTTCATGTCGGCAATGACCGGCGGTGATGATCAGCAGGGCAAAGAACCTGTCCGTACGGTTGACTATACAGACTATACAGAAGATATCTTTGTGGGATACAGGGCCTTTGAACATAACGGGACCCCCGTATCGTACCCGTTCGGATACGGTCTTTCCTATACTTCCTTTGAGTATGGAGTACCTGTTGTCTCAGCTAAAAAAGACGTGTTCACCATAACCGTGGAGGTTAAGAATACGGGCAACACGGCCGGAAAGGAAGTGGTTCAGGTTTATGTTGGCGCTCCTGCAAAAGATATGATCAAACCGGTGAAGGAACTGCGTGCTTTCGGCAAAACCAAATTGCTGGAACCGGGTGAATCCGAAACACTTTCCCTGACATTCACAGCACGCGACCTGGCCTCTTTCGATGAAGTCCGTTCGGGATGGGTAACCGAGAGTGGTTCATATAAAGTCTTTTTGGGGGCTTCTTCTGCCGACATCCGGTCTGAAGTTTCAATTAACGTGAAAAAGGAAATTTTTGAAGCCGTAAACAATGTGTTGACCCCACAGATCTGATTATTTGCCAATAAATTGTTTTTATTAAGGAAAACCACCTCACCCGGGGTGGTTTTTTCCTGTTAAATCGTAAATTTGAGCTATGAAAAAATTATTAACCATAGCAGCACTGTTGGCTTGTCTGCCAATGGTTGCACAAGAAAAAGCCGTCATAGACCTGCAGCCTCAGAAGGAAACATGGCGCATAGAAAAAGAAATCTACGGACATTTTGCTGAGCACCTGGGGACGTGCATATACGGGGGGCTCTGGGTCGGTCCCGATTCCCCTATCCCCAACACGCAAGGATACCGTAACGATGTGCTGGAGGCACTGAAAAAACTGCAAATCCCCGTCCTGCGCTGGCCAGGAGGCTGTTTTGCCGATGAATACCACTGGCGCGACGGGATAGGTCCGCGGCAGCTGAGACCTAAAATGATCAATACACACTGGGGAGGTACCGTTGAAGATAACAGTTTTGGCACACATGAATTCCTTAACCTCTGTGAATTATTGGGTTGTGAGCCCTATGTTAGCGCAAACCTGGGAAGCGGAACCATAGAAGAAATGGCCGACTGGGTTGAATACATGACCTCTCCGGCCGACAGTCCTCTGGCCAATCTGCGCCGGGAAAACGGCCGCGACGAGCCTTGGAAAGTCAGATATTTAGGAGTGGGAAACGAGAGTTGGGGCTGCGGAGGCAATATGCGTCCCGAGTTTTACGCAGATCAGTACCGCAGATATGCCACTTATTGCCGGAACTTCGGAGACAACCGGTTATTCAAGATTGCCGTGGGGCCCAGTGACTTTGACGTGAACTGGACAGAAGTAATGATGAACAACGTAGGCAGACGCATGGACGGACTTTCGGTGCATTTTTACACGGTATATGATTGGAATGCCAAGGGTTCCGCCACACGGTTCACTCCGGACGATTATTACTGGACACTGGGAAAATGCCTTGACATAGACAATGTGATAAAGTCTCACAGCACCATCATGGACCGGACCGATCCGAACAAACGGATATCCCTTATGGTAGACGAGTGGGGAACCTGGTGGGATCAGGAACCGGGTACCGTACCGGGTCATCTGTACCAGCAGAATACCATGCGCGATGCTTTTGTGGCCGCCCTTTCACTAATGGTTTTCCATCAACATGGAGACAGGGTGAAAATGGCCAATATTGCTCAGCTGGCCAATGTCCTACAGGCAATGGTCCTGACCAAAGAAGATAAAATGGTTCTTACTCCCACCTATCATGTGTTTGAAATGTTCAAAGTGCATCAGGGAGCTTCCTTTTTGCCGCTCCAGGTGAAGGCTTCGAATATCGTAACACGCGACAAGCGTGTCATTCAGACAGTGTATGCCACCGCTTCTGTCAATGAACAGGGGGTGACGCATATCTCCCTGGCCAATGTCTGCCTGGACAAGTCCTGTGAAGTTACGATCAATCTGAACGGAGCTTATTGCAAAGAAGCCACCGGCAGAATGCTTACTTCCGGGCAAATTACGGACTATAATGATTTTGATCATCCGTATACAGTCAGGCCGGAAACCTATTCAGGTATGAGATCCGGAAAAGATGTTCTGACACTTACCATGCCTGCCAAATCAATTGTTTCGCTGGAGTTGCTCCCTGCCGGTAAATAATGGTTTTGATAGGCCTTTTTTGAAAAGAAATCGTTACTTTTGATGGTTTTTCAGACAAAACAAAACAATAACCTATAATCATTCTAATATGACAACAGAGAAAAAAAGCTACGCATTGCCAATCATCATGATGATTGTACTATTCGGGATGATCTCATTTGTGACCAACCTGGCAGCACCAATGGGACAAGTATTGAAAGAACAGTTTGGAGTGTCCAATTTCCAGGGGTTACTTGGTAATGCGGCTAACTTCATAGCTTATGCCGTAATGGGAATACCGGGAGGTATGCTCTTACAGCGCATAGGGTATAAAAAAACAGCCCTTATAGCCATTGCCATCGGTTTCCTGGGAGTATTCATTCAGTTTCTTTCCGGACACTCATCAGAAACGGCCGCATTCAGTATCTATCTTCTGGGTGCATTTGTTGCCGGTTTTTCCATGTGTTTACTGAATACCGTGGTGAATCCCATGCTGAACACACTGGGTGGCGGCGGAAACAAAGGAAACCAGCTTATACAGGTAGGAGGTTCCTTCAACTCCGTGATGGCTACGCTGACACCTGCTTTGGTAGGTATTTTAATTGGCGAAGCCGCCAAAGCCAACATCAAGGATGTATTCCCGGTACTTTATATTGCCCTGGGTGTTTTTGCCCTGGTATTTTTAGTATTATTAGCTGTTAAGATTCCTGAACCGCATGTAGCCCAAAGCAAGGAACCTTTGAAGCAATTGATGACAGGGGCTCTCAAATACAGGCATTTTATACTGGGAGCTGTTGCTATTTTCGTATACGTGGGTGTGGAAGTAGGAACCCCGGGTGTAATGATCTATTGGCTGTCGGACAATCCCGAAGTAGGAAAAACCATTGCCGGTTTTGTGGCAGGTACCTACTGGTTGCTCATGTTAGTGGGACGCTTGATAGGTGCCTCTGTGGGCAGCAAAATATCCAGTAAGGTAATGCTATCGGGAACTTCTGCCGTTGGGCTTCTGTTGATCTTTCTCACGATATTCTCTTCTACTGATACCTTGGTCTCTCTGCCCGTTTTGCAACGTTCTGCCCTGGGTGCCCTTTCATTCGGAATGGCCCAGGTTCCCATCAATGCTATGTTTATCGTATTGGTTGGACTGTGTACCTCCATCATGTGGGGAAGTATATTCAACCTGGCCGTGGAAGGCCTGGGCAAATATACGGCAGCTGCTTCCGGCATCTTCATGGTGTTGGTCTGCGGCGGAGGTATTCTTCCCGCGATCCAGGGATTTGTTGCAGATAAGGCCGGTTATATGTCCAGTTACTGGGTTATTGTCATCGGTATGGCTTACCTCTTGTTCTATGCCCTTGTGGGATCAATAAACAGAAATAAAGAAATCCAAACTCAATAAATTATGGGAAAACCTTACGTAGTAGGCATTGACATAGGAGGTCAAAGCACAAAACTGGGCGTTGTTGATGCCCGCGGAAACATTATTATTCAAACTACTTTTGATACACGCGACATAACAACCTTGAAGGGGTATATGGATGAACTGGAAAAATCACTTTCCCGAATCATCAATGCTCCGGCCGTGGGTGGAAAGGAAAAAGTGAAAGGGATCGGCATCGGTGCCCCCAACGGCAATTATTATAAAGGGACTATTGAGTCCGCCCCCAACCTGAAATGGGCAAAAGACAAGCACGGAAATCCGGAAGTCGTCCACCTGAAAAAAAACGTGGAGACAGCCCTGGAACTGCCCGTTGTGGTCACTAACGACGCCAATGCTGCTGCACAGGGAGAAATGATCTACGGAGCGGCCAAGGGTATGAAAAATTTCATTGAGATCACCCTGGGAACGGGTGTGGGCAGCGGGATAGTCATTGATGGCAAAGTTGTCTACGGATACGACGGTTTTGCCGGGGAACTGGGACACACCACTTCCGTTCGCAGAACCGGAAGGCTCTGCAATTGCGGGAAGGTGGGATGCCTGGAAACGTATGCCTCGGCAATCGGGGTAGCCAGGACTGCCCGGGAATTGCTGGAGCTCGAACCCCAAAGACCCAGCATTCTGAGGAATTTGCCTGCCGATGAGATCACCTCCAAAGATGTTGCCCAGGCGGCTGCCAAAGGTGATGAGTTATCGGTGGATGTCTTTAACTACACCGGCCGGTTGTTGGGAGAGGCCTTTGCCGATTTTGTCGCTTTCAGCGCCCCCGAGGCTATCATTCTTTTCGGAGGTCTGGCACAGGCGGGGGACCTGATCTTTAAACCAACCGTACAGGCCATGGAAGACAACCTGCTGTCCATCTGGAAAGGAAAAGTGAAAGTGTTGCATTCCGAGTTGCCCGGATCCGAAGCTGCTATCCTGGGATCGGCTGCCCTGGCGTGGGAATTGTAAAAGGCACGGGTATGAATATTGAAGTTATCAATAATCAGTTTATAGATAAGTATGGAGATCCTGCCGGAGAGGTATATGCCTCACCCGGCAGGATCAACCTGATTGGAGAACATACTGATTATAACGGGGGTTTTGTTTTCCCGGGAGCTATTGACAAAGGCATGGTGGCCGTGATACGAAAAAACGGGGTTGGCAAAGTGCGGGCATGGTCGGTCGATCTGCAGGATTATGCCGAATTCAAGATGGAAGAAAGTGATCTTCCAAAAGCTTCATGGGCCCGTTATATATTCGGGGTCTGCCGTGAGATCATCAAAAGAGGCGGTACACTAGGAGGCTTTGATACGGCTTTTGCCGGGGACGTTCCCCTGGGGGCCGGCATGTCATCATCTGCGGCACTGGAAAGCACGTATGCCTTTGCCCTGAATGATATGTTCTCCCTGGGAATCGATAAATTTGAGCTGGCACGCATAGGACAGGCCACGGAACACAATTATGTAGGTGTAAAATGCGGGATCATGGATCAGTTTGCTTCACTTTTCGGAAAAGAAGGCAGCCTGATACGCCTGGATACACGGTCTATGGAATACAAATATTTTCCGTTCCATCCCAAAGGCTACAAACTGGTTTTGCTGGATACCGCAGTCAAACATGAACTTGCCTCATCGGCTTACAACAAACGTCGTGAATCATGTGAAAACGCGGCCCGTGTTGTACGTGAGAACGGACATCCCGGCGTGGAATTCCTTCGCGATGTTACCATGGATATGCTGAACGAGGTAAAAGCAAAGCTTCCGGAAGAAGATTTCAAAAGAGCCGAATACGTTGTTGGGGAAACCACACGGGTGCTGGCCGTGAGCGATGCCCTGGAACGGGATGACTATGAAACGGTTGGCCGGATGATGTATCAGACACACGACGGCATGAGCCGTCTGTATGAAGTCAGTTGTGAAGAACTCGATTTTCTGAATGACGTTGCCAAAGAATGCAGTGTAACCGGCTCGCGGGTAATGGGAGGCGGTTTTGGCGGGTGTACCATCAATCTGGTGAAAGAGCATTTGTACGATGGATTCCTGGCAAAGGCAAAAGAACAATTTGCTGCAAAATTTGGCCACAGTCCTAAAGTCTATGATGTAGTGATCAGCGACGGAGCTCGCAGGATCTCCTAGTCAGACAGTTCCGGTTGGTCAATATCCAGGAATACCCAGGTATTGCCTATCAGTTCCAGGAAGCGGAAGAAATCTGTTTTTGAGATGACGGCTGTATAACGGTTGTCGTTGGGATGAAAACTGATCTCTTCAGCTTTTTTTAATTTTTCATCCAGGAAAAGTACTACGTGATTTTCCGTGTCATTGATCAGCCCAAGGGGGGATACCGAACCGGGTTCCACTCCCAGGTACCGCATCATGCGTTGGGGAGAGGCAAAGGTCAGCTTGCCCTGCCGGAGCATTTTTTCTATGCGGTGTATGGGCAATTGCCTTTTCCAGTCAAAAATCACCAGGTAATGCCGGTTCCCCTTATGGTTCCTGAAAAAAAGATTTTTGCAATGCTGGGCGTCAATATCTTTCCAATAGGCTATGGCATCTTCCGCAGTAGGCAGGGGCGGGTGTTGGTACAAACGGTAGGAAATATCCCAGTCCCGGAGTTGTTTGAGTACTTTGTCCTTGCGCTCTTCCATAGTGCAAAAATACGTATATTTGCCTTATGATAATAAGAAAAGCGACAAAAGAGGATGCCGCCGTTCTGGCGCAAAACCAGGTACAAATGGCTCTGGAATCCGAAAACATAGTATTGGAATACCCGATGGTCAAAAAAGGGACCGATGCCTACCTGGCTGATGAACACAGAGGGACAGGATATATTGCCGAGATAGACGGGAAGATTGCCGGTTCTTTAATGGTTACCAAAGAATGGAGTGATTGGCGGAATGCCTGGATCTGGTGGATCCAGAGCGTTTATACTGTCCCGGAATTTCGCCGTCAGGGAGTTTACAAGGCTTTGTACCGCCATCTGCAGGAGCTTGTACAACAATCAGATGATGTGATGGGGATACGCCTCTATGCGGCCAAAACCAATGGGAATGCCCTGGAAGCATACCGAAAACTGGGCATGACCGATCAGCACTACGTAACTTTTGAGTGGCTGAAAGATCCTGATACGTTCAAACCGCAAACATGAAGCATTTTGGCCTTTTACGTACTTTACAGGGGAGTTATTCCTATGGAAAGGGTATAATTGATCCCGGGCATAGGCCTGGCCAGGACCGATTCGTATTCTTCATCAAAAAGATTTCTCACAATACCTTTCAGATGGATGACCACTCGTGGTAAGCGGATAACGGTTCCCAGGGTGATGTCATTCATGAAATACGGCGAAAGTACCCCTATCCGGCTGTCGGTCTGGTTGCTGGATGTAGTAAACCGTTCGCTGTAATAGGTCCATTCATAGGTAAAAGTCCAATCTTTCCAGGAAAGACGTCCTGTGAGAGACGAAGAAAATTCAGGAATATACACCAATTGTTTCCCTATAGCCTGGTCTGCCCAATTAACAGGATCTCCCAGGTTTATCGATTTTGTCCATGCAAAGTGCCCGTTGGCTGATAGTTTCCAGGATTTATTCAGAAATATATCCAGCGCTGCGTTAACTTCTGTTCCATAGCTCTTAACCTGCTTTACGTTTACGGGAGACCAGAATCCTTTGAAAGTAGGCAGCCATACAATCCAGTTATCTATCATGGAATAAAAACCTGTAATATTTCCTTTCCAGGAACAGGAGGAGCCGTTGTGAGTGGTGGAAATACCTCCATCAAAAGTAATTCCCTGTTCGGGTTTAAGGTCTGGATTGCCTCCGGGCATGAAATACAGGTCGTTGAGTGTCGGATAACGAAAATTCCTGGCAAAAGAAGCTTTTAGAACAACTTCACCCCGGCGCGAGACCAGATACTCGGCAAAAAAGGAAGGGATCAGGGGTGTAAATTCCCTGCCGTACAAATCTTTCCTAAGATCTACGGAAAATCCCAGACGTTCAGCGGGTCGGTATTTGACGGATAGGAATCCGGAGGCTTCCAGGCGTGCCTGTTCGTACCCCATGATATTCTGTTTTCCTTCAACCGATACCACGGCTTTGTCCAGGCTGGTTACAAAGTGCTGGTTCACAGTCAAATTTCCGGAAAACATCCATTTATTTACATACCATTCGTTTTCCAGTTGGGAAAAGATGGTGTTAACGTAGCTTCGGGCATGGACCATGTTGGCCCATTGGTCGTTTCCCAGATCACGCTTGTATTCATAAAGCAAATCGGTATAGGTGTATCCGGCTTTGGCTTCCCATTTTGAATGTTGTTGCAGTTTGCGCCAACGTATGACACCCCTGAAGGTGTTTTCCGCCTGATTGTTCCTTATGCTGGAATTTTCTTTGTAATCTACGTTTAACAGGGGAATTCCCCTATCAGTACGGCTGTACCAGGCAGACAGGTTCCAGTTTCCCATTCCGGATCTGCTAAAGTCAATATCCTGCAGAACGTGAAAGTCGCGGAAAGATCCGTTTTGGTTTCGTTCACGCGGATATTCATAGCCTGTGATATTCCCATGCTGATCGTAAAAAAAAGTTTTCTTTCTGTAATTGGTGTATGGGTAATCATTGGCAGAAGAAGCAAAATACACCCTGGTCGAAGCTTTCCATCTTTTTTTCCCATAGGAGACTCGCAGAAAATCGTCAAAGGTGCGGAAACTGCCCGCTCCCTGGACAAACTGGACATGAAAGCCTTCTGCGGGAATTGTTTGGGTGGACAATGCTATGGCACCCCCAAGTCCACCCGAAGCAACAATCACTGAACCGGGCCCGTGGTATAAATGGGCTTCATCAATGAAAAAGGACGGGATGCCGGAAAAGTCTACCATACCCAGCATGGGTGAATTGAGCTTCATCCCGTTCCAGGTAACCTGGGTATGAGAAGGCGACGTTCCGCGAAACGATGCAGTGGACAATGTAGCCCGGCCGTAACTTTTAATAAAGACGGTACTGTTTTGAGAAAGAACCTGTGCCAGGGACCCGGTAATATCATTGCGAAGCTCTGCAGAATCCAACGAAGTTTTCTGGACACCCATATCCCGGAGTCTTATTTGGGCAACTATGCGGATTGAATCCAACTGCCTTACCTGTAATGTATCCTGTGCTTTAAGTACAGAAGAGCAGGAAAACATACAAAGTAGTAAGACAAGGTGTTTCATTACTTAAGAAGGTTGTAATCCCATATCCCGGTAATTTCCGTAGAGACCTCACCCAGCCATCCCGATTTTCCGTTCACCCCGGTCTGAATTTTTACAAAATCAATGAATTCCAGATCAACAGGGTCTCCTTCGGGAGTGATGGCATCTGAGAGACTGAACAGACCCTGTTGGTCGTTATCGGCATATCCCCGGTCATAAGGAGGGCTTATCCAGGATCCCGTTTCAGACAGGTAATTACGGGATTCCAGGCAGGTTCCGGTGAGTGTGTAATACTCAGTTTCTATCCAAAGTGGATAATACGTTTCCTGGTTGTGATATGCTCCAAGGTAATCAACGGTTCCTGTTTTGCCGTTATTGTCTATCCAATGTACAGGAGAACCGGGCTGGCGCGGTTTAAAATAAGTGATGGCGTAATTCCTGATAACCGTTCCGTCGTTGTCTTCACTGCCTTTGAGCTCAAACCAGCTATCATCCGGCGACCCGTTCCCGTTGCTGTCCTGCATAACCCAAACGATCCCGGGCTCGGATGAATTTTCGTGGGCATTGCCTTCTATTTGCAGGTTGTATCCGCCGTCATTTTCTATGCTATGGTCAAATCCGGCTACAATATATCCACCAAAAGCACCCAGGGAAACAAACAAGTTGTTTTGCAGCCTGTTTTGGGCATAAAGAAGAGCCTCCTGAAGCATTTTCTCTCCTGAAAAACCTCCCGTTCCGGATTCGTTTATAAACTGTCCGGGGGCAGGCATGTACTCATAGATCACGTTCCAGTCTGCCCGGCTGCCGTTTTGCACAGGGCGGAAGTGCTTATTTGAAGGCATTTCCATATGGTCGTTTCCATTATCGTTGTTTTCCTGTTTACTCACTGTAACGGGAAAGCTTATCTCATCACGACCTTCTGTGTTTTCGGCACTAAAAAAAAGTTGGAATGCACCTGTTTGTGAAGAGCTGAATAGGTAAATGCTGTCCCGGTTGACTTCCACTTCGTTCACTTTCCAGGTATAGGTGGCGTTTTGGCTGTTTTCCACTATGGGATGCAAGGTAAGGGTACTGTCAGGGTTAATGAAAAACCCGTTTTCCGGCACAGCAAGAAATATTGCAGGAAGGGTATTTCTTTCCACATCTATACGGAGGTCTTTGCTGACGGTGATGTCCTGACGGATCACTTTAAAAGTCAGGTAATACGTTCCGGGATAGTTAGCAGTGAAAACATATACGGTTTGCGTACTGATCGTGTTTCCGTCCAGCATCCAGGCATAGACGGCATCCTGTGCATACAAGACCTGTGGGGCCAGGGTCAGGGTCTTTCCCACTTGCACGGTGTAAATCCCGTCGGGATCCTCCAGCCGGATCTCCGGTGCCGGCAGGGTGTACAATTCCCGGCCTCCGTTGCATCCGTTCAGAAGAAAAAGAATAAAAACCAAAAATATGTATGCTGATTTTTTCATAATCATTTAAAGCAAAAAGCACCCGGATTGATCCCTGCCGTCAGTGTGTCTACGGGTCTTCCATCGGGGTCAAAACGGTAAATTTTTCCGGGTTGTACGTAATCTATGGCATCGGCAAGGTAGATATGTGATGTGGCCGGATCTACAGCCAGTCCGTAATAACGGCTGTCCCGGTTCCTTATGAACGGTTTTACGGGAAGTATGTCTTCGTTTGCACCCATACGCCAGACATCCCGGTTCAGTATAAAGAGGGTGTCTTTTGTAGCGTTGATTGCCAGGTAAGAATAAGATGCATCATTGGAAACAGTGAAGATTTTTTCTATTGTTCCGGTGGGTGTATCAATCCGGTAGATTTCCCCGGAAGCAGCACACCATATTTTATTGTTTTTGTCCAGTATCATCCGGGAGGGCTGTTGTCCCACTTCTATGGAATCGGTGACCTTGTCGGTTTGTGTGTCAATGACCAGAATTTTGTTGTCGTATGACCAGCAACTTACAAAAAGGTATTTTTCCCATTGAACCATTTCTTCCGTGGACCGATGCCCCGGGGTATTAATGAATCCTGTAATGCTATATGTTACCGGATCAATGATCGTGATTCTTTCCCGGTACAGATCAGTGACATAAGCCTTTCTGTCATTAATAAAATGTATGTGACGCGGTGAGATCAGGCCCGTGATGTTTCCCATCAGCCGGAATGTGTCCGGATCAATAACGAATATTACCCCCGAATTGTTGATTACAATATATCCCAGGCCGTTGTGGATTGTCATGGATTGGGCTACGTCTCCCAGGTTGATCCCGTTTGCCCTGATAAAAACTTCATTTTCAACGATTCCGGATTGCGGGTCGTAATAAGAAAGGGATGCGTTGCCGTACATAAAATTCCCTTCATTGACTATGAAAAGCCCTTTTGAAGAAAGTTCCGGTTCAAATGTTTCCGTTGTCAGGGGTCCGTATTTCATACAGGATCCCGTCACGAACAGAAGCAATATTATTAGAACTTTCCGGATCATTTTCTGATTTATTATAGGGGATAATTTTCAACAATTATATTGTCCAGGCAAAAATATGCAGGTGTGTTCATACCGTAGGCACCTGTATCTGAGCTTTCCATGGAAAAGGTCAGACTGTGCACATGTCCCAATGAGGTAAGATCCACTTTTTGCCAGGAGGTGACTATGCCGGTCGACTCCGGAGTGCGAAAATCTGCCAGGTAGAAATCAGTTGTTCCGGTAACAGTTCCTTCCTTGTCATGTCCTTTAAAGGTAACTTTTAACCAATCCCGGTCTTCGTATGAAAATTTTTTGCAGAACATATCTCCGTGGATCATGGATAAAGCTGTATACGAGCTGTTGGCAACGAACAGGGACAGTACAGTCATTTCTTTTTCCGGATCCTCAAAGGAGATAACGGCATCCGTTCCAAGGTAAATCAGGGCAAAGGTGGCAGAGCGGCCATGACCGCCCAATCCGGTATCCGTATCTTTATAATAAACGCTGCACTGGTTTGAATAGCCCTGAGTGGTCGTGTCATTCCATTGAGACATAACAATTCCATTCCAGGAATTGTAAACATATCCTTCGTATTCAAAGGATGAAAAAGCATATCCGAAGGTCATCCCCGTGAGGTCATGAACGTAGGGCGTATAGGATTCTTCATACAGGTTATCTCCGTAAATGGAATTGGCCAGAGTTGTTTGTGGGGCTTCTTCAAACGTTATGACAAAAGGTTTAGGTTCTCCGGGAACACAAGGGGTACAACGCACAAAAAGTGCTGCAATGCACAAGGCAGACAATAAAGGAAAGATTTTCATGTTTTAGAAAATTAATTAGTTCTCCGCTAGTTTTACAAAGGCAGGTCTTCTGACTTATCCCTGTTTCCGTCGCCTTCCCGAACCGTTAGGTCAGTGGCAAGAATGACGAAAACTTTTGGAACATAAGTTCCTGGGACTCACAGCAGCGGGAACTGTTGCCGAATTTCACGGCATTCCCTTTTAATCCGTGGGACCGTTTTCCGATCCGTTGGAACCGATGATTTGCAAATATAGATGGTTCGGGGAAATATTGTGCTATTTTTGCAAATAAAAATATCCGGAACCATGAAAAATACCTTTAGTTTATTGACACTTATAGTATTGTGTTGTTCAAGTCCCTTCTCAGCTTTTGCCCGTGGCAGTTATGTGGTGGATTCGCTGGAGAGTCCCCTGTTGGGAGAAGTGCGTCGTTTTGCCGTTTATCTTCCCGAGAGTTATGAAAGCAGCCCTGAACGGGAATACCCGGTTCTTTATTTACTTCATGGCGGAGCGGGTTCCTGGCGTGATTGGGGCAGGGTGGGCAATATGGCCCGGATAGCGGACCGGTTGATATCGTCCCGGGAAGCACGGGAAATGATCATCGTAATGCCCGATGCCGGAACAACCCTGATGACATACTTCAACGGAGGCAGCTGGAATTTTGAAGATCATTTTTTTCAGGAGTTCATGCCTTTTGTTGAAAGCCGGTACAGGATCCGTTCTGAAAAAGGATCCCGCGCGATAGCCGGCCTGTCCATGGGAGGTCAGGGCTCGGTCATGTACGGCTGTCACAGGCCGGATCTTTTTTCTGTGGTATATGCCATGAGTGCCTACCTGTACAAAATGGAGCTATCCATGTTCAATGAAGATGATCCGGTAAACCGGGATATTCAGCAAAGGGTTGAGGATAACAATGCGGTGAAATATATTTTAGGAATTTCCGGGGAAGATGCGGCCTCTTTACGTTCTGTGACCTGGGTGATCGATTGCGGAGACGATGATTTTACCTATCGTGCAAATGTGGAATTCTCTCTGGCCATGAAGGAAAAGGGGATCCCTTTGCAGATACGGATCTTTGACGGGGCACATTCCTGGGAATACTGGCAGGCGGCCCTGGGCAGGGCACTTCCCTACATCTCGGCAATCCTGTAAATAAGCGGAGCTTCATCGGAGGGAGGAAGTATGTTATAACCATCTTTAAGTTCCAGGTTCCAGCCGGTTCTCTTGTAAGGAACAACTGCGGTACTCCAGTCTGAGGAAACAAGGCATCCGCCTTCGGTTACCTCCAGTATCCCAAAATCTCCTGTGATCCGGATATTGGGGTACAGTGTCCCCAGTTGGCCCAGTGATTGTACATTAACCGGGGAGAATCCCATGTTGAATTGCCTCAGGGGAATGGCCAGTATGGTATCCCGGGTAAAAGTATGTATATAAGCTTCCCGTATACGTGTCTTCTTCCGCTCCCTTTCCTTTTCTGTTGCCGCTATGGTATCGTACCCGTATTTCTTAAGAACATCAGGGTCAGTTTGCGTGGGAAGATCCCCTATGTTATTTAAAAGAGCTTTATGCAGCATGTCGGGGAGTGAGGCGTCTTTTTCCAATCCTGTCCGCCAGTCCGGATCAAAGCGGTCCAGCAGGTATCCGTAGGCAAGTCCTGAATGGTAGGCGAAAGCATATACGAAGGATTCGTTATTCCAGTGACGTTTGCAGCTTTTTATGATCTGTTCCTTCATCCCGGCCGTATTGTCGCAGCAGAGTTTGTACGCAGTATACTCGGGAAGCCCTTCCAGGATAAGAAAGCCGTCCTCGTTCTTACGGGCATCTTCGGAAAATTCCGACAGGCGGGTGTTCCTCATTTGCAAAGCCTGCAGGACGGCTTCTGCTGCTTTTCCCGGATCTTCTTCCCGGATGGCTGCATCCAGTGCATTCCATTCCATCTTAAGCCATATACGGGATGATGTGGTATCCATATGGTTGCAAAGCCCGGGCTCGGGATTGAGGCCCAATTCAGGCTGCCTGTAATGAAATGTTTCGTGAACCAGCAGGACATTCCGGTCCAGGGCGTTTTCAGGAAGTGGCCATAGTGCCATGGTCCATTTCATGCCTCCCAATTGTGCTGTTGAATTGGCAGGATTCATTTCTTCCGGGAATATACCGCTCCAGATACCTCCCGATTGTGCCAGCAATCCTTCTTTGTCGCCCCTGTTTGCATAAATGATCCTGGATTCAGGGTCCACAAAAAAAGTAGGAGCATATAATGATATGCCCCAAAGATTACCGGCGTCTTGTCCCAGGACTGATTCCAGAGAATTAAAATGTGAACAGGCAACGGATGCTGTACGGTCTGTCGTACACGACGCCATCGTAAAAAGGACTATCCAGAGAAAAATCCCGAAAATTCGTTTCATTATTACAGTGTTGTTAATTCATCACAAAACTACAAAAATATAGTATATTTGCGCCTCAAATTCAAATTGATGGAGTCAACCCGCCGGAGAATCATACAGTCTGTCAGGGCCGTTACGCCAGGTGCCTTAAAAACTTCCTGGTGGTTGGTCAAGATTATGTTCCTGGTGACATTTCTTATTACCATTTTGAAATACCTGGGGGTGATATCCTGGATATCGATATACCTGACACCTTTTTTCTCGAAATTCGGATTGCCTGGAGAGGCTGCACTGGCCTATGTTTCCGGTTTCTTTGTGAATTGTTATTCCGCCATTGCTGTCATAACCACACTCAATATGGATGTCAGATCCATTACGATCCTGGCCGTGATGGTTCTTTGTGCACACAATATTCCCATGGAAACGGCAGTACAGAAAAAAACGGGAACTTCGGCCATCCGCATGATCCTGGTCAGAACATCATCTTCATTATTTTTGGGATGGTTTTTGCATAAAATCATACCCGGGGAAAGTTTGCTGACTGTGGCAGGGGCGGTAGAAACACAATCCCGGGAATTTTGGCCCATGATGGGAACCTGGGCCCTGGATACCCTGAAGATTGCCATTCCTATGGTGTTACTGGTTTATTCGCTGACTGTTGTTCAACGATTGCTTGCCGAGTTTGGGGTAATACGTTATATTGCAAAACTTTTGAAACCTGTAATGGTATTTTTTGGTCTGCCCCCCAAAACGGCTTTTTTATGGATAGTCGCAAATACACTCGGGCTGGCATACGGAGCTGCCGTGATGATTGATGAAGTGGAGGCGGGGAAGATCTCGGGAGAAGACGTGGATCTTCTGAACCACCATATAAGCGTTTCCCATAGCAACCTGGAAGATCTGCTTTTATTCACTGCCATTGGAGGTCTCATACCCTGGATGCTGTTATCCAGGTGGGCTGTTTCCTTGTTTTGGGTATGGGAGAGACGCCTGGAAAGACTGATTATGAATAGAATGGGAAAGGTATAAAAAAAAAGTCGGGGCGAAATGACTCGAACATTCGACCCCTTGCACCCCATGCAAGTGCGCTAGCCAACTGCGCCACGCCCCGCTTTTTAGAGCCGCAAATATACAGAATTTTTATGAAACTTATAATTTTTGAATAAAAATACTATGGAAACCATTAAATGTCTTATAGCCGGAAGTGGTCCGGCCGGTTACACAGCAGCCATATATGCAGCCAGGGCGAACCTACAGCCTGTTTTGTATGAAGGTATACTGCGTGGGGGTCAGTTAACAACGACTACCGAAATAGAAAATTTTCCGGGATATCCCCAGGGTGTGGACGGGAATCAGTTAATGGAAGATTTGCGTAAACAGGCAGAAAAATTTGGCACTGAATTAAGAACCGGGATTATTACGGAAACGAAGCTGGACGAATCCCCGTTCAGGATCAAGCTGGATGACGGGAAAGAGATCCTGGCCAAAACACTTATAATAGCCACGGGGGCCACAGCCCGTTATCTGGGTCTGGAATCTGAAGAAAAATTTAAAGGGATGGGCGTTTCGGCATGTGCTACGTGCGACGGCTTTTTCTATAGGGGAAAAGACGTGGTTGTTGTTGGGGGTGGAGATACTGCCTGTGAAGAAGCGGTGTATTTATCGGGTTTGTGCCGGAAAGTTTACATGATTGTGAGAAGGAATGTGTTAAGGGCTTCCAAAGTAATGCAGGAACGGGTGCTGGCAACACCTAATATTGAAGTTTTATGGGAGCACCAGACCCGCGAAATACTTGGGGATAATACAGGTGTAACAGGTGCCTTGCTGGTCCACAAATCGGGAAAAGAAAAAGTAATTGACATTCACGGATTCTTCCTTGCCATAGGTCACCATCCCAATTCCGAGGCTTTCCGTCCCTGGGTTGAAGTAAATCCGGAAGGATACATCATAACCCGTCCCAAAAGCACTGAGACCAATATAGAAGGTGTTTTTGCCGCGGGGGACGTCCAGGACAACAAATACCGCCAGGCTGTTACGGCTGCCGGCAGCGGATGTATGGCTGCCATGGATGCCGAACGTTACCTGTCTATGAAATCTGGCCTGTAATTTGCTAAACTGTCGTATATTTGCATGAAATGTCATTAATGAGAAAACAAATCGTTCTAATTACAGCGCTGTTACTTGTAGGAGCCATGTCTTGCGTCAATCAGTATGAGACATTGCTGCGGAGCACAGATTATGATCTGAAATTTCGAAAAGCCATTGAGTATTTTGAAGCCAAAAGATATTCCAGGTCGCAGCCTTTACTGGAACAATTGAAATTGGTATACAGGGGTACTATGCGGGACGACACCCTTCAGTTTTACCTGGGCCTGAGTAATTACCACCTGAATGATTTTGTTACGGCCGAAGATAATTTTAAACAATTTGTAGATATCTTTCCACGCAGCCCCTTCACAAAAACGGCACGGTATCTGAGACTGGACTGTTTGTACCAAAATACATACAGGTACGAACTGGACCAACAGCCCAGTCATACGGCCATAGCAGCCATAGAAGAGTTTCTCTATGATTATCCCGGCAGCGAATATGAAGACGTGTGCCGTAAGATGCTGGAAGATTTGTATAACCGACTGGACAGGAAAGCTTATGAATCGGCAAAGCTTTATTACACTATAGAGGATTATAAGGCGGCCACTCATGCGTTGAAAGAAACCCTTAAGAACAATCCCGAAAGCCGTTACCGGGAAGAGGTTCTCTATTATATTGTTGCTGCAAATTACCAATATGCAAACAACAGTGTTCCTGAAATGCAAAGGGAACGTTTTCTTAACGTTATTGACGAATATTATAATTTTATCAGCGAGTATCCCGATTCCGAATATCGAAAAGAAATAGACAACATGTTCAGAAAAGCACAAAATTTCACTGCAAGACATAATAATCAAGAATAAATATGGATAGTAAAAAAACACCCGTTCCCGATACCACTGTTACCCGTGATCTTTCCAAATTGTCGGAAAAGACAGGGAACATATATCAGACTGTAATGATAGTAGCCCAGCGCGCAAACCAGATAGCTGCTGAAGTAAAAAAAGAATTGAACAGCCGGTTGGAAGAGTTTTCCAATTTTGCGGATACACTGGAGGAAACTTTCGAAAATCGTGAACAAATTGAAATTTCACGTCATTATGAACGTCAGCCTAAACCTACGCTGATTTCTATAAAAGAATTTGAAGAGGGAGAGACCTATTATAAAGTGGTTGAAGAACCCAAAGATTAATATTGCTTTATTCGCTGAGCATATCCAATTATGCCCTCATCAATACACTGGATATTGAATTTTCCGAGGGCCTCACAATCCTTACCGGCGAAACAGGAGCCGGTAAATCTATTATATTGGGTGCGCTTTCCCTTGTCTTAGGTCAGAGAGCGGATATAAGTGTGCTCAGGGATCAGAATGCCAACGCTGTGGTGGAAGCCAGTTTCAGGATCCCGGAAGAAGAAGGGGATCTGGAACGTCTTTTTAATGAAAACCAGGTGGATTTTTCTTCTGATCTGATCATAAGACGGGTAATCTATCCTGGTGGGAAAAGCCGTTCCTTTGTGAATGATCAGCCTGTAAACCTGGGATTTTTGAAAAAACTGGGCAATTTATTGATAGACATTCATTCCCAGCACGAGAACCTCTTACTGGCAGACAGCGATTACCCGGTCAAAGCGATAGACGCATTTGCCGGACTGGAACCATTGAGCCAGGAATACCTGAAGGCACACCGCGGGGTTTCAGCACTTACCGAACAGACAAGGGCTTTACGTCATTCCTGTGAACAAACACAAAAGGACCTTGATTATTTATCCTTTCAATTTAAGGAATTGCTGGATGCCAGACTGGAATTGGGAGAACAGGAGGCACTGGAAAACGAGTTGAAGTTACTGGAACATGCCGAGGAAATCAGGCAGCATTTGTTTGCCATTACTTCTATACTCCAGGAAGGGGATTTCCCCGTTCTGGGCCGGATGAAAGAAGTAGAAAAATCGGCTGCTGAAGTTGCTTCCCGGTGCCCGGATTTTTCTGAAACCGCCGCCCGGCTTGAACAGGTTCGCATTGAGCTCAAAGACCTGGCAATGGAATGTTCCAAAACCATTGGCACCGTGCAGGATAATCCTTCCAGGCTGGATACGGTTGCCCGGCGGTTGGATACGATCTATTCCCTGGAGCGTAAACACAACCTTCAGACAGTAGATCAATTGATAGAGCTGAAGGATTCTCTGGATAAAAATTTACAGCAGGCAGATACTGACTTTTCCCGTTTGTATGAATTGGAGAAAGAACTCAATACTCTGATCCTGGAAAGAAATACACTGGCTTCCCGTTTGCATAAAGAACGTACGGCTTGTTTGAACAAACTTTCCGAACAGCTAAAAACCAGACTGGCCCTGTTGGGGATCCCTTATGCCCGGATAGAATTCAATATTGAAGAAAAACCGGTTTACGGATCAACAGGCAATACAGCTATGGAAATTCTGTTTTCAGCCAACAAAGATATTCCTCCCGGGGAACTCAGCAGCATTGCCTCCGGTGGAGAAATGTCACGCCTGATGTTATGTATAAAAACGGTGATAGCACAACGTTCCGGCCTGAGTACCATCATATTTGACGAAGTAGACCAGGGCGTTTCCGGAAAAATAGCAGACAGTATGGGTACGATGATCCACGAGCTTTCCGGTAATATGCAGGTGTTGGCAATAACACATTTGCCCCAGGTTGCAGCAAAAGGCAATTCACATTACCTGGTGCATAAGAATTCCAAAAATAATGTTACCCAAACTCAAGTATGGCCCCTGGAAGGTGAAGAACGTATTAAGGAAGTAGCCAGGATGTTGAGTGGATCGAGCATAACCCCCGCAGCTTTACAAAATGCAAAAGATCTGTTACATTTAAATAACTAATACCATGAGAGTAATCATACAGGAAAACTACGACCGGCTGTCTGCCTGGGCGGCCAATTATATTGTACGCAAAATTAAGGCATTCGACCCGTCCCCCGAACGACCTTTTGTATTAGGACTTCCCACCGGCTCTTCCCCGTTGGGCACATACAGGGAGCTTATTGCCATGTACCGGCAAGGTATGGTTTCTTTCCAAAATGTTATCACATTCAATATGGATGAATATGTGGGCATTTCCGAAGATCATCCCCAGTCATACCATTTTTTTATGCAGGAAAATTTCTTCCGCCACATTGATATCAATCCCGGTAACATTCACATATTAAACGGTAATGCTGCAGATCCTGTGGCAGAATGTGTCGCTTATGAAGAAGCCATAAAAAAGGCCGGCGGTATTCATGTTTTTATGGGCGGAGTGGGGCCAGATGGTCACATAGCCTTTAACGAGCCGGGATCTTCCCTGGTCTCCCGGACCCGTATCAAAACACTTACGACCGATACTTTGCTGGCCAATGCCCGTTTTTTTGACAACGATATTTCCCGTGTTCCAAAAACGGCGTTGACTGTGGGTATCGGAACTATAATGGATGCCCGGGAGGTTTTAATCCTTGTTAACGGACACGGAAAGGCCAGGGCTTTACATCATGCCGTAGAAGGCTCTGTATCACACATGTGGACAGTTACCGCCCTGCAGATGCATCCCAAAGCCATTATTGTATGTGATGAATCTGCTACGGCCGAACTCAAAACAGAGACGGTCAAATATTTCAGGGATATAGAAAGAGATAACCTGTGATCAGGGTAAAAGCGCTACCGTAAAATCAGGCAGGTAACGGATCATACGAATCCCGGTGTTGGAATATCCGCTTTCGGGAGATCGCCGGGAAAAGGAAAACTTATTTTGTAACAGCGGGATATGTAGATTATCCAGGCAGAACTCAAAATCAGAGCCGTACAAAAACATAGCGTTCAAAAAATATAGCATGACATCGTATCCCTGGAATGCATATTGGGAAGGTTCGCCGTCATATATCGTCCGGAAATTCCTCACGAATGCCTTCACTTCATTTGCCGAGTAGTCTGCGTAAACCGAGAGAGGTAAGATAACCTTAAGCTGGTGCAGTGCATTCAGATCCAGCGTTTCAAAAGTCCGCCAGCGGGATAGACCGAACAGTTCAATGGGTATGCTGTCGTAGGCATGCAACAAATGTAAATTGCGCACGGCATCGGAAACAAAAGCTTCATTTTGTGAGGCTATTATGATCTGGTTCCTTTCATTCATGCCAAGTGCTTCCCGCAAGACTTCTGTGACTTCTCTTCCTTGCAGGACATCGTAAGAAAAATGACGGTAGTTGATCAGGTTCTTATCCAGTATTGATCGCAGTCCGGGAGCCACCTGTTGTTCTCCTTCTTCGGAAATGATCCATACAGATGCGCCGTGAGGATCCAGATATTTTAACAGCGATTCCTGCTGGGCCTCTAAAGTCGGTTGTACCTGGAAAAGATGGGGATAGGAATTGACCCAGATTTCTGCATTTCCGTCCAGCGGAGAAACGATTTTTATGTTGCTGTTGCGAAAATAAGCAATGGTACTGCCAATGTCATTGGCGTATACCGGTCCAATTATGAGATCGCTTTTCCCCAGGCTCTCACCGGAAAGCAAAACATCCACAGACTGCCGGTACCAATCGAAAACCTGTAATACCAGGGGCATACCCCTTTCTTTCATTTCCTGGGCTGCCAGGAGAGCCCCCTGGTAAAATTCCATGAATTCATTTCCGGCTATGGTATCGGAAAAGGGAAGAATAAGAGATATAACAGGTCTGTATGAACCCGGAGATATGATATCGTTACAGGAACGTTCCTGCTTTTCTTCCGGAAAGGTAAGATCTACTTCCGGTGATTTTTCCTCAATGTTGCCGGTGATTTCCTGTTTTTCTTGCTGATCTGGATGAGGTATCAGTAATATCTGACCCCTGGAAATGTCCCCTGTTTTCAGGTTGTTAAGTATGGCTATCTCCTTCGCATCTACTTTGTATTTCCTGGCAATGGAATACAATGTTTCCATCCAACGTACTTTATGACGGATATAATGCTGTTCCTGGGCTCCCAACGTAATAAAGGAAAACAGGAATAAAACCAGGAAAATGTTTCTGATTCTCATAAACGGGCTATCATATTGCGGATGCATCCTTCCATATTTTCGTACAATGCATCGTCATATGTCAAAGGTACAAAAGCCGTGCCTGTAAGATGTTCGAACAACTCTATGTACCTCTTGGATATGCGCTCAATTACCTGGTCAGTAAGAACAGGCATCAGCTGACCGGGTTGTCCGCTAAACCCGTTCTCCATAAGCCATTCCCGTACAAATTCTTTGGAAAGTTGCCTCGGGGGCAGTTCCAGGGGAAAGTTTTTCCGGTAATCAGCTGCGTAAAAATACCTGGATGAATCGGGTGTATGGATCTCATCTATAAGATAGATTGAATCCCCAAGCTTCCCGAATTCATATTTAGTGTCAACCAGTATCAATCCTTTTTCTGCTGCCAGTTTTTGGCCTCTTTCAAAGAGAGCCAGGGAATATTCTTCAAGCTTTTTATAGTCTTTTTCGCTGACCAGACCACTGGCAATGATCTCTTCCGGGGAAATATCCTGGTCATGAGCCCCGATCTCAGCTTTTGTGGTAGGGGTTATGATAGGCCGGGAAAAGGCCTGGTGTTCCCTCATTCCTTCAGGGAGTGTGATCCCGCAAAGGGTGTGCTGTCCGCGCTTATAGGTTCTCCAGGAACTACCGGTCAAATAAGATCTGACAATCATTTCTACGGGAAACGGTTCACAACGATAACCGACGGTAACCATGGGATGGGGAGACGCGATTTTCCAATTGGGCACAATATCAGAGGTTAGATCCAGGAAATCTGATGCGATCCGGTTCAATATCTGTCCTTTGTACGTAATTCCCCTGGGAAAAACGATGTCAAAGGCAGATATCCTGTCCGTTGCGATCATAACCAGTATACGGTTGTCTATCGTATAAACATCTCGTACTTTACCTGTATAAAGGCCGGTTTGACGCGGAAAATCAAATTGAGTCCTGATGACCGAGTTCATAGGTGATCCCTATTTGCGGCTTTTGGCATATTCCTGGTTCAGACCTTCTACCACATCCTTTGTAATATCCAGCGACGTAGTACCTTCAATGATGGTATTGCTGCTTCCGTCCGTGGTAAGGATCAGATCAAAGTTGTTGAGCACCCGGTATTCTGCCAGAAAAGTCCTGAGGGCATCCAGTACCCGGTTAAGCATTACCTGGTTTTCCTCGGCCAATTCCATTTGTTTTTGTTGTGCAAATTGTTCCAGTTCCTGTTGACGGGCTGCCAACTGATTTTGTTGTGTTTCAGCCTGGGATCTTGTGATGAGGCCTTTTTGAACCTTTTCCTGAAAGCTGGTAACGTCATTTTCAAAAGCACGCCCTTTTTTTGTAAGATCATCCTCTACTATACGGGCTTTTGCATTCAAATCCGTTTGCAGGTCCAGGAATAAATCATATTGGTTCAACAGGGAATCCATGCGAATATAAACTATGTTGCCGTTGGGTACTTCACTCAATCCGGTTTCAGATTCCATTATTGCAGGTTTCCCGGTGCCGATTCCCGTAAAATGTAAAATATAAAGTGCCGCAATGGCAAGTGCCAGTAAAATGGTGATTATCAGTGATGTTTTCTTCATGATTAATAAAAATAAGAACTTGCAAATATAATTAAAAATTGGAGAGTTGCTTTAAATACATCTGAATCGTATTTTCCAGCCCGTAATAAATGGATTCGCATATAAGGGCATGCCCAATTGAGACTTCCAGCAATCCGGGTATATTATGTTGAAAATAAGCGACATTATTCAGATTTAGATCGTGTCCCGCATTCAGACCCAGGGAATAACGGGCAGCTGCCTGTGCTGCTGTAATATAAGGGCTTAAGGCTTTTTCACGGTCTGTTTCATACAAATGTGCATAAGACTCTGTATACAGTTCCACCCGGTCAGCTCCGGTAACGGCTGCCGCTTTTATCATTTCAGGATCTGGATCTACAAAAAGAGATACCCTTATCCCTTTGTCTTTGAATAGCTTTACCCATTCTTTCAAGGCATCCCGGTGGCGGATGGTATCCCATCCCGCATTTGATGTGATAGCATCATGTGCATCCGGAACCAATGTTACCTGGGCAGGTTTGACTTCAAGGACAAGCTCTATGAAAGAAGGGATGGGATTTCCTTCAATATTGAACTCGGTGGTGATAACGGATTTGATATCCCGGACATCCCTATATCGTATGTGTCGTTCGTCCGGCCTGGGGTGAACAGTGATACCCCGGGCACCAAAATTTTCACAATCTTTAACGGCTTTTATGACATCAGGCATATTGCCTCCTCTGGCATTCCGCAAAGTGGCAAATTTGTTGACATTAACACTTAGATTTGTCATTATTGGTTATCTTTGCTGCAAAAGTACACCAAGTTATCGGCAATACAAACATGAAAGTCGTTTTTTACGGGCAGGAAATCAATAAAGACTGGCTTCTCCCTGACAGGGGAGATGTTTCTTTTGAGATGCTTTCCAAGGACCGTGTTATGCCGGCAGACACTGATCTGCTGATCACTGCAGGAGGTGACGGGACTTTCCTTGAAGCACTGCAGATTGTCAAAGATTCAGGTGTTCCCATAGTGGGTATCAATTTTGGGAGACTGGGTTTTCTTACCGGTTGCGGTCCCGATTTTATTGAGCACCTGTTTGACGCTGTACTTAAGGAGCAGTACAATAAAACCATCCATACAGTTCTTGCGATTGAACATACGGACCTGAGACAAAAAATCTACCCGTTTGCCATAAACGAAATATGTATTCAAAGGTATAGTTCTGCCATGATAGAGGTAGACGTGAAGATTGACGGGAAACATGTATCTACTTACCGGGGTGACGGAATTATTGTTGCAACACCAACAGGATCAACAGCTTATTCGTTGAGTGTAGGGGGGCCTGTTGTGTTTCCCGAATCAGGGGTTTTAATTCTATCTCCCATTGCCCCACATAATTTGAATGTGCGTCCTATAGTTTTTAAAGATAATGCTCAATTGGAAATTGAGGTAAAAAGCCGGAGCTCCAAAGCTCAGTTGCATCTTGACAACCGTTCCGTGGATATTGACCTGCCCTATGCATTTGTCGTGAAAAAAGCTTCTTTCAACATTACAAGCTTTTCTTTTGCCGGGAATGATTTCATTACCACGTTAAGGGAAAAACTGATGTTGGGATTTGATAAAAGAAACGGAGGTGAAGAGAATGCTTGAAAAAAAAGGGAAAATGCCCCGTCACGTATCCATAATTATGGACGGGAACGGAAGATGGGCGATGTCCCGCGGCCTGGAAAGAAACCTGGGACACCGCCAGGGAGTGGAAGCCGTGCGTGAAGCAATTGATTTTGCCGTTGAGAAAGGAATTTCCTACCTGAGTCTTTTTGTTTTTTCGGAAGAAAACTGGGGTCGTCCCAAAAAGGAAACAGATGCCTTGATGTCTTTGATGGTGGATACCATTTACAAAGAAACACCCTCTCTTATGAAAAAAAGCGTCCGCTGCATTTTCATTGGGGATCGCACCCATCTTAACCCCAATGTGTTGGAACGTATGGATGCATGTGTGGAACAGACCTCTAAAAATACAGCTATGACGTTAATCCTGGCCGTCAATTACAGCGGCAAATGGGATATTCTCCAGGCAGTTAACCGTTTTATGGAAAAATCAGGGTCTGTTGTTGCAGATTCAGGCATAACTCTTGCGGAGTTTTCCGAATACCTGTCTACAGCCGGAATCCCCGATCCGGATCTTATGATAAGAACGAGCGGGGAGATGCGCGTCAGCAATTTCATGTTGTGGCAGATGGCCTACGCTGAATTATATTTTACACCGGTACTTTGGCCTGATTTTCGCAAACCTGATTTCGAAAAAGCCCTGAACGCTTATTTTAACAGGAAGCGCCGGTTTGGAAAGATTGAAGAATCATACTAATATTCCCTGAATGAAGTACCTGTTTTTCTGCCTTATTTTTATTATTTCAGGATTTCCTGTATTTGGACAAGTTACAGAGAAAATGGCCGCAGCGGATTCTACCGCCGGAAAACAGCGTTCTGTGATGATTGATTATTCAAATCCCAGTGAATGTGTTATATCTGGCCTCACTGTAACCGGAGTTAATTATTTGAATGCAGACCAGATCTTGTCCCTGACCGGTCTGGCACTGGGCGATACCATAACCATTCCGGGAGAAGAATTGCAGTCAATAGTGAAACGTTTGTTTATGCAGCGGTTCTTTTCTGACGTTGGGGTCTATGTGGACAGCCTGGTAAACGATAAGGCGTACATAAATATTAACATAGTAGAACGTCCCCGCGTTTCCCAATGGAAATACGAAGGAGTCAAGAAGGGAGAACAGACTGACATAGAAGAAAAGGTGCGACTCAGAAGGGGAAGTGAATTGTCAGATTATGTCATTAAATCTTCCAGTGATCTGATCAAAGAGTATTATGTAGAGAAAGGTTTTTTAAATGCTGAAGTAACAGCGACACATAAAGAAGATACAACCATTAAAAATGCCGTGCAGGTAACCTTTCATGTAGATCGTAAAGAGAAAGTACGCATAAAGGAGATCAACTTTATTGGAGGAGATCAGTTGTCGCTGTTGAAAAAGCGCTTTGCCATGAAGAAGACAAAAGACAAAAGACTTTACAATTTCTTCTTCAGTAAAAAGTTTGACGAAAAAGAATACCGCAACGACAAACAGCTTTTATTGCAAAAATACCACGAGTTGGGATACCGGGATGCCCGTATTGTCAGGGATTCCATTTACCATATAGACGAAAAAAGTTTAGGGATTGATATTGTGATAGATGAAGGTACACAGTATTATTTCCGAAATATAACATGGACCGGAAACACCCAATATTCAAGTGAAATACTGAATTCCGTCCTGCGCATAGAAAAAGGCGATATCTACGATGTGGTAACCATGGAAGAACGACTTTTCGGAGGCGGTAAAACTCAGCAAGGCAATGTTTCACAGATATATAAGGATCAGGGGTATCTCTTTTTCAGAGTAGTTCCCGTTGAGGTCAATATTGTAGAGGATTCCGTTGATGTGGAAATGCGCATTTTTGAAGGGAAACCGGCTACTTACAACAGGATCATTATTAACGGGAATAATGTTTCAAATGAAAAGATCATCCGCCGTCAGGTCTTTACACGTCCCGGGTACCTGTTCAGTCAGACAGAGTTGGAGCGGTCTATCCGTGAGATTGCCTCTATGGGTCACTTTGATCAGGAGGCCATCATGCAAATGGGGTCCGGATTCAATGTTGTCCCCAATCAGGTTAACAATACAGTTGACATAATATATAACGTGACAGAAAAACCCGACAGCCAGTTTGAAATTGCCGGCGGTTGGGGTGGAAACACATTCGTGGGTACTGTAGGGATCAGTTTTAACAACTTTTCCATTAAACGGTTGTTTGATAAAGAAGCATGGAGGCCGGTTCCATTAGGAGACGGACAAACATTATCGCTCAGATTCCAGACCAACGGAACTTATTATATGGCCCTGAGTGCTACGTTTGTAGAACCGTGGCTTACCGGGAAAAAACCGACTTCCTTCAATTCCAGTATATATTATACCAGGCAAACTGCCTCTACATACTATTACCTTACCAATGATCAGTTCATGGAGGTTTATGGACTGGGCATAGGCCTGGGTACCCGGCTTAAGTGGCCCGATAATTACTTTGTATTTTACAACCAACTGGACATTAAGCGTTACAATCTGCAGGACTGGGGGTATTATTTCATGTTTACCGACGGGCAGTCCAATATTATAGATTATACTGTCACGTTACAACGAAACTCTACCGACCAGATCATATATCCCCGTCAGGGTTCCGATTTTAAATTCGGTTTGCAGGTAACCCCTCCGTATTCTCTTTTCAGGGATAAGGGTACGGACTATTCAGCCATGACAGAAGCCGAAAGGTACCGGTGGATAGAATACCATAAATGGACCTTTGATGCAAGTCTTTATACCCGTTTGATAGGGGACCTGGTATTAATGACCAGGGCTAACTTCGGATATCTTGGTTACTACAGCCGAAAATTGGGCTATTCTCCTTTTGAAGGATTTATGCTGGGAGGTGACGGTATGAGCGGATACAACACCTATGGTGCCGATATCATATCGCAGAGAGGTTATTCTAATTATTCACTGACACCTACTATTAACGATGCCTATGCCGGTCGAGTATACGACAGATTTACGGTGGAATTGCGTTACCCGGTAATTCTACAGCCACAGTCAACAATTTATGCCCTTCTTTTCCTTGAAGGGGGTAATTGCTGGAGCGATATGCGTGATTTTAACCCATTCTCTATTAAAAGGGCTGCAGGGGTAGGAGTTCGGGTCTTTTTGCCCATGATCGGTCTTTTGGGGATTGATTGGGGTTATGGATTCGATACCGATTTCAGCGGAAAGAAAGGCGGGTCGAATTTCCATTTCATGATTGGACAAACTTTTTAATTTCATCATTATGAAAAGAATGATATTATTTTTACTGGTTAGCCTGGTGACCGGCAGTTTGTCGGCCCAGAAATATGCCGTTATGAATTCCGAGACTATTCTGGAAGTGTTACCCGAATACAGCTCGGCACAGGACCAGATTTCCGATCTGCAGGAACAGTATCAGCAAAAGATACAGGCTGAGTATGATCAGCTTGAAGTCATGTTCCAGCAATATCAGAATGATAAAGCGCGCCTCTCTGCTCAACAGAAAAAAGAACGCGAACAGGAAATACTGGAACGTGAAGAAGAAGTAAAAGCGATGCAGGAACAGTATTTTGGGAAGGAAGGAACCCTGGCAAAAACATCGGAAGTTCTTTTCAAACCCATCCAGGATCGTTTGCAGGAAGCCATAAGTTATATTGCTGAAGAACAGGGTTATGCCTTGATCATAGATATAGCGACAGGTATGGGTGTGGTGCATTATACCCCTGAAATTGACATAAGTAATCTGGTTTTAGAAAGATTGCAAGCTGTCAGGTAAATTTTTAGTACATTTGTAATCTTTAAACCAAAAACTTATGAAACGTATTGCTACTGTCCTTCTTTTGTTGATCTGTGTTATTGGCACATCTTCTGCCCAAAACCTGAAATTCGGTCATATTAATTCACAGGAATTGATAAGCCTGATGCCCGAAAGGGATTCAGCACTCATCAAATTGCAGGACTATACCAATGAACTGGAACAAACCATTGGCGAGATGCAGCAGGAGTACCAGACAAAATATAACACGTACCAGCAGAAACAGGCTACATGGACAGCTGCGGTTCTGGAAGCGAAACAGAGAGAATTGATAGAGATACAGCAACGTCTTGAACAATTCAGTCAGGGTGCTCAGCAGGAATACCAGCAAATGCAGCAAATATTGTTGTCCCCTGTATTCCAGAAAGCAAATGAGGCCATTGCAAAAGTTGCAAAAGATAACGGGTTCGCATTAATTTTCGATCTTTCTGTAGGAGGTGTTATCTATTATGACGAACAGATCAGCGTGAACATCCTGCCAATGGCAAAAAGTGAACTCGGTATACCGGCAGAAAAAGTGGCTCCGACACAACTGCCCGGAATGGAACAACAACAACAGTAAAGCAAATCTCTATGAACGGTTTATCCATTGGAATAATGGATTCCGGAATAGGCGGGCTTTCCGTTCACAGTCACATCAAGGCGCTTCTCCCTGAGGAGCGCCTTATTTATGCGGCAGATACTGCCTATTGTCCATACGGAACAAAACCGGTGGATGAGATTATTCACAGAAGTGATCTGATCGCAAAATTTTTCCTGAAGATTGGATGTAAAATTATTGTTCTGGCCTGTAACACTGCAACAGCGGCTGCTATAGACACGTTGCGCCACAGATATCCTCAAACGCTTATCGTTGGTATGGAACCTGCAGTCAAGCCGGCAGTTCTGCATACAAAAAGCGGGGTCGTCGGAGTTTTGGCCACGCGCGGAACCTTTATGGGATCTTTATACAACAGGACACTGGCTACGTTTGCCGGGGATGTCAAAGTGCTGGAAAAAGTGGGCGAAGGATGGGTTGAAGCTGTGGAAAGGGGTGAGCTGCAATCAAAAGAAACGGAAGAATTGGTCAGAAAAACCATTCTTCCCATGTTGGATGCCGGGGCTGATCATCTTGTCCTTGGATGTACCCATTATCCTTTTCTCATTCCTGTGATCCTGAAAATCGCCGGACCCGGGGTGGCGATAGTCGACCCGGCTCCTGCAGTGGCCAGACGGGTAAAACAATTATTGGAAGAAAACGGATTGGCTTCAGAGAAGGGTATTTTGCCGTCAGAAGATCTTTATTATACCTCTTGTGAAGATACCAGTGTACTGCCAAGAGCTGTACCGAACGCAGCAAAAGGAGGTATAATAAACTGGAGACCGTATACGTTTGAGAACATGGAGTAAATATCCTTAGCCTGGGGAAGGCGTGTAAGGGAGCCTACAAGAACCACATTCTCTTTGAGATAACTTTTGCAAATCATAACGGCCATACTCCCGATTACCTGAAGCACCAGATTGATCAGGGCCAGGGCCAGATCTTCTTTTCCTGCAAGTGAAGCCTTTTCTTTATAAAGAGGATGGGCGAGTTTCCCGAAATTTGCAGCCGTCAGGTAAGGTGGCAAATGTTCCATTTCCTGATCGGTAACGTCTCCAATCAGAAGATCTACGTTTTCCAGTTTACCATGGGATGCCATACGAACGATCTCATGTACCGATGAACACCCCAAAAGACTGTGTCCCAGTCCTGTAAGTGTGCCGCCTCCTACGCCGGTTCCTCCCAGGTGCCGGTATCCATCCGAAGATGCATCTATGTATGTGGTCCCGGTTCCTGTATTTACCACAAGTGCTTCCTTCAATCCGCTAAGAGCCAGGCCACCGCGCCCGATAGACTCAATTTCAGGAACAATCCGGGTCGGGATTCCCAGAATGTTGTCTTTTACCAGATTGGCATGTGTGCCAGTGGCGAAAATGTGATCTATCGCTTTCAAAGGAATATTTTCCTGGAAGAGGAAACTTTCCAGTGCCTTGTAAAAATCGGGTACGTGATCGTTTGTTTTATATTGAAAAATAGCCTGGGGAGAAGGATAATCCTTTTCCCCAGGCTTTGTAAGAGCCATTTTAGTTAAAGTAGAACCAAAATCAAGCCCCAGTCTGTACATGGTTATACAACTCCTTGTTCAAGCATGGCACGTGCCACTTTCATAAATCCGGCAATATTGGCTCCTTTTACATAGTTGATGTAGCCGCCTTTTTGTTTTCCGTGATCCACACAGGCCTGGTGAATGCTTGACATGATCTGGTGAAGTTTAGCATCAACTTCTTCTGCCGGCCAGTTGAGGTGGGAGGCATTCTGTGTCATTTCCAGTCCGGAGGTAGCTACACCGCCTGCATTGACGGCTTTTCCGGGGGCAAAATTGATTTGAGCTTTCTGGAAAGCTTCTACGGCTTCGGGCGTACAGCCCATGTTAGATACTTCGGCAACAAGTTCTACGCCGTTGGCTATGAGTTGCTCGGCATCTTGGCCATTTAATTCATTTTGAGTAGCGCAAGGAAGTGCAATGTCTACTTTTACTTCCCAGGGACGTTTGCCGGCATAAAATACCGAGCCGGGGAATTTGTTTGCGAAAGGAGCTACTATATCGTTCCCGGTAGCACGAAGTTCCAAAAGGTATGCTATCTTT
>Ga0265294_10001308_pt1 | contig 33613 bp, 31 predicted proteins | sample MunlanPumphouse3_FD_192504 | JGI IMG/M metagenome (GOLD analysis project Ga0265294, IMG submission 192504) | Groundwater microbial communities from a municipal landfill in Southern Ontario, Canada - Pumphouse #3 | ecosystem: Environmental > Aquatic > Deep subsurface > Groundwater | place...
AAGATCAGGAGAGATTTGAGCGAGAAAGGGGGGCGGAAATGGGGCTTTTTATGCCTCACGCCTGGCACGGGAGAGCACGTAGAGCGCGATCAGGGAGAGCCCCCCGATCACCTCAACGACCAGCACGAGGGCCCCGGCCGGGACGGTCCCGACGATCGAGAGGATCTCCGATACCGGGCCGAGTTCGACCGGCGTCCCCACGGGCGCTGATCCCGGTTCGGCGAGCCAGTCATAGAAGAGCGCGGTACCGACCGCAAACATGGCGGCCGCCATGATGATGAAGATGAGCAGCCCCAGGACCTCGGTCTTTCGTATCGGTCTTCCTGCAATGCGCATCGGTGCCCATCGGGCGCCCCGGTTCTCATACATCCGTCTCGTCGTATATGACGAGCCCGTCCTCTGGGAGGGGCTCGATCGTATCGCCATAGCGGGGAAGCCTGGTGCTTCTGCGTCTCGTGCGGCCAGCGTGCGGGGGGTCATAGTGTCACCCGGTACATACAGTATCTCTCCTTTCATCAGCGTAGGATCACACCGGCCGACGGTTATACGGCGGGCACAATTCTACATGATTGACCATGACAATACTATGAAAGGGTTCTATTTAATGGTATCCATGATATCTTCCGCTCCATCCCGAGAATTGCCCTCGCGGGAGAGTATGCGCTTCGATGTCCCATTCTCCTTCGCCCCCGGGCGCCGGCGATGCTCCGAAAGGGAACTCCATATTCCTGAGACTACAGCGGAAAATGTTCGGAATACACCAAGATTTTTATCCGTCTCCCCCCAACGAGTATGCGAATGCCTCGTCTCTACCTCGGAAAGATCCTGCTTCGCTGGTGTGACGCCTGCCATACTCCCGTGCTCGCCGGGGTCTGCGCCTGCGGCGCCCCGACCCGCCCGGTAGCCGTCACGCCGCCGGGAGATGCACGACCTGCGTTCCCCGATGATATCGAGCGGATCAATCACATATTCTGCGAGCACTTCGGAGCACCGCTGATACCGGACGGCCATATAGCGCTCCTGAACAAAGTTCCTGCCGAGGACCGCATGGACGAGATCGTCCTCGGCGGCGCGGTCGTGGGCGCGGTCCGCTACATCCCCGAAGAGCGGCGCTGGGAGCCCCTCCCGCGGCCGGGCGCTGCGGCGTATCTGCAGCCGAAGAAGCGCTACATCGTCGCCGATGACGGCGCGATCCCGTCAATCCAGGGCAAGGGAGCAAGCCTCCTCGCACCGGGCCTTGTCTCGATCGACCCCGCCGTCCGCGAGGGCGACGAGGTCTTCATCCTGACAAGGGCCGGCGAGTGCATCGGCGTCGGGAGGGCAAAGGTCGACGCCGCCACCGCCGCGACGATGGAGCGGGGGGTCGTCGTCCGGACACGGAGGAACACACCCTCGGTCCCGGTCCCCGGCAAGGCGACCTGGGAGGACGCGATCCGGGCAAACGAGACGGTTCTCACGGACTACGAGGCAAAGAGCATCCAGTTCGTCCGGGACGTGGCAGAACAGAACCCAGAGAGGCCAACGGTCTCCTACTCCGGCGGAAAAGACAGTCTCGCGACCCTGCTCGTCGTCTTGAAAGCGCTCGGCCCGGTGCCGCTCCTCTTTGCCGACACGGGGCTTGAGTTCCCCGAGACCTGCGAGAACGTGGACGCGGTGGCCGAGCGCTACGACCTTCCCGTCCTGCGGATCTGCGACGAGGAGACATTCTGGGCAGAGTTCGAGAAGAACGGCCCGCCGGCGGTCGATAACCGCTGGTGCTGCAAGGTCTGCAAGCTCCACCCCATCGGCCGCCTGATCGGCGAGCACTGGGGAGAGTGCCTCTCGTTCATCGGGCAGCGGAAGTATGAGTCGGTGAAGCGGATGCAGAGCCGGCGGGTCTGGCGGAACTCCCAGGTCCCGCAGCAACTCTCGGCAGCCCCTATCCAGCAGTGGACGGCGATGCACGTCTGGCTCTACATCTTCCGCGAGGAAGCGCCCTACAACACCCTCTACGAGCGAGGGCTCGACCGCATCGGGTGTTTCATGTGCCCCTCAAGCGACCTTGCGACGTTTGAGATCATCAAAGAATCCTGCCCTGACCTCTGGGAGATGTGGCTCGGGAGACTCACCGGGTGGCAGGAGAAGCAGGGCCTCTCCCGCGACTGGATCGAGCGCGGATTGTGGCGGAAACGGGGAGATGCGGATGAAGAAGAGGATAGCTATAATTGATTACGGCCTCGGCAACCTGAGAAGCGTCCTCCGGGGCCTTGAGCGGGCAGGAGCAGCACCGATGATCACCGCAGACCCGGAGGTGATCACCTCGGCCGACGGTATCGTCCTCCCCGGCGTGGGGGCGTTCCGCGAAGGGATGGAGATGCTCAGCGACTTGAAGCAGACCGTCCTTACCGGCAATACGCCGCTCCTCGGGATCTGCCTCGGGATGCAGATGCTGATGGACTCGAGTGAGGAGCACGGCGTCCACCGGGGGCTTGGCCTCGTGCCGGGTTCGGTGCAGCGGTTTCCCCACGTGCCCGGGATCAAAGTGCCGCATATGGGGTGGAACACCATCCGCACCGACCCTGAGACCCCCCTCTTTGAGGGGCTCGGCGAGGAGGAGTACGTCTACTTCGTCCACTCCTACTACGCGGCGGCCGCACCGGAGCATACGCTCGCGAGCACCACCTACATCCGCCCCTTCGCCTCCGCCGTCAACAGCAAGCTCACCTATGGCGTCCAGTTCCACCCCGAGAAGAGCGGCGCGGTCGGGCTGAAGATCCTCGAGAATTTTATAGAACGGATCTGCTGACCGGGGCCTGCAGACAGGTTTTTTGGCCGCCGATGAGGGCGGTGTTCTTTTTTGGTGCACGAGGCCGCGGCGGGGTTGAGAGGGAGCCAGAATTTCGAGGGGGTATCACCACGCACTGCCCCCGCCCCTTGGGGCGGGGGAGGAGGCCGGAGGCCGGGCGGGGTGGGGGTTACAGTACCACCTTATGAGGTGGAGACAGGGGAGGGGGGCACGCCCCCCTCCCCGTCAGCCCCACCCCCATGGCGATACTCCCACGGTCCAGTGTATCGGGCTTTATTGGTCGTTACGATTGTAATGCTTGCTGCACCTCGTCCAGGCATGTGTGGATAAGCGTAATTCAAGCACCATCAAGTGCGAGTCGCACACCTCCGGTGCAAATCTGTGCCGCATGGGATACTGCACAAGAACTGCGTCCGGGCGCTACAGCGCACCGGTGGCATCGCCCAGGTGAAAAAAAGGGAACGGGCGGTTCAGTTCCCGTTCACGTGCTTGCGCAGTTCTTGATCCCGCAGGACATTTCTCTGAATCTTCCCGGAGATGGTCTTGGGGAGTTCTGGGATGAACTCGATCGCCCTCGGGTACTTGTACGGGGCGGTGTTGTTCCGGACGTGCTTCTGGATATCCTTGACCAGCGACTCGGACGGCTGGTAACCGGGTTTCAGCACGATGAACGCCTTGACGATCATCCCCCGGATCAGGTCCGGCGACCCGACGACCGCCGACTCCTGGACGGCCGGGTGCTCCATGAGGGCGCTCTCGACCTCGAACGGCCCGATACGATACCCCGAAGACTTGATGACGTCGTCGCTCCTCCCAATGAACCAGAAGTAGCCGTCTTCGTCCATTTGTGCCTTGTCGCCGGTGTAGTAGAACCCGTCCTGGAACGATTCCCGGTTCGCTTCGGGATTATCCAGGTACTCCACAAAGAGCCCGACCGGCCGGGGATCGAGTTTGACCGCGATCCTCCCCTCCTCCCCGGCGCCGACCGGGTTTCCGTCGTCGTCGTGGAGCTCGATCTGCCAGCCCGGCACGGGTCGTCCCATGGAGCCGGGCTTGTGCTTCATACAGGGGAGCGTGGCGATGCAACAGACGGTCTCGGTCTGTCCGTATCCCTCGTAGATGGCCTGCCCGGTGCCGTCCTGCCAGACGCGGGTCACCTCGGGGTTGAGTGGCTCGCCGGCGCTGCAACAGTGCCGGAGGTCCCGGAAGTCGAACTTGTCGAGATCGGCCAGGATCAGCATCCGGTAGACTGTCGGCGGTGCGCAGAACGTGGTGACCTCATACCTCTCTATCAGCGGGAGCAACTCGGTCGCGCCGAACTTCCCCCGGGTATCGTAGACGAAGATGCAGGCCCCGGCGATCCACTGGCCGAAGATCTTGCCCCAGGCGCATTTCGCCCACCCGGTATCCGAGAAGGTCAGGTGGAGATCGTTCGGCTTGAGGTCCTGCCAGAGGGAGGCGGTGATGATGTGGCCCAGTGGATAACTCTGGTTGTGCAGCACCATCTTTGCCTCCCCGGTGGTGCCCGAGGTGAAGTAGATCATCATCGGGTCGGTCGATCTCGTCTTTTTAGAGACGGGCATGCTGACCGTGTGGTGCGATACCGGTGCGGGATACTCGAGCTCGTGCGGGTAACTCGCCCAGCCCTCCCGCTCTCCGTCCGCGAGGAAGAGGGTTTCGAGCAGCGGGCAGGCATCGGCGACCTCGTCGACCTTCTCGGCGTTCTCGTGATTGGTGATGATCATCCTGAACTTTCCGACCTGCACCCGGTATTTGATGTCCTTCGGGGTCAGCATCGTCGGACAGGGGCAGAAGACCGCTCCGAGCTTGATGAGCGCGATGACAAAGATCCACCATTCCGGGATCCTCGGGAGCATCAACATCACCCGATCGCCCCTCTTGATGCCGTACTTCAGGAGGATGTTCGCAGCACCATTGGAGAGGTTTCTGAGGTCGCGGAAGGAGTATTTCTTCTCGTTCCCGTCCTGGTCCACCCAGATCATCGCCAGTTTGTTCCGGTCGGTCTCGGCCCACCGGTCGATCACGTCATACCCGAAGTTGAACTGTTCGGGGGCGTTGATCGTGAACGTCGCGCATGCAGAATCGTAATCGGTGATATTGGGTCCTGAGAAGTTGAGCGGCGGGATCCTCCCCGGTGCCACGGTCTCGACGGCGAGTCCAGCGGCAGCAGCGCTGTCGAGGTGCGCCTTGCAGAGTTCGTTGAGCCATTCAGACCGGGATAACCCCCGGGATTCACACATACCGTCGATCTTCTTCACGAGGTCGTCATGCATCGTGACCGAGTATCGCACCATATATACCGTTTTGTGGTGCAGTATATCACCTTTTGCATTTACCATGCACCAGAATCCAGGATAAGCACCTCCCCGTGGTGCACCAGCCCGGGAGCGGCTCCGAACCGATCCGGTTCGCCGGGCCGGGGGGTGGCGGAGCGCGCCGGGACCAAATCTTCAAGTGGGGTGGGGTGCACCGGGGCCGCATATGGCGGAGCAGACCATCCTCGTTACGGGCTCGACGGACGGCATCGGAAAGGCAACCGCACGTGCCCTCGCCTTCCAGGGCCACCGCGTGCTGCTCCACGGCAGGAACCGGGAAAAGGGTCGTGCCGTCCTTGCGGAGCTGGAGGCAGCCACCGGCTCCGACCGATTGAGCCTCTTCATCGCCGACCTCTCGGTGCAGGAGCAGGTCCGGGGCCTCGCACGGGAGGTGGATCGGACCTGCGACCATCTCGATCGGCTCATCAACAACGCCGGGGTCTTCATGCCGGAGCGTGAGGTTGCGCCCTGCGGGATCGAGATGACGTTTGCCGTGAACTACCTCGCCCCATTCCTGCTCACCCACGAACTTCTCCCCCTCCTTGAGCAAAGCGCCCCGGCGAGGGTCGTCAACGTCGCGTCGATAGCCCACCGGAGTGTGCGGTCGTTTGACCGGGAGAACCTTCCGGGCTTTGAGGACTACGACGGCTACGACGCTTATGCCGTATCGAAGGTAGGGGTCGTTGCCTTTACCATCCGGCTTGCCCAGACCCTCGAGGGGACGGGGGTGACGGCGAACTGCCTCCACCCCGGGGTGATCGACACGAAACTCCTCCGTGCCTACATGGGGAGAAGGGGCGGCGGCGCCCCGCCAGAGAAGGGAGCGGAGGTGGAGACGCACCTCGCCACCTCCCCGGATGCCGGGAAGGTGAACGGTGGATACTTCGAGGAGAGCCGGTGGACCCGTCCGTCGCACCTCGCTCTCGACCCGGACGTCCAGGAATGGTTCTGGGAGATGGGGCTCAACCTCACGGGGACGGGGCAGTGGTGACCCGAAAGCATGATACCGGATGAAGGAAACCGGGGACACAGGTCCGGACACCCGGGCTCACCGAGGAGGAACCTATGAAGCGCGACCTGAAAGGCGATGAGAAGGAAGAGGCAAAAGAGTACTGGTGCGAGATATGCGGGGCTGCCTGCGACGAGATCACCGAGGAGACATTCCCCGACCTGAGGAAGGCCCGGGCACTCTGCCCGGGCTGCCGGAAGTCCTACGAGGAGTCCTGCAAGCTGCAGTGACGGGACGAGGAGTGCCCAGAGTGCTGCCCGGGCACGAATCCCCGCCCGTCCCTCCGGGACGGTACAGAGAGAACCTTTTGTAGGATAGGGATAATACTGGTTGTGACCCTTCCTGCAAAAGAAGGGTCGTCCAGGCCATGCGGCCATGTTCTCCATGACGTTCACGACAGACGCCAGCAAAGAGACGACCACGCTCCCGGCCCTGGCACAGGGCGACGGGATCCTCATCGTCAACGCCGAAGAGAAGATTGTGCAGGCCAATGCGCCGTTGCAGGGTCTTCTTTCTGTAGCACAAGAGGTACTTCTGGGAGCGGACGCTGCCGACGCCATCCGGGGCCACCTCTCCCCCCTCCTCTCGGATGGCGGATCAGGCGAGCGGGTCGTCGCCCTCCTCCGGGGCGGGCCGTCGCCCCCGTCGATCACCCTCGGCATCCGGGCCCCCGGTTCCGGCCTCCGGAACGTCTCCATCACCGCGAGCATGGTCGAGGGCGTTACACCCGTGCTCCGGCTCCTCGTCTTCCACGACACCGGAGAACCTCATCGGAGCGCTCCCGGAGACCTGCCCCCGGTCATCTTCACCCAGGACCGCGACCTCCGCTACACCCGGGCCGAGAGCCCGGGCGACAGCGGCCCCAACTCGGCCCTCGTACCCGGGAAGACGGATGCAGACCTCTTCTGCCCGGAAGACGCCACACGGCTGACCAGACTCAAACAGCGTGTCCTGGAGACCGGGGAGAGAGTACGGGAAGACGTCCACCTCATCATCAACGGGACCGCCCGCACCTTCGACCTGACGCTGGTTCCGGCGAGAGACGGCGACGGGCAGGTAGAAGGGATCATGGGGGTCATGATTGACGCCACAGGCCGGCAACGCGCGATTGAGGCGCTCGAAAAGAGCGAACAGCAACTTGCCACCCTGATCAGCAACCTCCGGGGCATGGCCTACCGGTGCAAGGTGGACCGCGGCTGGACGATGGAGTTCGTCAGCGCGGGGGTGGAGAGGGTCACGGGCTACGCGCCGCACGATCTCGCCGATAACCGGCGAATCGCCTACGGCGATATCATCCACCCCGACGACCGGGAGCGGGTCTGGGGGGAGGTGGCTGCCGGGCTTGCTGAGAAGAGGCCTTTCCAGATGATCTACCGTATCATCACCGCATCGGGTGAGGAGCGATGGGTCTGGGAGCAGGGCCGGGGCGTCCCCGATCCCCGGTGCGAGACCACAGTGATCGAGGGCTACATCACCGATATCACCGACCACGCCAGGGCCGAGGCCGCCCTTGCGGAGAGCGAGGAGCGGTTCAGGAGCATCTTCACCTCCAGTCACGCGGTCATGATGGTCATCGACCCGGAGACCGGGGCCATCGTCGACGCGAACCCTGCAGCGAGCGCCTACTACGGCTACCCGCTCGACACTCTCACCTCGATGCGGATCACCGAGATCAACATCCACGAGCCAGCAGAGGTCCGCTGCGAGGTGCAGAAGGCGATCTTCGGCGAGGAACAACCGGCCGCCGGGCAAGACCCTGAGGGACCCGGAATGGGTCGAGAGCGGCATTTCTCGTTCCAGCACCGGCTGGCGGACGGTCAGGTCCGCGACGTGGATGTCTTCACCGGCCGGGTGAACATTCGCGGGCGGACGCTCCTGCACTCCATCATCCACGACGTCACCGAGCAGCGGCGGGCAGAGGAGCATTTCCGGGCGCTCCTCGACGCCACGCCCGATGCGGCCCTGCTCCTCGACCGCGACGGGACGATACTCGCCGCGAACGAGGTGATGGCGGAACGGTCTGGAAAGAGCATCGGTGAACTTCTCGGGATAAACGTTTATGATGCCCTCTCGCCTGAACTCGCGCCAGTACGGCGGGAGGTGGTTGCTCGGGCGTTCCGTACGGGTAAACCCCTCCGACACGTCGATGAGCGCGCAGGAATGGTCCTTGAAGGCATTCTCTTCCCAATCCCGGGCGGCAACGAGGAGGCCGGGAGGGTGGCGGTCATCTCCCGCGACATCACCCGCGCTCAAGAACTCGAGCGGGCCAGGAAGGAGGCGTTCTCCCAGATCGAGCAGAACATTGAGCAGTTCGCGATCCTCGCCGACCATATTCGTCAGCCGCTCCAGGTGATTCTCGGGATGGCCTGCCTGATCGAGGACGAGCGGGCGACCGGAACCATCCAGAACGAGGTCGAACGGATCAACGGATATATCCAGCAGCTTGATCGGGGCTGGATCGAGTCGAGGAAGATCCGGGAGTTCCTCCTCCGGCACGAACTGGTTTAGGCTCGCCTGCTCAAGCGTTCTCTCCACTACATTCCTGGATTCTCGCCACCGCATCCTCCGCAGCCCGGCGGACGTACCAGTCCTCATCGTCGAGGATGCCCCTGAGAGGCTCGATCGCCCGTGTATCCCCGATCCCGGCCAGCACGTCCGCCGCCCGTTTTCTGACGTCGGCATCGGGGTCACCGAGTGCGGATATGACCGGGACCACGGCCGGTCCCCCTATCGCGACGAGTGCTGCCGCGGCCTCCCGCCGGATGCTATAGTAGTCGTCGTGGAGGAGGACCATGAGCCCCGGGACTGCACGCGGGTCGCGCACCTCGCCGAGGACCATCGCCGCCCGCCGCCGGATGCCGTCGTCGCGGTCGTTGAGCACCCGGATCAGCGGTTCGACCGCCGCATCGCCCATCCGGGCGAGATCGCTCCACTGCTCCTTCGCGATCAGGTAGAGAGCCGTCTCCTCCCCCGGGGCCGGCAGCCGACCCAGGCGGTCGAGGGCGTCCGCAACCCCGGCGCGAACACGAAAATGCTCGTCCGTGAGCGCACCGGGGAGTTGGCGTACCGCCTGCTCTCCGATCAGCACAAGAGCCGCCACCGCGCCTTTCCAGGCCGTGTCGTTCCCATCCGCAAGGACGGAGAGGAGCGGCTCGACCGCCGCCTCCCCCATCATGCCGAGCGCCCGCACCACAACCCTGCTAACCCGCCCGTCCCCGTGCAAGAGAACATCGGTGAGCGGGGCGATCGCGGCCGGGTTGCTAATCTTGCCGAGCGTCGCGGCCGCTCCCATCTGGATCGCCGGGGGGCCGTCCCGGAGAGCGCGGACCAGCGGTTCGACGGCGGCGTCCCCGATAGTGACGAGCGCCCGCGCTGTCCCGAGGCGGATACGCCAGTCGCGATCCTGGAGGGCATCGATGAGTGGGGCGATCGCCGGCTCCCCGATCATCTTGAGCGCCTCGACCGCCTTCCTCTGCACACCGTCTTGCTCGACGCGGAGCTCGTCGATCAGTCTCGCGACCGCAGGGGCCCCGATCATGCCGAGCGCCCGCGCCGCACCCATCTGGATCGCGGTGTCCGGGTCGTTGAGCGTCCGGATCAGGGGGCCGACGGCCCCGGCCCCGACCTCCCTGACCGAGGCCCACTGCTCCTTTGCGATCAGGTAGCGGACGGTCTCATCCTCGGTCTCCGGCGCCCACCCGGCTCTTCCGAGGACTTCCGCCGCACCCAGCCGCACGCGATAACGTTCGTCCGAGAGCGCCTCCGCCAGGTTGGCGACGGCCGGCCGGCCGATCCGGGTGAGTGTATCGATCGCCTCCAGACGGAGAGCATCGTCCGGGTGCCCGAGCGCCTCGATCAGCGGGGTGACGACCGGGTCTCCAGAACCGATGAGCACGTCGCCGGCCCGCTGCCGGATCCGGGCATTCTCGTTCCCGAGCGCCTCGATCAGCAGGTCAAAGGAAGGCTCCCCCATCGCCGCCAGGACCTCCGCCGCAGCCTCGTCCACATCGGGATGCCCGAGGGCCTGGATGAGCGAACCGGCGGCAGGCCTCCCGATCCGCACCAGCACCCCGGCGGCTGCCGGGCGGAGCGTCTCCTCGCCCAGGGCATGGATCAACGGCTCCACGGCCACTTCCCCGATCCGGGCCAACGTATCGGCTGCAAGCCCCGGGCAGGCCCCCTCACCGAGCAGGTGGACCAGGGGGGGAACCGCAGGTCTCCCGAGCAGGACAAGCGATTCCGCCGCTCCCGCCTGGACACCGGCATCCGCATCGCCGAGCCGCGCCGCCAGGGGATCGACAGCAGCGGCCCCGAGTTCCACCACCTCCAGCCACCGCTGTAGCGCAATCAGGCAGGCGATCCGCTCCTCTATCCCCGCAGGGACCCGATCGAGTCTCTTGAGGACAAGGCCAGCCCCCATCCGCGTCCGGGCGTTCTCATCACCGAGCGCGCCGAGAAGCGGCGGGAGGGCGGCGTCGCCGATCCCGGTGAGCGCAATCACCGCTCCCGTGTGGCCGTCGCCGTCCTCGCCGAGGAGGGGGATGAGGGGGTCTGCCGCAGGCGCACCGATGCCAATCAAGGCGTCGACAGCCTTGCGGTGAAGGCGGTCGCCGCCGCTCCTGACGAGTTCGACGAGGGCCGGGACGGCTTCGTGCGCCCCGAGCCTGCCCAGGACCTCGACGGCGTTCTCCCGGGCTGCGCCGGTTGCCCTCTCAAGCAGCAGAAGAACCGGGGCTACGGCAGGCTCTCCGATGGTAACGAGCGCATCAGCCGCCGCCGGGGCAACGGCATCGTCTGCGAGGGCATCCACGAGCGGACCTACCGCCTTGGGGAGACCGATCTCGCCGAGCGTCGCCGCAGCCTCGCCGCGTATGTGGTCGTCGTCGCCGCTGAGCGTCCGGATCAGAGGGTCGACGGCCGGCTCACCCATCAGGGCAAGTTCCATCCACTCCTCCCGGGCGATCAGGTACCATGCCCGCTCTGCGTCATTCCAGGGTTCCCAGCCCATCTCATCCAGGATCCCCGCGACCGGAACCCGGGACCTGCCGGAGGTCAGTCCCAGGATCAGGGGCGGGATCGCCGCCTCCCCGAGGGCATTGATGACGCGCCCGAGTGTCTCCTGCACCCCTTCATCCGCCTCGTCCAGGGCCCGGACGCATCCCTCCGCCGCCGGCTCCCCGATCTTCACCAGGGCAGTCGCCGCCGTCTCGCGGAGCGAGGGGTCGATGAGCAGCCCGATGAGCGGATCGACCGCAGGAAGACCGATCTCCGCGAGCGCCATACTCACCAGCGGTCGGACCTCATCGTCCGCCTCGTGGAGGAGATCGACCAGAGGGCCGACCGCGGCCTCGCCGACCTCCCCGAGGGTCCGGGCGGCGTTCCACCATGCCTCCCGGTCCGGGGACGTCAGGATGCGGATGAGGGGATCGACTGCAGCCGTGCCGTAGTCCGCGACATCGAGCCACGCCTCTTCGGCGATGTGGTACCGGATCGCTCCGGCCTCATCGGACGGCTCCCATCCGAGTTCCCGGAGGATGGAGGCGGCGGATCGTCGAATGTCCCCCTGAGGCGCGACAAGCGCCTCGACGAGGTGGGGAACCGCCGCATCCCCGATCTCCCGGAGCGCGTAACGAGCGCCGAACTGCACCTCGTCGTCATCGGCGAGCGCTGTGATGAGGGGGAGCACGGCAGGCTCACCAATGCGCACGAGGGTCGCGGCCGCCCGGGTCTGCACCGCACCGTCCCCGAGTGCGGCGATCAGCGCCGGGATTGCATTCTCACCGACCAGGGCGAGGGCTTCGGCGACGCACCACCGCCTTCTGTCATCCGCACGAGCGAGCGCTTCGATCAGGGGAGCCACAGCATCAGCTCCACGCTCCGTGACGGCTCTCCCGGCGCGTCCGCGGACCCTGGCATCCGGACTGCCGAGGTCGTCGATGAGCGACTCCACCGGGCGGTCCCGGTCCGGGAGAGCATCTGCAACCGCCGGCTCATCCTCCACCGAAGGGGCAGCGTAACCAGGAGCCCCCGGCGAGGGGTCATCGTCGTCGAGCCCGAGCATTCGCATGAGTTCCTCATCGGTGAGCGACTCGGACCGCGGAGCATGCGGGTCGTCCGGGACATAGTCAGGGGAAGGGTCTGGGAACGACTCTGTCTCATCCGGGGCTTCAGGATCGTCGAACCAGACAAAGTCGTCAGGGGCCTCTTCGACGGCCTCATCCAGCCCGCCGGGGAAGGAGTCTTCTGCATCCTCTCCCGGGGAGACGGGATCGTCGATCACCAGGAGGAGCCCGGGGCCCGTTCCAAGCCCCTCCTCGACGCCCGTCTCACCATTGGTTCGAACTTCCTTGCCCGGGAGCGGATCCGGGGAGAGATCCGGGCGAGGGAGGCCCTGGTCCGTGCCATCCTCCTCGGCGCTCTCTTCGGTCCGTCTCTTCAGCAAGCGCCTGAAGAAGGAACGTCCATCCGGTCTGAGTATACCCGGGAGACCCACGATAGGGCAGAGGGTTGCAACCGCCGGGGGTGCCTGGATCCCTGGTACCCCAACAACAAACAGGATGAGGGCAAGAGCGGCAACCCCGAAGGCCGCGCACCAAAGAGCGTGCAACGCCCGCCTGCGGCCCCTGACGGCCCCGAGCATGCACCCGCCCGTGCAAGCCATCCGTCCTGCCGCGATATGGCCGATTCTCGCTATGAGATAGGCGGCGGGGACACTCCGGGATGCTCGCGGGGCCTCGATGCTCATGAGGAGAGAACTCTACGTCTGAAAATTAAATAGGTTTGTTTTCGTTGTCCTGCAATGAGATAACTCCTAAATAGAAATTATTTCAGGCGACCGCCATTCACGGTCACCTGCATCCCCGGGGGGACCTCGCCGGGCGCCCCGGCGCCGAGATACCTCTTATACCAGACAAACCAGGGCGTGTCGATAACCCCGATAATGCCCTTGCTGACGACCTGTCCGAGGATCAGGGGAAGGAGGGGGATGCCGGTGCCAGAAAAGGCGATGACCACGAAGATGACGCTGTCAAGGGTCAGGTCGGCAACGTCTGAGAAGACGCTCCGCAGAACGATACGGTCAGGGTAGGCACGCTTCAGCCAGTCGAAGAGAGAGGAGTCGAGGGTCTGACAGATCAGGAACGCGATCCACGACGCAAGGATGATCCACAACCCCTGCGTGAAGATACTCTGCCACGCCGCCTCAAACTGGAAGGCCGGCGCCGGAGTAAGGGTGTTTGTCATAACGATGAGAATGGCGAGGAGAACCTGCGAGAGGAGTGCAACAAGGATGGCAACCCGCGTCATCGATCTGCCGTAGACCTCGTTGATCATGTCGATCGCCTGCGCAACGAACGGGTAGACGAAGACGGAGGCGGGCGCAATGAATGTAACAACGCCGAGATCGAACTCGATAATCCGGGCTGCAATGATCTGGGATACGCCGAGGTAAATGATGTACATGCCAGTCAGGGTGGCAAACCCATACCCGGGGAACCGCTTGACGACCGCAGCTCCCGCATACGTCGCGATGGTGAGACTGATAACCCAGTATATCCAGACAGACGGTATCGGCATGAGGCTCTCCTGCAAAAGGAAGGGATAAGAGTTGGCATTCTGCCATATTAACAATCATTGTTGCCGGCCGGTCAGCCAGGGCCGGCAGCCGTCCCGGATGAGCCGCTCAGAAACCTTCGTTCATGATCCGTTCAAGTTCCGAACGCTTGATCCGCCAGGACCCGCCGCACTTGACCGCCGGAATCCGCTCATCCCGGATGAACTCCCGGATCCGGCCGGGGGTGAAGTTCAGGGTCGAGGCGACGTCGTCTACCGTGAGCATCCGGTCGCCCGGAGCGTGGTGACCGCACCCGATCGTCTCCCAGTCCTCGTCCGGCAGCATGATGGTGATGACCGGCTCACCGTCGTCTCCGGGGGAGACCGTGGCCTTGAAGGTGAGGGTGGGGACGAAACCGTTCTGGTAGAGGCTGACCTGGAACTCGAACTCTTCCTCGACCGTTGTGCAGGCTTTATCCCTGAACGCATGAAGGGTGTCCCAGAGATTCTCCGTGACGACCTCCTGCGGGATGTTCGGGAACGGCACCATACTCTGCGCAGCCCGTTCCGAGACCGCGAGAGGGAGCGTGATGCCGATATCCCTCCCCATCCGGGTGATCTCGACCAGGTCCCCGTCTTCGATAGCATCCTGCCGGGTCTTCCTCTGTTGATCCGGGTCCGCCAGCCCCCAGGTCTCAGCGGGTGTGCGTAATCGTACTCTTCGCATCTCCATGACTCATATCTCTCCGGGATATTTCGCGCCCTTCTATACCACTATAGGATATCGACCATAAAAAATTTACCAAATATTTCGCAAGATTTTGCCGTTTGTTTCGCGCTAACGGCTTATTTTGAGAACCCCTGGAGCAAATTGTGGCCATAATCCGGCAGAATGTCTCGTGAGATCCCAAACAAATCATTTATCGGGCAAATTATACCAAAATAACAGAGAATATACCTTTATTTACCGACCATAATGATTGATCCCGGGGAGAAGCTCCCGATAAAGCCTATATAGCAGGATGACGAGTCTTGAGGAGTGATCTCTCCTGTGACACCCGCCCGGGGTGATGCTTACATAACACTTCTGGGACGCTCAACGTGGGCGCTCGTCAACGCGTATCATGCTGTCCTGCGGGAGAAGGGGTTGCGCCCCGAACGGGTCGTTATCATCACCGAGGACCCATATGCAGAAGAGGCATCGATCGCAACCGGGGCTCTCCGGATAGTCTCTGAGCGATACGGATTCTCTCCCGCTATCGATGTGGAGATCCTGCCGGAGGCGGACTCCGTCCGGACCGGGCAGACGATCCGCTCGCTCACCGAGGATTTCATCCGGCAGGGGTTCGACGTGGCGATCGATATCACCTCGGGGAGGAAAGTTGCGGTCGCCGGAGCGCTCATCGCGGTCTCTGTTGCGGAACTCGACCTCCGGCACATCTACTACCTCGCCATGAAGAGCACCGACGATGTCGCAAAACCCTACCTGATGATCCCGCACCAGGTCCAACAGATCCGGGACATCATGGAGGATGCAGGGGCACGGCCATGAACGACGCGGTCATCCGGGAGGACGAGATACAGGTCCTCGTGAACAACCTGGACACAATTCGCGTCTCCTACCCGCTCTACGAGGGGGACCTCCTCGTTGCACGCCCCGAGGGGACCGGTTTTCGGCTCGAACTGCCTGCAACGCGTGAGACTTTCCGGGACTGGCTTGCGGAATACGGGCCGATCGCGGGCGAACTCCCCTCCTATGGCGATCTCCAGGAGTGCATGTTTGCAAGCGGGATCGCCCGATACGCGAACCAGACCACCTTCGAATCGATGCGCACATCCTACGGGCAACTCACGAAGACCGTCTTCTTCGGCCTGGATACGAACCTCTTCTATCACGGGTTTGCATCGAACAACCCCGGCATCAACCCCCCGTCCTACCTGGTCGTCGAGACCGTCCGCGACGAGATCACCTACGCCATCAACCGCAAGTACCCGGCAAAGATGATCGAGGAGATGACGGCGCACGCACCACGCTGCCGGGAGTTCATCAGGGAACTCGAGAACAAGCGGATGAAGCGGTCCCGGAAAGCGGCATACCTCGCGCTGAAAGAGTATCGCACCATCCGCGACCGGGCAACAGAGATAGCGTCGCCGGGCAAGCACACGCACCTTTCCGAGGAGAACGACCGAAACATCGTCCAGGCGCTCCGGAAGTTCGAAGAGGAACGCTATGCCCTCCCGGTTCTCCTCACCGCCGACATCTACATGGCGGACCTCTGCATGGCCGAAGGGCTTGAGTACTTCTACTTTGACCGCCCATATACCCTCGAAGCAACCACCTGCACGGCACCGGAGTTCCGGCGGCTGCTCTTCAACCTTGCCGCCGTCTTCGGGTTCGTACAGTGCAACGGCGTCACCCTCTTCGGGGAGTATGGCGGGAAGGCCAACGACCTCGACGAACTGAAGGTGCGGTTCGAGGACGACGGGGCCTACCGTGAATTCACAAAGGATGTAGAGGTATGCAGGCGACTTACGGCACTCGGCATAAGAAAGTAGAGGCGGTCCTCTGCGACATGGACAACACCCTCTTTGACCTCGTCGGAGCGAAGCGGGAAGCATGCCGGTGCGTGATCGATTACCTCGGTGCCGGGGACCCTGAAGCGCTCTTCTTACAGTTCCTCCGCGGGGTCCACGGGTTTGAGGACCCGGGGAACATACGCGACTATCTCGAAGACCTCGGGGTTTACGAGCCCGGGACATTCGAGGTCTGCTGCCGCACCTACGAGGACGTCAAACTCGATATGGTCGTAGCATATCCCGGCGTCGAGGAGACACTCGAGCGCCTCGCGGATGCCGGGATCGGGCTTGCAGTCGTCACCGACGCGGAGGCATTCCAGGCACGCAGGCGGCTCGGGAAGACCGGGCTCATCGATTACTTCGAGGTCGTGGTGACCCCGGAGGTCTCGGGCAGGCGAAAACCCGAGCCCGACTCCCTCCTCTATGCTCTCCGGGTGCTCGATGCGGCTCCGGCAGAGGCTATGATGGTCGGGGACAGCCCGGTCCGCGACATCGCCCCGGGAAGGCACCTTGGGATGACGACCGCGTTTGCGGCGTACGGCGACTGGCGCCCGGACCGACCGGCGAAGGTCGAGGCCGACATCATCCTGGCGGCGTTCTCCGAGCTCCCGGGTCATGTGGGCATCCCCGGCCGGTAGGGCGTCAGCAGAGCGGTTCGGGGGACTGCGACCCCGGCACCGGGAGGCGTGCGCCGTGGATGATGAACGGCTGGTCGGTCTCCAGGACCTTTCCGAGGACGATTGCTTTTCCCGCCCGGGTCATCGCAAAGACCGGGATCGACGTCCCCGCCTGCAGGAGCGCGGCCTTTGCCGCCTCTTCCCGGATGTGCTTTGAAGCACAGGCAGTGACGAGATCGGCCGCGCCGGCCATCAGGGCCGCGTCCTCCCGGGAGAGCCCGGTCGTGTGGACGGCGACGATCACGGTCTCCGGGAACTGTTCGCGGATAGCCGCCGCCTCCGCGGCAACGGCGGTGGTCACGGCGATCCGCCGGTGGCCGAGCTCTGCCGCCCGGGCGACGCCGGCGGCCTGGTCGATGACGGCGGTCTTCGGGTCGAGGACCACGCCCCCGCTCTCCTCGATCCGGGCGATCACCGCGGGGATCGGGCTCGTCCTCACGAGGCCCGACATCCGGCCGCCGATTCCCTGGATGAGAGCGGGATTCGTCGCGACCAGCGTCCCGGCCCCGTCGGAGGCGATCACCGCAGCGTCGAGGTCGCCCCGCCGGACGGCGCTGCTCAGGAGTTCCGATGCCCCGAAGGGGACGAAGTCCGGCCCGGCAAGCACCTCACGCTCCGGCGTGCACATCCCGAAGGACCGGATACGCGCCTCGATGTTCCTCTGGATCGCCTCAGGCGTCATCTCCTCGACCGGGCAGGCGAACCGCCGGGCCAGCGGGCAGTCCTGTATCTGCGGCGTTCCGACCTCGACGACCTGTCCGTTCCGGATCACGACCCGGCATTTGCCGGCGGCTTCTACAATGTGCTCGTCACAGTTGCTCATGGTTCTCCGTCCTGCATACTATTCGATATGCCGGGTATGAGGAATAATTCTCTCCCTTGCGGCCCCGGGTAATGCTTATCCGGTAGTCCTTCCTTGTGAGTGTGGGAGAACTGGTGATACCTGTTCAGCAGAGATACGAGGTGAGGAGAGATGGGTCGGATCTGTAGCCCGTTCGTCGTGATCGAGTGCAGCCGGCAGTGCGGCTTCACCCGGATATACAACGAGCCTACCGAGGAGCAGAGCGAGGAGATAACCGGGATGAAGACCTGTCCCGCCTGCGGCGCCCCTGTCCGGAGAAGGACCTTCTGACGGCGATCATGCCGGGAGAACGTTACTGGGAGATCGACGTCGCCCGGGGCTTCGCCGTCGTGACGATGATCGTCTTTCACTCCGCCTTCGACCTCAACTTCTTCGGGGTCCTGCCGCTCAACGTCTCCGGCGGGTTCCTCCGGATGCTCGCCTACATGACCGCATCAACGTTCATCTTCATCGTCGGAGTCTCCTTCACGATCAGTTACGCCCGGGCGGCGCGACGGCTCTCCCGGCGCGACCTCACGCTCAAGTACGCCCGGCGCGGCCTCTCGATATTCGGTCTCGGCCTCGTCATCACCGCCGTCACCTGGCTCTTCCTGCCGTCCGCCTATATCGTATTCGGCATCCTGCACTTCATCGGCATCGCCATCCTGCTCGCACCGCTCTTTGCACGATTCGACACAGAGAAACTCATCCTGGGGAGCATCGCCTGCCTCCTCGCCGGCTACGCCACCAACGCCGTCACGGGACCCTGGGCCTTCCTCTGGCTCGGCATCCATCCGGCATCCTTCACGAGCCTCGACTACGTGCCGCTCCTCCCCTGGTTCGGCCTCGTCCTGGCCGGGATGGCCTGCGGGTCGCTCCTCTACCCGGACGGTGTGCGTGGGTTCACGCTCCAGACGGCGGAGCCTCCGGCAGCCCGACCTCTCTCGTTCCTGGGCCGGCACTCGCTCGCCATCTACTTCCTGCACCAGCCCCTCGTCCTCCTCCTGATCGCGGTCCTCGCACCCGGCGCGGTGACGGGGTTCTGGTGAAGGGGTGTGAGTCACCGACAGAAAGCATTTGACGATGAAGCGGGAAATGATCAAGAGAGACGATTGGTACCCGGAAGTTCAGCGCAGGCCTTCTTACGTTCTCCTTCCGCCCCGCCTTACCGGGCATCCTGAGATGATCGAGACGATGCCCGGAACAGTCATGAGCAAAGTGGGCCCGGAATACCCGGGTTGAGTTGGGCCTATGACAGACGTAACTTACGCAGCATGGATCGTATTCATCATCAGCATAGCGGCGCTCCTGGCATTGGACCTCGGCGTCTTCAACCGCAAGGCCCATGTCATAAAGCCAAGGGAGGCGCTCCTGCAGTCCGCCACCTTCATCGCCGCCGCGGTGATCTTCAATATCGGGGTGTATATCTGGATGGGGCCCCAGGCAGGGCTCGAGTTCACCACCGGCTACATCATGGAACTGATGCTGAGTGTGGACAATCTCTTCGTCTTCGTCATCGTCTTCGCCTCGTTCTGCGTGCCGCCGGAGGACCAGCACAAGGTGCTGTTCTACGGCATCATGGGAGCCCTGGTCTTCCGTTTTGCGTTCATCATCGCAGGTGTGGCGCTGGTGGAGACGTTCTCCTGGGTACTCTACATCTTCGGCGCCTTCCTGATCTACACCGCCATCAAGATGGTGCTCAAGAAGGAGGAGGTGGCGGTCGAACCGGACAAGAATGTTCTGGTCCGTGCGTTCCGGAAGATCATGCCGGTCACCAGGGGTTACGAAGGCGACAGGTTCTTCGTCAGGAAGCCTGATGCGACCGGCAAGATGGTGACCTGGGCCACCCCCATGGTCGTGGTCCTGCTGGTGGTGGAGACCACGGATATCATGTTTGCCGTGGATTCTATCCCTGCTATCCTCGGCATCACCACCAACCCGTTCATCGTCTTCAGTTCCAACGCCTTCGCCATCCTCGGCCTGAGGTCGATGTACTTCGCTCTGGCGCACATCATGAACGCGTTCTACTACCTGAAGTACGCTCTGGCCGGCATCCTCAGCTTTGTCGGTGTCAAGATGCTGATCGCCGACATTTACCACATCCCGGTAGAGATCTCGCTCGCTGTCATCATCCTGATCCTGGTCGTGGCCATCATCGCGTCCCTGATCCGGAACCAGCGTGCCGGACAGGGGCCGACGGCGGAGACCGAAGAGGTTCCCGCGGTGGAGGAAGTGCAGACTAAGGCCTGCCCCGCCCTTGAAAGCCTCAAGGAGGATGAGACCGTGGAAGAGGCGGACCGCCCTGCATCAGAAGAAGGAGACCAAAAAAGGTGATGAGTGGCCTCCCGCCCGGGGCGGGTCACCGTCCTCTCTTTTTCAACGCCTGATACCCGTAACCGCTAGAACCCTCGAGCATGAGCGAAGAAAGAGAGAGCACCGCCGGGTGCTCCCCTCCCCTCACTCAGAGAAGAGCGAGGCGTCCACGAATGCCCGGACGTCAAAGACCCCCCGCTCCGTGACCCGGAGATCGGGGATGACCGTCAGGGCGAGGAACGAGAGGTACATGAACGGGTTCACGATGGATCCGAGCCGCCGGGCATGCTCCTCGAGGGCCGCGAGGCGTTGCACGACCTCGCCGTAGGGAAGGGCCGACATCAGCCCGGCACACTCGAGGGGGAGCACAGTCATGTCGCTGCCGGAGACGACCGCGAGGCCCCCGCCGATCCGGACCACCTCAGCGACGGCACGGATGATATCGGCGTCGCCGATCCCGACGGCGACGATGTTGTGGGAGTCGTGGGAGACCGAGCTGGCGATCGCCCCTTCCTGCAGCCCGAAACCGTGGACGAGCCCGACGCCGGAACCGCCCGCCCGGTAACGGTCGGTGACGACCGCTTTGAGGATGTCACGGCCGAGATCGGGGAGACCGGCACCATCCACCGGATAGCGCAGATCCCGGGTCGTGATCTGCCCGGGCACAATCCCGATCACCCGCGCCTCGCCCCGTCCGGCTATCCAGATATCGCGGGGCTCCGGCACGCGGGCGTGCAGGGGAGCCGCGGGGCAGGCTGGCGGGCGGTAGCCGGCATCGACCACCTCGACGCCGCGCTTGAACGTCCGCAGGACATGGAAACGCTCCGGGTCGTCGACGACACAGAAGTCGGCAAGCCTCCCGGGAGCGAGGGCGCCCCGGTCATGCAGACCGAACCGCCCGGCAGCGGAGAGTGTGGCCATACGGAGCGCCTGTTCGACCTCGAGGCCGGACGCGACCGCCTTGCGGACACAATCGTCGATATGCCCCTCTCCGGCGAGCATATCGGCATGCCGGTCGTCGGTGGCAAAGCAGCACCGCGACGCCGTGCAGGCGTCGACGAGTGGCAGGAGGTCCTTGAGGTTCTTCTCCGTCGAGCCTTCCCGGACCATGATGTACATCCCCCGGAGAAGTTTCTCCCGTGCCTCCGCGAGGGTTGTACACTCGTGATCGCTCTGGATGCCGGCGGAGATGTAGGCGTTCAGGTCCTTCCCGGAGAGGAACGGCGCATGGCCGTCCACGACCTCGAAGAGGTCCATCTTCGCCCGGAGGTCCTCGTCGCCGGCGAGGACGCCGGGGACGTTCATCACCTCGGCAAGCCCGATGACGTCCTGGCGCCCCCGGAATGGAGCGAGGTCGGCGGCCGTGAGCACGGCGCCGCCCGCATCGAGGGGAGTCGCCGGGACACAGGAGGGGAGCATGACCAGGATGTCGAGCGGCGTCCGCGCCCCCTCAGTGAGCAGGTACTCGATCCCCGGCGCCCCGCAGACGTTGGCGATCTCGTGGGGGTCGGCGATCACCGTCGTCGTGCCGTGGGCAAGAACGAGCCGGGCATACTCCGACGGTGCGAGGAGCGAACTCTCGATGTGGACGTGGGCGTCGATCAGCCCGGGCACCAGGTAGGTTCCCGCGAGGTCATACTCCTTTCTCCCCCGGTAGTCCCCAAAGCCGACGACGCGGCCGTCTTTGACCGCGAAGTCCGTGTGTTCCCAGGCACACGCGAACGGGTTGAAGACCTCGGCCCCGGAGAAGACGGTGTCCGCCGGTTCAAGCCCCCGCGCCGCCGCAAGCCAGGGAAGCGTCAGGCTGCCACCTCAAGGTCGCGGATGACGGACGTCCTCCGTTCGCTGCCGACGAATATGGTCAGGAAGACCCGGTATGAACCGGGCTCGAGGTCGACCGATATCGTGTAATTGTTCTCTCCCTGGTCGAGGTTGATGTATCGTGCCTCCGAGAAGACTTCATGCTGTTCAAGTGCCTCCACCTCTATGATCGTCACCTGGAGCACGGCGTTCTCAACGGGCCCGGCAGCGTTCTCCACATGAACCTGCAGGGCGCCGTCACCGTAGGTCACCTCTCCAAACGATGTGGAGAGGCACCCGGCAGCCCCGATGAGGACAATAAGAGCCAATATCAGAAAACCCACGTATTTGCTGGACATTTCATGGGAGAATCGGAGACGCGCTGCATGCCATCCCGGCGTAGCGCGGGTCATCGAACCCTCCGGTATCACCCCGTTCACCTCTATCATTCACAATTTTGGCTGCTATTATTAATATATTGTGAAAAAAGAAAGCATCGCGAATCGTTCCGACTCCCGACTTTACCGGTGACGAAACGTATTGTCCCTCCGTCGGGACCCGGGGTGCGGACTCCCGGCCGCAACGCGGCCGTGCTAAAGCAGTCGCTCCCACCTGCCAGGTACAGCGCCCCACTCCACCGTTTCCCAGGGATATGATAGCCGGGATCAGGATCTGAGAGCCGGAGATCGATTGAAAAGAGCACATTACCAGATCCATGCCTCTTGGATGTATGGAAATTTTTAATATAATAGATTAAATATAATTATAGGGTGATTAAATGGTCGATGACAGCCCCCGTCTCTATCGAATATTCCGGGAACTCCAGAAGAAGGGGTTGATCGACCGCGAGAGAAGACTGGTAAAGTGCCCGTTTGTACCCTCCATACGGGGCTGCCCGGCACTCAACAGCATCCGATACCGGCGTGAGTTCTACGAGAGGGACCTCTCTCGGGCCAGCGACGACACGCTCAGGTTCGTGCTGCTCCACGAAGAGGGGCATATCAGGGAGGGGTCGTCCCTTCTCTCCCTCCTCCCGGCCCTTCCGCTTCTCCCGTTCCTCCTTCTCCTCTGGCGTCCGGCCCTGGCTTCATTCGTGCCGGGAGTCCTGCCGTACCTGCAGGCGGCGAGTCTCCCCGTTGCAAAGGTAGCATTCGTTCTCCCACTCCTCCTGACGGTGTTCTTTGCCTACCGGACATTCTATCGTTGCATGTGCGACGAAGAGTTCACCGCCGACCGATACGCGGCAGATGCTATGCGACGCTGCTACCGGACGAGAGACCCGGGAGCCCTCCTCCAGAACCTCCTCTCCGGGTTGCGGGCCGGTGTCTCGGTATCGCGCCCCAGGAAGCCCGGGGATCCTGCACAAACGATCCCCGGGCTCCTCCGTCCGGGACCTGACTACCAACCATCCATCGCCGAACGCGTAGAACGCGTCCGGAAGAGAGCAGACCCATCGAAGAAAGACCCCGCAGCATGCCGCAAGGAGAGCAGCCTCTCCCGCTGATGCCGGCTCGTCTCTCGTAAACGGGGCCCGGCCACGGGGAAGAGCGAAAAGATCTACCATGTCCGCCCCTCCTATCTTGAGGAGTGGACGCACTGCAAAAAAAAACGGAATTTTTCATCACGGAAGAAAGAATATTTCAAAATACGGGAAAGGCTCAGAACATACATAACACAATAAAAGTAGATTTAATAACCCCTATTTCAAATAGAGATATCCAGGGGTGCTGGATATCACAATTGTAGCGTTTGCCCACCACAAAGGCGGCACGGGAAAGACGACATCATGCCTCAATGTTGCAGGCTATCTTCAGAAAGACGGAAAGAGCGTCCTGGTAGTAGATTGTGACCCGCAGGCCAACGCTACCACAGGGCTCGGAATAGATCCGGAAGCCCTTGAACTGAGCATGTACGACGTCTTCATGAACGTATTTGAAGGCTTTCCCGACATCGTGATCGAAGATGTCATCGTCCCCACGGCATCGGGGGTTGACCTGGCGCCGGCAACTCTGGACCTCGTGGGGGTTGAACCCTACCTCTACGGTATCGAAGACAGGACAGGGCTGCTCAAGGAAGCGCTTGCCCGGGTGAGGGGCAACTATGACTTCATCCTGATCGACACGCCCCCGAGCATGGGGCAGTTCGTCATCAACGGCCTGGTCGCTGCAGACCATACTATCGTCACCCTCGACCCCGGCACCTTCGCTTTGAGAGGCATGGAAGCCCTGTCAACGGTCTTTGGAGACATCAGGGAGATGCTCGGGGAGGACGTTGCCGCAGACGTCGCCATCCTGACCCGCTGGAAGGGTCCGGGTGACCGGGAAGCGGGAGCGAGCGGCCTCGCGCTCTTCCTGAAACGGCTCTTCTCACCCGGCTCCTCCGCGGACGAGGAGAGGGAGAGAGAACGGCTGAAGATCTTTGAGTCCCAGGTCCGAAAGTCATTCAAGCAGGTGTTCACAGTCCCCTACTCGCCTGCAATCTACGAAACGCAGCAGAGAGGGCTTCCGATATCCCACTACGCGCCCGAGAGCGAGGCGGGCCAGGAGTACCGGGCAATAACAACTGCGCTTCTGGCGCTGGATGAGAACCACGATGAGGTGTGAGCAATGATCGACAAACCAGGAAGAAAAGCACTCTTTACCGGCCCGGTTGTGCCGGGCACTGCAGGACAGACACGGGGACACGGAGCGGTGGTACTCCCCGAAAGTATCGAGACCGCGCTCCACGCGGGGCTTGGCGGCGACGACTCCGCACGGATCAACCTTGCCGGCCTGCCGGAGGAGTTCCGGCCCCTGGCCGTCTCGATCAATGCGCTGCTTGAGAAGAAGGAAGAGGAGAAGCAGGCCCTCAAGAGCCGGCTGGCGGAAGCAAATGCGTTTCTGAAGGGGTCCGATACGATCATCCAGCAGAACCCGATGCCCATCCTGATCGTCGACCCGCAGTTCAAGATAACCCTGGCAAACGCGGCCTATGCCGAGATGAGCGGGATCCCAATAGACCAGCTCTCCGGGAAGAAGATCTCGGACTTCAAGATAGTGTCGCAGAAAGGTTCCGGCCTCCGGCAGGCGATGCAGGAGAAGAAGCGCATCTCCGGGGAAGTCGCCGTCGAACTGCCCTCAGGGACCCATATCCTCGAACAGTATGGTATCCCGCTTCTCGACAGGAATGATGCGATCGAGAGCATCCTCATCGTCTATAACGACGTCACCCGGCAGCGTGAGGGAGAGGAAGAGATCAGGGCCCAGATGGAGAATATCGCTGAACTCCAACGGCAGTCCGAGACGATCGTCCAGAAGAACCCGATGCCCATGTTAGTCATCGATACCGGGATGAAGATCCTCACGGCCAACGAGGCATATCTCCAGTTGACCGGCATCGATCGGTCGCGCATCACCACGATGACCCTCCGGGACTTCAGAGTGCATAACCAGAAGGGGGACGGGATCAAGAAGATGCTCACCGAGAAGGTGCGGGTATACGGCGAAGTGACGGTTGAGTTCACCACCGGCATCTACATTCTGGAACAATACGGGATCCCGCTCACAAACGAGAAGAACGAGTTGACAGGGATCCTGATCACCTACAACGACGTCACCGAGAAACGGAAGGAAGAGGACCAGATCCGGAACCTGACGGAGACCGCGAACCTGGAGAAAGAACAACTTGCCCAGAGCGCCAGGGAACTTGGAGAGGCACTCTCCGCCATGGCAAAGGGCGACCTGACGACGTTTGTGAAATCCGGAGCAGACGACCCGCTCTATGCGGTCAAGAACGATTACAACGCCTCCCTGACCGCCATCCGCACGCTCCTCGGGGAGGTGGCAAAAGCGGCCAATCAGGTTGATATGACCACACAGGAGGTCAGCAAGAGCACCGACGAGATCATCCGGGCCACGGAGCAGGTCGCTGTCTCGACACAGCAATCCTCAGAGGATGCACGGCGGCAGCTTGAGAAGGTCGAAGAGATCGGGACGGATATCAACGACCTCTCGGCGTCCATCGAGGAGATCGCAAGCACGTCCCAAGAGGTCATGGAGCAGGCCTCAAAGGCGTCGGCGGAGGGGAACGACGCAGCCTCGCTCGGCGAAGTCGCGGCGAAGAAGATGCAACTCGTCGAGGAGATCTCCCAACAGACCGTGGGCGAGATCAGCACCCTCAACAACCAGATGCGGGAGATCAACAATATCGTCAAGTTAATCACCGATATCGCCAACCAGACCAACCTCCTTGCGCTGAACGCAGCAATCGAGGCCGCCCGCGCCGGGGAGCACGGTCGCGGGTTCGCCGTCGTCGCAGGTGAGATCCGGAACCTTGCCGGCGAGTCCAAACGGGCGAGCCAGGACATTGAGGACCTGATCCGGACGATTCAGGCGAGCACTGACAAGACCGCAGGCTCGATGCAGGCGTCTCACCAGGAGATCCAGGCAGGCATCGAGAGCGTCAACAAGGTCATCGAGGGCTTAAACCGGATCGTCACCGGCGTGGAAGTGGTCGCCCACGGCATCACCGAGATCACGAAGGCCACCGAAGACCAGGCGGGCTCCACCAACAATGTCATGCAGAAGATGGACGAGTCCACCCACATGACCAAGGAGAGCCTGGACCGTACCGAGGACATGGCGGCACTCGCTGAAGAGGTCAGCGCGTCGACAGAGGAGGTCGGGAGCGCATCGCACGAACTGGCAGGTATGGCCGAGCATCTCGGAACGGTACTCAAGCAGTTCAAACTGAACTAAGGAGGAGACGATGACAGCACCCGTAGACGTAGTAGAGTTCCAGCTCGGGGGGGAGCACTACGCACTGGATATCCAGATTGCACGGGAGATCGTGGAGATGATGCCGATCACTCCCCTTCCCCGTGCTCCCGAATACCTTGCGGGCATCATCAACCTGCGGGGCGAGATCACGAACATCATCGACCTCAGGGATCTCCTCGGGCTCCCGGAATCTGAAGAGGCCGAGAACCGGAAGATCGTCGTGTTGATGCCGGATGTGGCGGGCGGATCAAACGTAGGCATCATCGTCGATGATGTTCACAGCGTCGTCTCGATTCGCGATGAGCAGATAGAGCGCATCAACGATGGTATCACCTCGTCGATCAGCGGTTATGTCAAAGCGATCATCAAGATGGGAGTCGAGGATGACGAGAAGCCCAAGACCCTCATCATCTGGCTCGACGTCCAGAAGGTGATCAGCGATCTTGGGCACTATCAGAACACATCGTAAAGGGATCCCAAACACCTGGCGAGAGCAGAGTATCACATGGATGCATTTCTGTCGCTCCAGACGAGCATTGAGAAACTGGTCCGGATCAAGTGTTCGAACTATAAAGAAGACTACATCAAGCGGCGCATCCTCTCCCGGATGCGCCTGACGAACGCTGCAGATTACGAAGCCTACCACAGGTACCTCCTCGCCAACCCCCAGGAGATCGACCTCCTCCGCAACGCCCTCACCATCAACGTCACGAAATTCTTCCGGGATCCGGAGGTCTTTGAGGTGATGCGGCGCGAAGTGCTACCAGATCTCGCTCGCCGCAAGGGAACCATCAGGATCTGGTGCGCCGGATGCGCCACGGGTGAAGAGCCCTACTCGATCGCCATCCTCGTACACGAGATGACGACGCTTCACCCGGATGTCAGCGTAACAATATACGCGACCGATATCGACACCGTCGTGCTACAGAAAGCCGCGAATGGGATCTACGACAGAAAGGCGCTTGAGAATGTGGACGAGCGCCGGCTCCGGAAGCACTTCATCAGCCACGATGATGGCACGTTCGAAGTCCGTCCCCACGTCAAGGACCTTGTCAGGTTCCGGAAGCACGACCTGATGTCGGGAGTTCCCATTGCACGATACCTTGACGCCGTCACCTGCCGGAACGTCACCATCTACTTCACCGAGAGGCAAAAGAACGACCTGACACACCTTTTTCATTCCGCACTTGCGAGCGACGGCTACTATGTCATCGGTAAGACAGAGTACCTGGGAAGAGAGGTGGAGCATCTCTTCACGCCGTACAACGTCATGCAGAAGATCCTCCGGAAGGCCGCGTAGCACGTGGGTACGGGACTACCAGCGGTGACCGGCAGGGTCTGAAACCGTCTCGGTTTCACCGAACTGCGACATCCGGTGCATGAAGGCCTTCCGGGTCTGGTAACGTTTCAGTTCTGAGAAGAGCAGGGAGGCGTTCACGCCGACGACGATGATGACGAGCATGAGGCTGATCCAGAGCTGGCCGTCGTCCTGGGTTGTGATGAAGAGCGCGACAAGGAGCACCACAAACGAGAGCAGATAAAAGATCACCCACGCACGAATCTCGGTTACGTCCATGCTCTCATCAGGACGGTGGGATCGCCTCTGTATTAACGGTTCCGTTTTGGGAGCCGACCAGGAGAGTAATCACGAGATATCCCGGATTATTCGACCCAGAACGGCGATTTTCGACCATTGATAGGTATGGGTGGAGAACCGGAATCAAAAGGTCTTTTGCCTCGTACTTCCCTCTACACCTGTGGATAAAGGCGACGTCTTCAGCATCATTGCCGCCCTGATCGTTGTCGTTGCAATAGCAGGAGTGTTTCGCCCGCCGGGAGCGGATGCCGTCCCGGAGATCCCCGGTGTTCCAGAGAGCCCCATACCGGAGATCACCCCGATGCCCACTGTCACCGCTCCCCCTGCACTCCCGGAGCCCGCCAGGATCTCCTACACAACCGGGATCTGGAGTTACCCCCTCGTTCGTCTCCCCGACAACCTCACCCTCTACGGGGGGTCCGATCCGTCCTGGAAAGAGACCGCGGGCATCATCCCGTTCGCTTACCTTGAGGAGGGAAGAGGCGGCATCACCGAGACGTTCCATGTGCCGCCCGTAGTCTGGAGGCTGAACTGCACCGTCTCTTCAACAGTAAGGCCTGAGGCGGCACATTTCCGGATGGCGCTGGTTGAACTGGAGAGCGGGACCATCGTAGAAGGGGCCGACCTGCACTACCCGGGTAACATCATCAAAAACGTGGAGAGAGGAGGGAAGGATTTTTACCTGATCGTCAGCGTGGATGAGGTAGATTCCTACCGCATCACCCTGGAGACGCTCCCTCAATATCTCTGATTCAGATCTTCTCGACAGTGACCCGAACCCGGTCTCCGGCCCGCACGCCGTGCCCCTTCGGGACGTCGATGTTGAACCAGAGCACCTCCGGATTCTCGTGGTTCTTGTCCTGGGACATGAGGCAATCCTTGTGCTCGTTGATGCCGGCCACAAACTCGACGGGTGCTTCGAACTCGATGATCTTCATGCCGTAGAATAGAGTCTCCCGGGATAAAATTATGACGGGCGGGGAGTGACGCGCCATGTCGTACTGTTCGAGTAACTCCAGCGCCTGATGTCCAGCTCATCACAGATCTCCGAGAGGATGGCAAGGTTGATGCCGACCTCTTTCGGAGAGAGACCCAGGTCGGTTGCGATATACTTTGATTTGAAGTAGGATTTGCCGGTCTTCAACCCGGACTTGAGGTGATACAGGATCTTTCGCTGGGTCTCGCTATAGCGCTCTTTAATACGGTCTTTTGTCGACATCCACTCATTTCCTCGTGAGGAAGTCCTTTTGTGCCAATCTGTATATATGTCTATTCATTTGCATCCATTGAATCTAACTACAACTATACAAATCAATGTATAAAATTGAGCACCGTTGTCCCGTGCGAAGGCGCGAGGTGCATGGTTCGCGACCGGGACCAGGTGACCGATCAGCGCCGGCGCGGGTAATTTGAGGAAGAGAAGGGGTCTCCCCCCTCATGCCGCGGCCCGGTGCTATCGACCCCGGGCAGGTCATCTTTGATCGTGGCTCACGTCACAACAACGCCGTTCGCAACGAAAACCCCCCTGCCACACAGTAACGAGGTTGTGCTGAACCTTCTGTCGTTACCGTCGGTTCCTCATGATCACGACAAAAAGCCCGGCGATTGCAATGCCTACAACGACGCCAATGAGCGAGAGAGGGGCCGCCGGAGTCGGGCTGGGGTTAACCTGCGCCACCTGCATCGGTGTGAACGTCGGCATCTCAGCCGTGGAAGTCTCTGCCGGCGTCACTTCATCCGTCGCGATTACGATGGGCGCTCCGGTCTCCATGGTGGTCTCAGTGAAGGTCTCGTAGGCAGTCTCGTTGACGGTCCCATTGGCGGATTCGTTCATCAGGGTCTCGTTGGAGGTCGCATTATCCAGTGTCTCCTCCGGGGTCTCTGTCAGCGTCTCTTCCAGGACAAAAGTGCCCGGCGTCTCCTCCGGGGTCAAGGTATCCAATGTCTCCACCGGAGTCTCTGTCAGGGTCTCTTCCAGAGCCAGGGTATTCAGTGTCTCCTCCGGGGTCTCTGTCAGCGTCGCTTCCGGGGTCTCTACTGGAATCTCGGTCTGAGTCTCTACCGGGGTCTCAACAGGTGTTGGAGCAAGAGTCCAGGTCATCGGAGTCGTGGGTGCCTCGATCTGGGCTGCCACGGGGAACGCAACGGTCGTTGCTGCCACAAGCAGCACAACCAGGAACCCTCTCCATGTCCATTGGTATCCAGTCATGGAGACTTCCGTTTGATATAAACGTATTTTTATATTTCGGTCACATTAAAAAACATCCCGGCGGGTAACTGCCCCTTGCCGCCCCGGAACGTGACGCTACATATCGTCGCACCGCAGAAAACCCCCGGAGAAACATATGATACGGCACTGGACAGACCCTCCCGACGCGGTCAGGTTCTGTTGCTATCCATATGATTTCTGAACGCAGGTCACCGCCCGCAGCGGCCAGACAGGGACCGGCCTCCCGGCGACAGCCAACAACCGGCGAGACTCCTCGCCGCACAGTAATGAAGAAAGAGCGATCAGATTGGTGCTTCACCAATCTTCTGGATCAGGCTCTCGAGCACCACATCGCGCATACCTTCCACGAACTTGATGCTCCCGACGACAAGATGCCCGCCACCGCTCACTCCCCCACCGGAGATCTCGCTATGGAGTTCACGCACCATCCGGGGGATGTTCATCATGACGCCACGGGAACGCAGGACGGCAAAGTCCGGCCCGAACCCAAGCGTGACGACCGGCTCTCCCGGGTGCGCCCGGACCAGCCGGTCATGCACCTCTCCCGAGGTCTTGCCGGGCGGCGGGAACGTGAACCGGTGGGCAAACATCTCCACATCAAGCATGAAGAGGTGAGCGCCACTCGGCAGCATCCGGCTCTCGACATGGGGCATGATGGCCTCGAGCTGCTCCTCAATCGCGCGATTCGCCTCTTCAACAAGCAGGTTGACGAACTTTCCGTGGCGTTCAGGGTTGCCGGAGAGGTTCAGGATATCCTTGACGATCTCTCTCCCGTCGTTGAACCGGAGCCAGAACTGCTCGTAGTCGAGCGCCAGCGCAATATTGCGGCAATCATCCTCCGAGTACTCGGGCGCGGCAACCGCGAGGTAGCGGGCACGCTCCGGCGCTTCGCTCCGGTCGCCGACCCCCGCGATCGCCGGCAGGTGCCGGATCCGGCTCTCGATCGCCGGGTTGACCATCCGGGCGACCTCCGTCCCCAGCATGCCGGCCGTAACCCCGTAATCGCCGCCCACGTGATAGGGATTTACGTGCCCGATCAGGTAATCGTCCACGATCTCGTCGGGGTGGTGGTGATCAACGACCATCACCGGGAGATCGAAGATCCGGGTCACTTTCAGCGACGGCATATCCTCTTCGGTGGACCCGTTGTCCATCAGGAGGATCATCGGCATCTTCTGGCCGTAGCGGATGTTGTCCTTGAGAGCGAAGTCGAGATCCCGCGTGATATCCTCAATCTCGTAGAACGGAGCCTTGGACGGGGATCGCTTGAAGAGGAAATACTCCGCATCGAAGTCCCCGCCGCTCTCCCGGAGCAGCGCGGTCACCGCCTGCTCGATCGCGACGGCGGCGCAGATGCCGTCCGCGTCCGCATGGTGCCTGAGGATGATCGGCCGCGCGGTCAGGACTGCCTTTCGAATCTCCTTTGCCACCTGGCGCATCTGCGGCCGAAGAGCCTCGAGGATCTCGCTCTCTACGAGGAACGGGAGGTCGGAAGGTTCCGCACGTTTCTCGAGCGCCGCATCGATACGCCCCCTGACCCGTGCTGCGTCCTCCGGTGCAAGGACCGTCATGGACCTGGCCTCGATCTGGAGCTGGTTGTTGCGCTGCATCACCTCACCCGTGAGGGCGACGAGATCCCCGAGGTTCACCTCAGGGTAGGCGCGGACGCCCGCTTCGATGAACGCAGCGGCGCTCGCGGTCCCGGACTCGTCCACGACGGTGAAGATCGTCGGCCCCGACGTCTGCTTGATCTGGGCGACTTCACCCTCGATCAGCACAGTCCTGCCGATCTTCTTCCCGATATCCGCGAGAAGCACGGTGGTCATCTGCCGGGTCACATCCTGGGTCTGGTAGACGGTCGGCGTGACCTCCTCAAGGTCGATGTTGCCGTTGTTCCGGATCTGCAGGACGTGGACGATGATAGGATCGCGCTCCTCGTGCTGCACCTTCACGTTGCTCTTATGGACGAGCCCCTTGACCCGTTCGTTCAACTGGACAAAGACACCGAACGGGGCAAAACCCTGCACCCGCCCCAGGTAGGTCTTTCCTTCCTCCACCTCGTCGAGCGTACAGGTCGCTCCGAGGCGATAGACAATTGTATCTTTCGTATCTTCCATAATGCTTCACCAATTCATTCTTCAGGCACCTCGACGGTGTGCCCAGTGAGTTCATACAGACGGCACTCACCGTCCCGTCTGCCTTTTGCAATGATAATATCACCGCTCTCCAGTCGGACATACTTCCCCGGGCGGTAGACCCACCGGCCGGCATGCTTGATGGCAAGCACGATCATCCCGGTCACCGTCGCAAGCGAAGCCTCCTTGAGGGTTTTTTCCACAAGCGGCGACGACGGCGTCACGGTCATCCGCGTGATGATCTCGTCCGACTCCCGGACAATCTTCTTGAAGATCGGCGGGATCTCGATATCACGCAAGAGGACATCGGCGATAGAGTGGGCCGCATCGCTGATCGCCTGCGCAAACGAGGACATATACAGGAGTCCCCGGAGGTAGCGCACATCATCGATCTTTCGTGCTGCTTCAAGGATCCAGAGGTCCAGGTCATAGCGCATGTCATCGAGCGCCGTATCGAGGGCAACCACCTCGTGCGCCACCTCCTTGTTGTTGAAGAGCAGAGAGGTGTACGCCAGCCCGACAGAGAGCTCCGAGAGGTTCTTCATCTCGATGATCAGCTGGACCGCCCGGTCAAGGTCGTCGATCTCACCCGCATGCGAGGGTTCGCCCCCGGGGCGCTCCGCCGTCCCTGCCATCAGGAAGAGGATATCCTCTCCGGCTTCCGGGCCCCGCACAATCAGGATATCCCCGCTCTCCACCCGGCTAGTCCTGTCGGGATCGTAGATCCAGCCCTTTCCACGCCGGATGGCGATGACCTGCATGCCCGTCGTGCTCTGGACTTTGAGGTCGCCGAGCGTACGGCCGGCAAACTCGCTTCCCGGGCTGACGATAACCCGGGTGACGATCTCTTCGGCCTCAGGGAAGACGCGCTTGAGTTTAGCCGGAAACCTGATATCTTTCAGGATGAGTTTTGCTATATCCGAAGCAGAGTTCGCAATCCTCTCCGCTGCCTCGGCAACCTGGAGCATGCCGCTCATCGCTTCTGCTTCTTCGAGTCTTCGAGCA
>Ga0265294_10001309_pt1 | contig 33611 bp, 19 predicted proteins | sample MunlanPumphouse3_FD_192504 | JGI IMG/M metagenome (GOLD analysis project Ga0265294, IMG submission 192504) | Groundwater microbial communities from a municipal landfill in Southern Ontario, Canada - Pumphouse #3 | ecosystem: Environmental > Aquatic > Deep subsurface > Groundwater | place...
CGTGTGGAAATACTGCCCGTAGCGGCGCTTCGGATCGCGAGGCTCGGTCCAGAATTTTTTTGAGTACGACATGCCGCTCATGCCAGCGTCGCTGAAACCAATGGTGACCCCCTCCGGTACAGTGAGCCATCCTTTGTCGTAACTCCTACCCATCTCGTAATACAGGGTGGTCATCATCTCCAGGTCGGGGTTAGGGTCGATTTTTCGCACCAGGCCAGCCATTTCGATCAACCCTTTTGAGATGATCTCCGCCCTCTGCTGTTCAGTGCCGCCTTCGGGCAGGCCTTCATCGGAATAAACCCCGTCGCCCCATCCGCGCAGGTTGATCTCCCAGACAATCTGTGGCGAGAATTCAGACCAGCGCTTGATGTAGTAGCTCCAGAATTCGTGGAACGCCTCAGGATGTTTCAGGTAGGAGAAGAGCTTAGGCTTACCGGCTGGGTTATGGTTTTCCCAATAGCTATCCCAGAACCCAGTGTCCGCACCTACCCCCTCCATCTGGTGTTGCGTGATGAATAGTCCGTGGTCGACCGCCGCCTTGAGCTGCTCATAATCCGGATGCCAGTCGATGTCCACGAAATACCAGGTAAACATGTTCATCTTTAAGCGCAGGGCCGCCTCCCAAAGCCGTTCAAAAACCTCAGGATGAATCGCGAACATGTAGCGTCCGGCACGGGTCCGCTGCACTATTCCGCTCTGCAGCCATTCCATGAACTGTGGGTGGTCGTTCAGGGTCCAGCCGCGGTATTTCCAGGTCGGCTCTTTTGTGGGCCCGAAGTCGATTTGGCTATCAAAGACCAGCTCTCCTTGCGTGGCAGGCTCGTGGTCTGCCCAGAACCATAACGGGTCAACGCCAAGGTGCTTCTGTTCGAAATCGTATATACCGAAGATGGTTCCCCGCACGTTGCTGCCAGCAATGGCCAGCACTTGCTCCTTGCCGCCGACTTGGTTCAGAACGCGGTATTTGAAAACCTCCCATTTCCCATTCAGATCGGTAACAGGCATGCCAACCGATGCCAGAAGCGCAGCGCCCTCCGGGCAGTCAGCGCTGCCGATCACAATGCACTTGCCCCATGTTTCGCTGAGCGCATGCACAATGTTAGGCGTCACACCGGTGATTTTGGTGATGTCGCGCTGGAGGTTTTTGGCTGCTGCCAGCACGCCTTTGTGTTCGCTCTTTGCAAGAACGATATAGGCTGGTTTGACCCCTTTCACGATCTCAATGATAGGCCGATTCTTTTCGTTGTCGCCGAACAACGCGTTGCATATTAGGCAGGCCGCACATAGGGAGAGTGTGTTCAAGAAGTTCGCAAAGCTCTTACTCTTTCGCTTTTCTGTCATTTGAAGTTCCTTTTGTCCATTAATTGTTCTTTCCAAAAAATTATCTATCGGGCCTTATTGCGGCTTGTTTCGCAATCATCCACCGCATAGCGGCGGATATACTAAGTCGCTACCAGTATGTCCGCCGGTATCTGGTGGACGGAAGTTACATCCCACATCCCACTATTGAAGGCAACCGACCTCCGTATTGCACATGCCGCTCGTAGAGCGGCTACTACAGCTGATGCGCCAACGTCGCTACCTATCATTCATCGTTGGATGTTGAGTGTTCGATGTTGGACGTTCGAGCAACGCATTTTTAATTATCAATTCTCCATTATCAATTGGAGGCGCAGCCGACCTCCGCGCCCAGTGTGCGGATTTAGCCCCTTATGCGACGGTAAAGAACAATGAATTTAAAATCAGTACACCAAAATAACCGTGCCCTGCTGAATTTTCACCAAATATCCATGGTCATCTAAGCGCACTAGGCTCTCTTCATAAGTGATTGTTGCAAGCTGTGCTTCGGTTAGCCCCTGGTTGTTTGTGCCGAAGCGTAGGGTGTCGGCACCGAGTGTGCCGGTGATGGTAAGAGTGCCTGTCCAGAGTTTGTCGCTGCTGTCAGCAAAGGCAAGCGCTGTTGTACTGCCGCCAAGATCTATGCTGCTGTCAGCCAGCAGTTCAAGTGAGGCAAACTCATTGCGCTTTTCTCCGGCATCCAGCGTGGCATTATCCAGCACCAGATCATTCGAGCCATTCGCATAAATATCATCCGCGCCGAGGCGTAACCCGCCGTTGATTACCGAAACATTGCCGAGGTAGGTTTGCGCGCCAGTCAACTCTAATGTGCCGTCACCGCTTTTAACCAGGCTGCCGCCAAAGTAATCGCTTCTGATTGTTCCGGTTAAACGGGCATCAACCGCGGCTGATCCGTCCCGCACCCGGAACTCGCGCGGATAGTAGTTCAAATCAATCGCATTTTCAAAGATCAGGGTTGAGTCTGCATAGGGCGAACTCAGCACAAAGGGTTTGCCGTCTTTAATGTTCTCAGTGCCTGCTCCCCATGCCAGCTCGTTGCCCGCGCCGCCAAGGTTGACGATACGGTCTCTGCCGTGGGCACTGAAACCTCCGCCAGCAGGAAACTGCACACTGTTATCTGAGGCATTACCGAAATTTCGCGTGTAATCGCCATACGCCGCGCCATTGAGATCGGCGCCGAGCTCCAAAACTCCGTCACCTGCTATCAAGTGCTTACCCACAGTACTGTTGTTGTCAGCCGTGAGGCGGGCCGTGCCTCCGATAATAAAGAAATACGCACTCTGAGCGGCAGTTAATTCAGTCAAACCAGTTCCGCCGATTGTGTAGACCTTTGATCCGGTAAGATCCCATGTCAGCTTGCCTGTGCCATAATTAAAAAGGTAACTGGATGCCTGACCACCGTGGCTTCCGTTTTGAACCGTCACCGGATAATTGCCATAGGCGACAACACCTCGCCCGATTGAGGTGTTGTCATCCTGAAACGTTTTGCCGCCCATATCCAGCGTTACAGGATGTATGCGTGCGTCGACGACCATTGTCGAGAAGCTGAGATCCTCTGTGCGCGTGACATCGCCTGTGAGCGCCAAGTGCTCTCCGGCATATGTAACGGCGTTTGACTCTGTGACATTCACCGTATTGGTGTGAAGCACAATCCGTTGTTCATTATCTTGGGTCGGAAAACCTACCTTGCCTTGGCTGTCTCTGAACAGTATGTATGAAGCAGTCCCGTCCCAGGACATAACCATACCGTTGACCATGCGCACGCTGCCGCTATCCGGCTGCAAAGCGCCCGATAACTTTAAGGTCGCAGCCTCAGATATATCAAAAAGCATCATTAAGTTTGACCCAGCGCTGGTAAGGCCATCAAGAACAACGGTCGTAGCGTCACCGCCGTTACTGTCAACCGTCAACGCATTAGCTCCATATGAGTCAAGTTTGCAGGGACCCATAGCCTGATACGTGGTGTTGCCTGCCCCGGCTTTGCCCTGGAAGACCAGATGTCCGTCATTAAGGTACACGCTGCTCCCTGATGCAAACAGACGGTTACTGCCTGCTCCAACAACATCATTCGCATAGTCAGCGATCAAAGTTCCGCCAGCGACCGCAACATCAGGCTGTGATGCGTCACTATACCCTGGGAAGGTATTGTGGCCAGTCAGCCGCCAAACCCCTGAACCAGCTTTTTCGAGCCGTGTTTGAGATGTGTTTGCGAGGTTGCTGTCGATCCGGCTCTCTCCAGCCGAGATTCCGGCAATCGCGTACTTATGCTTGATAGCATCTTCTTTTGACTCGTAAATACCTGTGAAGCTCAACTCTGCATTGGCGCTGTCGTTACGCATCCATACGCCACTATCGCGTTCAATCGTTATTCTACGGTTAGTGGCCGCGTCTCTGGTTCCGTTAAAAATGAAGTTAGCGCTATAGTTGCCGTATATCTGATCCCCAGCACCAAGTGCGGAAGCTAAACCGCTGCCAGCCACAGAGGGGAAATAAACTCTCGTACCGGTCGTACCCCGCGCTGCCCCTGTAAATTCATTTTTTGTGTTGCGGAAATGGACACTCGGAGCGCCCAAAGTCGCTGACATGCCCAATGCCACGCTGCCGGTTATTTTTGCATTAACCACCAACTCCCCTTTGCCGGAAACGAAACGGTTTCCTGTTCCAGTGTAATGCAACGTCAGTCCTTGCTCAAAGATCACTTTGCTGAGTGTGTTAGAAGGCGCAATCGGTTGGACCTGTGTGCTGTCCATTGTGATTGTGCCGGTACCTGTAATGTTAATTTGATGTTTAACACCAGCAGGCGTTGCAAAATTCAGCCTCCCGGGAAAGTTGTGGTTTTGCGTGACAACCAAAGTCACATCCTCTGTGATGGGCGTGAAATCATTGTCAATCACGCCTCCCGACCAGTTGGCGGTCTCCGATATATCTGTGCCTGCCGTGCCGCCAGGCGTACCCGCTCCATTCCAGCCCGCAACGGCATTCATAACCATCAACAAAACTACGCACACTATCGTTGTATAGACATACTTCATAATAAACCTCTGTTTGAAAAACCTTCTCCACTCATGGTATTAGTGTATGCGGCATCACTGAATTGCGCAATTGCGTAAATGCGAACTGGGGTTACGTATTTACGAAGTTATTGTGTCGGCAATCCAAGCTCACGCACTCCGACTGCCTCAGCTACCGGCCATGTGGCACGCAGTTTTGAACGGTAAAGACCAATTCTATCAACCGGAATCGGCTTAAATCCGAGCTTTAACGCCGGCGAACCGGGCTTAAGCCTGTAATCATCTTTTTCCGGATTGATGAACATTGGATCAGCCACGATTGAGTGTTTGTCAAAACAGTCCGCCCGCCATGTGGACCAACTATCTGCCTGCGCCTCTTCAGTCGAGCTGTTTTTGTCGTTCGACGCAGGTTTATAACCCGTATCGATCTTGTTTCCGAAACTCCAGATCAGGTTGTAATCAAAGACATTCTTTTCGGGAATATCATGGCGGCGTAGGCCATAAAGTTTTGATTCGGGATCACGGTAATAAATGATATTTCTGACAAACTGGTTGCCGGCCATCTGCCAGGCCGTATCAAGATCCATGGCAGGGACCTCTGGATATTTAGCATACGCAGGGTTGTCTTTATACCTCTTGAAAGTCTCCAGATGTTTGGCGACAACAGGGGCTGTCGGTGCGTGGCCAGAGTATGTAACCTGGCGCAAGTCATGGTTAACCAGAATATTGTTCTCAATATGATTATCCCGGCCACCGTGCACGAAAACTCCACCAGTCACCGAACGTGCCAAAATGTTGCCGTATACCGTGGTGCCGCTGTGGTCGTCATCCAGATATATACAGCACGAAGCATGCGGCCAGCCCCAGGTGCCATCCCGCTTGCGCCCGTAGCCCAGCGTGTCGTGTATAAAGTTATAACGAATTATCTGCCCGCGTATGTGCCAGTTGCCTCCATTATAATATCCGGCGGTATCTTCGGTCGCTAGATTTGTGTGCCGGATGTGGTTGTACTCGACAATGCAGTCATTTCCACCGCCGTAAATGCCGCTGCGCGTGGTGTCATGGATCAAATTGTGCGCTACGCGTAAACCAATGCCCCGCATCATCACGCCAGCGGCATGGCCATTCAGTGCGCCTATGTGGTGGATGTAGTTGTTTTCCACCACGTGTCCGCCTGGCTCTAGGGTCTCGGCACTGCCGCCATCCATCACAACTCCCTGGTGACAGGTATCCCAGATGTCATTGCCGATCACAGCGCAGTTAGCCCCGCCTTGGATACGGACGGCAGCGTAACCGCCTATCCCGCGTATCTGATTGGCGGCTACCAGGCAGTTGGTCGAATCACGCACAATCACGCCAACACCGTCACTGCAGGTGATCTCAAAACCCTGTAAAGTAAGCCACGCCGCCCCTGGGCCCACTTGGATAAGATCCTTGATGGCCGATGCCTCAACTGCAATGTTTTCCTGTTCGGCAGGTGGCCAGAAATACAGTGTCCATGTGTCTTTATCCAGATACCACTCGCCCGGCGCATCGAGCTCCTCGAAAAAATTGCGCACATAGTAACGGTCACCAGCGCGGATGGTATGCGACTCCCCTGACCAGACATCACGCGCCAAAATAATCTGCCCTTGATCACGGTCAAGCGTAGCAATCGGCACCCGGCAGCTGCGCCAGTTATAGCGCGGGTAAATAAAGATCTCGCCGCCCTCAGGATTGGCCCAATTGCGGAAATCTTTTGGTTTGCACTGCACAACCCTGCGGGTTTCATTGGTCAGGTTGCGGTACATGCTGACAATCGGACCTTCAACATAGGCGAAACCGCTGCCGTGCGGATTATTGGGATCATAATCGGGATAGCGGGCCAGAGGTTGCCGTTCTCCATTAAAAAAAATGTGCCGGAAATATTTCCCTTTTAAGCCCTGAGCTGCGACATCGGCTTTAACTATCGCCCCCTGGTAAGGTTGGAAATCTGTTACACGCCGCCCACCGGTCAGCACTGGTTTCTCGTTGCCATAAGCCCTATATACCACTGGCGAGCGTTCATTTCCTCTGTCTTCAGCGGTGAATTCAAGGGTGCGCTCAAGTTCATAGCGGCCGCCGCGCACAAAAACCGCCACCCCGCCCACAGGCAATCCGACTTCATGTTTGATGCGCCGTATTTCACTGCGCGCGCGCTCCAACGTGGCAAAAGGCTTTGCGATGCTTCCGTCAGCTGCATCGTCACCATCAGGCGCCACATAAAATTCGCGGGCGTATTGCTCGGCGCGTTCTGCGTCAGCATACCATTGCTGGATTCCATGACGGCAGCCTGCGAGCAACAGACAAACATACATACACCAAAACAGGATTGGCCGACTTTGACTGATGCTTTTAGATTTAATCATGGTGTTCCTGCCTTAATCGCTTAGGTGACTAGAAAAAATAATTAATTGTTCTTTGCAAAAAGTTGTCAATCGAACGTTTAAAGGCGTTTAGTGTCCACCAAAGACGCAGCCGACCTCAGTAGGTCCGGTTTTCAGCCGGACATGTCCGATTGAAAATCGGAACTGCAAGCAAGATGCTTGCACTACTTCATTGCCATTTCAAACGACGAAAGCTTCACCTCTTGTGCGGCTGCGGAGTCTTCCCTGAAGTCTCTAAACCGGTTACGCCTGTATCTATAACAATAGCCGGACGTACATCTGGACGCATTGTGCGTAAATCGAGATTATGCAGTCCAATGCCTGCTGCATGACGTACATAAAACCCGTAAGATGGCAGCGTCCCAAACATCATGCCTGAAGGATAAGCCTTTTCTTTTTCGGGCAGCATGCGCGCAGCATCCTCGGCTGTGCCGCCGCCTGCAAAGCTGATACTGATATCACGCAAGTTCACGCGCTCGACCGGATGTCCAGGGATACCGCTCACCGAACAGCCGATACTCCCCGCGCCTTCTGCGCGTACATCAGAGATGGTTATGTCACGCATCTTGCCAACCCCGGGTTTAGGCATGCCGGGAACTGGATTGGCGCGGTTTCCCAAGCGGATGAAAACCGGGTTTTCCACATTGCACATCACAATGTTGGAGACGCAAACCCGCTGGCATATCCCGCCGTCCACCTCTTCAACCGCTACCCCGCAACGCGAGTCGTAGAGAAAGCAGTCTTTGAAAACAATATCCTCAAACCCACCTTGCGATTCGGTCCCCAGTTTCAAACAGGCTGGCGTACCGGATACTCGGCATCCGGTCACCGTGACGTTGCGGCAGGGTCGCTCAGCCACCGTTGATTTAAGCACGATCGCGTCGTCGCCGCTGTAAATATCACAGTCGCGGATGACCACGCCGTCGCAGCTGTCGACATCAATGCCGTCACGGTTCTCACGGGTGCGGCTGCGGATCATGATCCGTTCAATCAAAACATCTTCGCAGGCCAGAAAGTGTGAGAGCCAGCGTGCCGAGTTCAGGAACATCAACCCGCTGACACGCACCTTCTTGCACTCGCTGAATCTCACGATATAAGGGCGCCCACCGTCGCCACCCACTCCGTACGGAAACATCGTGCCCTGGCCATCGATCACGCCGTCACCTGTCAGACCGATGTTCTCCTGGCCTTCGGCGTAGATCAGACTTTTCGTGAAACGCGCCTTATACAGATAATTGACCTCAGGTGTGATGCTTTCGTAGTCTTTTGCGTTCGCGCTGCCGCGCAAAACGGCCGAGTTTGTCACCGACAGCGTAACCCCGCTTAGCAGCCTTATGGTTCCGGACAAAAATATGCCCTCTCCCAGATTCACCTCGCCGCCGCCCGCCTTGAAGCAGGCATCAATGGCCGCCTGAATTGCTTTGGTGTCGAGCGTCACACCATCCGCTTTGGCTCCGAATTCTTTCGGATTCCAGACTTTCGTTCCGGCTCCCGCCTCTTGGCCTAATATCATTGTAAGCCCGCATAGCAGCACACGCAGCCATGTCAGTTTTGGACCACTGTTTTTTCTTATCATTGTTTTTCCTTTTGCACGGCTTCTTCCTTCATCCGTTTGAAGCACGCATCCACTACCATCTCGTGTTTGCCGTCAAAGATCGTGACCTCCACCCCCGGAATCGTCCGCTTTAAAAACACTGTACGGTCACCGACTTTATCCAGCGCAGGATCAGCCTTGACACTGCGCGACATCACATCCGCGATCTCCGCCTCGCTAATCAGTTTCTCCGGTTGCCCATATTGCCTTGCCAATCGGTTGAAGAAACGTAACGACTGCGATACCGGCACACTGCCGTCATGGCCGTCATTTATGCCTGCGAAAATCTCCAGCCCATGCCGCTCACGCACCGGTCCTTCCATGTACAGGGGCGAACGGCGGCGTGCTTCCGACACGTCCAGCTGCGCGCCATCTGAGGTGCACCGCAAGATAATCGCCGCATAATTTTTGTTACCCCGTGCCAATGACTCGTCGTGCCAGGCTGCCAAGTCGCTGATCGGAACCCACGCAAGGAAGAGAAGGATGTCGTGTCGAGACCTGAGATACGCGCCCAGCGTTGCGTGTCCCCCTCCCGATGCTCCCACCACAAAAACCCGGTTGGTATCTGCATGGCCGTAAACCAAGGCATAACTGATTGCATCGTCGATGTCGGCAAGAGCCTGCGGGCTAAGACAGGCATCTGTTGTTCTATTCGGCCCGCGGAAATGAGGATGGATATACGCCCAGCCCTCTTTTTGCACCAGCCGGGCGAGAGGGTCGGACTGATCGTACCCGCCGCCCCAGGTGTGCAGGCTGACCACGAGCGGCGCTTTGCCCACCCCCTGCGGCGCGGGTAAAAAATAGGCTGGCTGTTGTTTGCCATCTACACTCGAAGTGATCTTGACCACCTTAAACTCCTGCGGCCACCTCTTCCGGGTCGTATCGTCCCAGGCAACCGAAGCGGACTTAACCTTAGCCCCTTGATCTTTTTGAACCTTTTTCGCCGTATCCGCGTCAGATTTTGACCAGGCTGCCATCACGCTGAGTCCAAAAACTATTGTTAGTGTAATCATCTGATACATGATGTGTTGCATCTGTCGCTCCCTTACTGTTATTGCGGGCCAGGTTACCCTATCATTCATTTTCGTGTTTTTTATGCACGTTTTTTATCTCTCACAGAGGCACAGAGTTCTCAGAGAATATATTTTGCTCAGTGTTCTCTGCGACTCTGCGAGAGATAGTTTATCAAGTGAATCTTGTTAATCCTGCCGTGCCACGGCGTAGCCTTGGCGGAGACGGGTTATCCTGTCAAAAATTGGTCGCGGCTATGCCGCACTAGGTTACCGCGGGTTTTTGGGGTTGAAGCCGCCTATAAAAGACTTGGCCCCTGGAATGAACATGTAGAGGCAGGCCCGCCGATCACTCTCGCCCATAAAGATTGTACCATCAATGCCAGTTGTGATAGCATCAAAGCTATAGGCGCGTTTGGCGTAGTAGGGGCTGCGATCAACTGTGAGCCCGCCCCAGTCACGGAACCCTTCCTTCCCATCCAGTCCGTAACTGAACAGCTTGCAAGGCTCCTCAAACTCACCGCAAATCATGTATAGCCGATTGTCTGGACCGAGCGTCATGCCGCGCATACGACGTGACAGACGCGGTTTGCCGAGAATGGTCAAATGGCCAAGATCCGGTGACAGCTGAAACAGGTAACCGTCAGTCGTGGCCCCATACAGCGAGCCGTCCGGCGCCGCCTGCCAGCTCTCCAGGACTGGATAGCCGTAGTAGTTAAACGCCTCAAAGTACTCCCCGGGAATCTGCATCTCGGTCGTCACAATTTTCTTTGTTTCAGGATCGTAATAAACCACACGACCGTTCTCGCCGGAAGTGTAAACGCGCCCGCTTGCAGCTAAATGCAAGGCCCGCGGAACGCTGCGCCAGTGACGCTCAGGCCCAGAGTACACTTTGCGTTCCAGCAGCGGAATATCTGTGATGGTCTTGTTCTTCTTCAGATCCCACGCGAAAAAACATGCATCAGGATAGGTTATGCCGTACAGCACACGCGCCTTCGCATCCAGCGCCAAAGCATAGATGGTATTGCCTTTGACAGGAATGCCGAGATCCTCCAATGGGCACGCCTCGCCCGGCAGCCGTGCCTCTGCGTCGCTCTTAGCCGGATCATAGCGATAAAGCCGTCCGCCTTCGTATTCCATATACGGCGCGGCGATATCCTTCCACAGCTGCTCCTCAATCGCCCTGAAGCCGCCCGGGAACTCCTGTGTCAGAGGCACCGGCGCCAGCATGCTCAGACCGCCACCGATCAGCAGAGTTCCATCGTTGTCCTGTAATAGCGCATGATAAACCCCTTTGGCTCCCTCAATCTCTCCGAGCGGACGCACCTTGTTAATAGCACGGTCATACAGGAAAAGATATGACGCTGTCTTGCCGCTGGTGGCCCCGTACACAATACCGCTCCCGGCGGTCAGCAACGCCGTGATCGGCGAGTTGTCAGCCTCGATTGCATTGACATCCGGATAACCCAAATCACGGTAGTCCAGCCGGTGCGCATCGAAATTCGGATTTATCCACTTCTGTGCCTGCGCCACGTTCACTGCGCACAACAGTACTGCCAATTTCCACATCATTTTGCACCTCCCTTGTCCGGCGTATAGCGTACCAGTCCGAGACTGAAAGGCCATTTCCCATCGATCTTATTTGCTACACGCTTTGGGTCGCGCTCCTCTACCGCACCCACGAAATAAATATTTCCGTCCTGCTGGCCTGTGCAGGCACCGCCCAAGCCAAAGACCCGCTGGCCGTCACGCCCTCGCATCAATCCGAGTTCGCGTCGTGCGTGTTTGTCGAGGTCGTACTCGATCAGCACTGATTCTGGCGGCACATCCTTGCCAGTCAAGTGCGCAGTAAATTTGCGCTCGTCAGCCACATCCCATGAGGTGCCCGAATAATCAAAAGCCACCGCAACAACCGGTGCATAGTAGAGCTTGCGCTGCGGCGTGATCGTCAGGGCCAGCGTTGCGACCGGAATCAGGCTCGGGTCGGAATCAAGATAACGCTCAGCGCACATTCGTCCCATCGGCTCGATCGTGCCTTCCGGGCCAGCATACGGATTGAATCTGAAAAGCATGGAGTCGCCGACCACGATACCGTACGCTACACGCTCCTTTGGCTCCCACTCGATCACGCGCCAGTAGACCTTGCGATCTAACATCGGATTGGACATTGTCCTTGGTGTAGCCCGCGGATCCAGCGGCAGCCGTGTGCCGCGCAAGTCAAAGATACGGTCTTGTTTCGGATCGTATTTCCAGATGCGGCCTATCGGGTAAGATCCGTAGACATTGCCTTCGTCATCCGCGAAGATCGTGCGGCAGATGTCCCAATCATCCACACGCCCCAGATCGGTTGTCACCTGTGTTTTTAGATCAAGGTAATAGAGGTGGCCATCTTCAGCCAGACCGTAAAGCCGCTGGTGCTGCGCTACCAGCACGCACCCCAGTAAGCCCCACCTGCGGTTGATCTGCCCCAGATCCTCAAGCTTATCGATAGTGGGGTCGTACCGGAACCAGTGCGGGCCGCGATAACTGGAGGGGTCAATGCACTCCGGCCCGGTATCCTCACAGAAGTCGCCGAAATAGATGCGCCCTTGCTCGTCTTCGCCCATACGCACATGAATCTTGCCTGTGGTCCATATTCCCTGACCGCGCTCACCCTTGAAAATCGTCAGGTCGGCGATGTGGCGCATCGAAGATTTTGCCGGGTCGTACTCAAAGAAGTGCGCTGCCTCGGCGTGTGTGCAAAGCCCGATGTAGAGCTTGCCGCTCTTAGCTCCGTAGAGGGCGCTCCACATGCTGTCCTCAAGCCCGCTGCCACCAGTGAACGGGATAATATCAACAGGCAGGACCTTTTCGCTGGAAGCCATAGCACCTAGCGCTGCCACAATAAAGAAGGCTCCTATGGCTTTTCTGAAATTTTGCTTCATCTTTTTCTCCTTGCCTAAATAATAAGCGGTTTGATGGGGTTAGCGCAACTCAGTAAAAGCGAACTAGACTTACGAAAATGCGAAGTGATATAAATTTCTCTATTAAGTGAAAAGGGTGCGCCTTTGGCGCGGTGACAACGTAGGTCCGATTTCCAATCGGACATTTCCGGTTGGAGACCGGACCTATTGACGCCCGTCTTCGCCAAAACCACTCTGCGAGTTGCATTTTGCAACACTCTCGTGAAGGTTGCGCCCTGGGGTGTAGTGTTGCTTCTAGCGTGTCCACCGTAGCCTTGGCGAAGGAGGATGAAGCAATTAGCAGGTGCCGAGTGGTTGTTCTCCAAAGGCAAGCCAAGGGGTTGCATGATCTTTGCGGCCTCGCTGGGCTAAATTATCACAGCAAGAATCGGTTTCCGCCGAGCTGCGGTCAGGCGGCCTTATCGCAACCTCCAACGACGGCTTTGCGCTGGATCTTCCAGGAGCGGCTCAGGCGGAAACGGCGTTGTTGTCGCGTAATCAGCTTGTCTCTCAATAACCGGTTAGAGAACAACGCCAACGAGGACATCGACGCTCCCAGAACAACCAACGCCGCTCTTAGTGCGGTTTACGATAACGGCGACGATGCTGGTTGACGATTTATTAAAGAGCGGAGTTTTAATTGTAATTCGCTATCGTCGCACATCATCGGAGAGAACAAAAGCACTTTACCCTGTCGTGCGCAGATATGCGGCGAACTTTACCGATTAAATTAAGGCACAATCCTGCCACGATTTCGCGACGGCAGTTTTTACGCGGATCCGCAGTGGCGGCTGGAGCTGTTGCGTTTCCTTCAATCATTCCGGGTTCGGCGCTGGGGCTTAATGGCGCAGTGGCACCCAGCGAGCGCATTGTGCTGGCTGGCATAGGTGTCGGGCCACGTGGCAAGTATGACCTCTCAGTGATGCTGCCTGAAAAAGATGTGCAGTTTGTGGCGGTCTGCGATGTGCAAAGGTCGCGACGTGAAGATATCAAAACCATGGTTGATGCACACTACAGTAATCAGGACTGCGCTCTGTTTCGCGATTTTCGTGAGTTGCTGGCTCGTAAGGATATCGACACGGTGTTGATTGCCACCGGGGATCACTGGCATGCCTTAGCTTCGCTGCTGGCGGTTAAAGCAGGCAAAGATGTTTACAGCGAGAAGCCCTGCGGTATGACTGTGCGTGAGATTCAGCAGTTGTCTGACGGTATCCGCCGTTATGGCCGCATCTTTCAGGCAGGAACACAGCGTCGCAGTCAGTCGAATTTTCGCTATGCCGTTGAGATGGCCCAGAGCGGCGTGCTTGGTAGGCTGCATACCCTGCACGCCTCTGTTTATGTGCCAACTAAATCGTATCTCTGGCTGCCTGAGGAGCCTGAGCCAGCGAAAGGGGAGTGCGATTGGGATCTCTGGCTGGGACCTGCACCATGGCGGCCTTACAATAGCAAGTATGTACAGGGCAAGTGGCGCGGGCATCATGATTTTGAGGCAGGCGGTAATTTTCTGGACAGGGGCGCTCATACCTTGGATCTGTGCCAGTGGGCCAATCAGGCAGATCACACAACTCCGCTGGTATTTGAGGCGACAGATAAAGAGATCGTTGGTCAATATGCCAACGGAGTGAAGGTGATCTGTGATTTTCTGCCAACAGCTTTTGGCGACCGCTCGCCACAGTATCGAACATCCACCGGCACCTGTCCAGTGCGCTTTGAGGGAGAGGATGGTTGGGTTGAGACGGGTGACAGCAGTGAGATCGCACTCTCGGAAAATTTAATGCTGGAGAGAAAACAGATCTTTCAGAGAGTAGGCACCAGCGCGGCATCGCATGCCCGCAATTTCTTCGATTGCGTCAAGTCCCGGAAGAAAACGCTCTGCAATGAGGATGTCATGCGTAAATCACACATGGCCTGTTTCGCGGCTCAGCTCGCATGGCAGCTTGGACGCAAGATAACATTTGATCCAGTGCTGGAGAAGTTTGTCAACGACGATGAGGCCAATCGCATGCGCAGCCGCGCAACCCGCCAGCCTTGGAGCTTTAATAAGTAACTTCTCAATAACCGATCAGAGAACAAAGAGCACGCTTCCGGCTTCAGGCTTCGCAATAGCTACGTCCGGACAAGTCGAGCTTAGCTTTTACGCCGTGACAGGAAAGCGTTCAACAAACGGCTGCTACGTAAGATTTGTTGCCCAGCCTTTCCGTGTCCGGCATAGCCGTGAAGCGCGAAAACGGAAGGCTATTTCAAAGCGGGTTGTTGAGAAGTGATTGTAAAAGTGATAATGGAGTAGTGCAAGCATCTTGCTTGCAGAAAACATTTTCATTCAAGCTGGAAGCTTGACAAACAAGGCCAAGATCCGCGCACTGGGCGCGGAGTGGAGTAGTGCGCCAGTGCGCGGATGCGCGAGAAAAAAGGTCGCGCCTTTAGTGCGGGAGCAACGTAGGTCCGATTTCTAATCGGACATGTCCTTTGTCCGGCTGCGTGATAGCGCTGCGTGCCGGGAACAACGTAGGTCCGATTTCTAATCGGACATGTCCTTTGTCCGGCTGCGTGATAGCGCTGCGTGCCGGGAACAACGTAGGTCCGATTTCTAATCGGACATGTCCTTTGTCCGGCTGCGTGATAGCGCTGCGTGCCGGGAGCAACGTAGGTCCGATTTTTAATCGGACATGTCCGGTTGGAAACCGGACCTACTGAGGCCGGAAGCTCCTTCGGTTTACGATAGCGGCGACGATGCAGCTCATAGAGCATAAAGCGACTACTACACTAACCGCCTATAAACGTTTGACAGACAACTTTTTGGGAAGAGCAATTAATTGTTTTTGCGCCCTATAAGCGACTAAGGAGATAACTCAATGAACAACCGTATTACGTATAATCTGTTGAATAATAATAGTAGGGGGGCACTCTCGTTGCGGGTGTCTATGGTGAGCTTGTTTATAGCCTTACTGGGCTTTGCTTTTCAGGCGCAGGCGGGTGAAATTGACCCGGTTCGGTCGCAGGCATTGATTGCAGCACTGGCAACCCTTCAAGGGGATCTGCTCGGCGGAGTTATTGATTCACTGGCAGTGCGCCGCGATGACTCTGCCGTGCCCGCCCTGCAGTCGCTGGCAATGGCGGGCACTAATGATGTTACAGGCAAAGCTCTGCTGGCTCTGGGTTGCATCGCCAATGAGGCGTGTGTCGGAACCTTGCGTCAGAGATTTAAAGCGGCTGCGTTGAGTGTCAGAGAGGCTGCTGCATCCGGGATATTGCTGGTAGCCCAGCATTGCCAGGTGTCGGGCGACAGCAAAACAGCGCGCCAACTCTATGATGAGTTGCTTGCAGCAGAGCTGCCGGAAAACCTGCGCGTGGCCGCTGTGCATGGGGCCATCCTGGCACATGGAGCAAGAGATGCAACCTTCCTTGTCGCGCACCTGAGATCCCCGGATCAGGAAACCCGCAAGGCAGCACGGTTGGCAGCGCAGTCGTTCCCGCTCCGGGAGTTGGCGCTGCTCCTGTTAGCAGCATGTGACAGGTCTGAAGACGATGCTAAGATCATGCTGGAGGAGACGCTGCAGACTTTGTGTTCTCAGCCGTTGATTATTGGTAAAAGGTTTGCTGGCTGGGAGGGGGAGATTGCTAAAAGTTTCCGCAGAGAGGGCGACGCAATTGTAGGCGGCAATCTGGAGCAGGCCGTTCCTCGCAATGAGTTAGTTGCCTTGAGGCAGGCGTTCGTGCTGTTAAAGATTGCGGTAGTCAGTCATTGTCATGCCGTGTGCGCGCTTGAAGAGTGTGCAGAGGTGGTTGGGGTGGGCGAAGCCGCAGCGCTTTGAGATTACGTCCAGCGACAGGTCGGTTTCCTTGAGCATGGCGCAGATGGTCGCCATGCGAGTGCGCTGGATATCCTGATTTATCGTGCGGCCAAGGGTTTGGCTGAAGCGCATTTCCAGCCAGCGGCTGGAGATGCCGAGATGTTCCGCCACGTCTGAGACACGGATGGTCAGGCCATTATTGATGCGGATGAACTCCAGGGCGCGCACTACCAGCTTATCTTTGACGTGCAGTGCGTCGGTGGAAGCGCGCGCGACAACCCCGACAGGGCCGTAGGTGATCGTATGGATGCCTTTAAGGCTCCGCTGCATCAAGCCGTCAAGCATACGGGCTGCCTCGTAGCCGGCTTTTTCGGCATCGAGCGCAATGCTTGAGAGCTGAGGTATGCTGGTCTCACAGATCAAAGCGTCATTATTCACCCCGAGCACTGCGGCTTCATACGGAACGCTGATGTCAGCAATCAGGCAGGCATCCAGCACTTGCCGTGCACGGTAATCGTTTGCAGCAAAGATTGAAACTGGCTTGGGTAGTTTTTTGAGCCAGCGGCAGAGTAGTGGACGTTCGGTGTCCCAGTCGCGTATCTCACGGGGCGGCAGAGGGTAGTGATGACAGCTTTTGCCGACTTCCGCCAGTGCATTGGTAAAAGATTCTTGGCGCCACACAGACCAGTTGATGCCGTTAACATCGCCGACAAAGGCATAGTTTTGGAAAGCCTTGGAAAGGTAGTGCTCGGCGGCCACTCTACCGATCGCGGCGGAATCGCTTTCGGTACAGCAGCACTTCGAGAGCGGGTGTGGAGGTTGACGATATTTGTCATCGGGATTGAAAAGCACGGTGGGCAGGCGGGCGGCTATGATTTGGTTCGCTACATCTTCATTTGGCACGCGCCCGATAATGCCCTGGCCTTTCCAGTGCCGCACGTCCGGCATTTTCAGGTCGCTGGTACCGCCCACATAATGGTGGATGCTCCATGGACCGTATATGCGGACATATCTCAGGATTCCCCTGAGTTCCATACGCGATATGCCGTGCGACGTTTCCAGCAGCACCGCAACCTGCGGCATCTTTTTACGGGTTACACGTTTCATCGGTACATACATTATAGAAGCAATGGCGGGCGGAATGCAAGTACACAAAAAAAGAGCTAAGGCGGAAACTTTGTTGAATACGCACGTGTGCGAGTGAAGAGGCGCGCCTTTGGTGCGGGAGCAACGTAGGTCCGATTTCCAATCGGACGTTCGATAGACAACTTTTCTGGAAGAATAATTAATTGTTTTTCTAGTCGCCTAAGTGACTAACGGCACTCATCCACTAACTTGCCAATCCGCACCATCGCTTCTTTGAGTTGCTCCATCCCGGTAGCGTAAGCGCACCGCAGATAGCCTTCGCCACAGGCGCCGAATGCTGAGCCCGGAATACAGGCAACGCCGTATTCTTTGAGGAGACGCATTGCAAACGCGTGGGATGAGAGACCAGTTGAGCCAATGTATGGGAAAACATAAAATGATCCGCTAGGCGAAAAACAATCCAGCCCGATCTCATTCAGCGAGGCCACGATAAAGTTTCGGCGCAGCTTATAGGATTGACACATCCTGGTCACCTCTGGAGCACCGTTTTTCAACGCCTCCAGCCCTGCCACCTGACTAATGGATGAGGCGCACATCATGCTGTACTGATGGATCTTCATCATGGCATCAATCAGCGGCACCGGGCCGCAGGCAAATCCCAGACGAAAACCAGTCATGGACCAGGCTTTGGAAAATCCGTTTAAAAAGATCAGGCGCTCCCTGATCCGCTGGATGGCGGCCATGGAGATGCGTTCACCTTCATAGATGATCTCAGAGTAAACCTCGTCGGAGATCAGAATGATGTCATGCCGAATGACAAAATCGGCCAGCGCCTCAGCATCTTCGCGACGCAGCGTGGCCCCTGTCGGGTTGTTGGGGAAGTTGATCAGCAATGCGCGCGTTTTTCGGGTTACCTTTTTTTCCAGCTCCTCAATGGTGACCCGAAACTCATCCTTGCGGAAGGTCTCAACCGCCACCGGCACACCGTGGGCCAGGGTGATCAGCGGAGCGTAGGCTACAAAGGCTGGTTCATGGTAGAGTACCTCATCGCCGGGTCGGATGATCACTCGCAGAGCAATATCAAGTGCTTCGCTGACACCAACGGTAACGAGTACTTCGCTCTCCCAGTTGTAATCACCCTGATAAGAGCGGCGCACATACTCTGCCAGCTCCTGCCGCAGCTCAGGCATACCCAGATTCGAGGTGTAACGCGTGAAACCGTTTTCAATGGCGGTGACAGCTCGCTCTCGGATATGCCAGGGTGTTTTAAAATCAGGCTCGCCAATACCCAGAGAGATCACATCCGTGCGCTCTGCCACAATATCAAAAAAGTCGCGGATACCTGATTTTGGTAGATTTGCAACCCGGTCGGTTACAAACTTACAGGCAGATCTGGAGTCGTGCGTCATCTTTGTCTCTTTCCATAAGGACACCTTGATCCTTATATGTTTTAAGCATGAAGTGAGTTGCAGTGGAGAGCACACCGTCGATCGTGGAGAGACGCGCGCTGACAAAACCAGCGACATCCTGCAGGGATTTGCCTTTGACAAACAGCAGCAGATCATAGGAGCCTGACATCAGTACAACTGAGTCTACCTCTTCAAATTGGCTGATACGACTGGCAATGCAATCGAACCCACCGCCCTGCTGCGGCTGCACACGCAGCTCGATCGCCGCCCATACATCATGGGTGTTCAATTTCTCCTCATTAACAACGGCTTTGAAAGCCCGGATCACCCCATCCTGCTGGTATTTCTTAATCCTTTGCTCAACGTCTTCCGTTGTTGTTCCCAACATTTTGGCTAGAGTCTGGCTGGATTCGCGAGCGTTTGTCATAAGTAAATCAAGTAGTTCGTCCATTGCACGGTTCCTTTCTTCATTTGGCGAATATTCTAGCGGAATATCATAGACACAAGCAAGGATGAAGGGGGTTGATATTTTTAGTTCTCCCTGTATAATTACGTTACTTGATATTAAAAGGCGTATTTGCTTATTTTGCTAACAAAAGGGCGGGTTTCTAAAAAAAGGCGGTAGAATGAAGAAAGCGATATTTTTGAATCTAGGTGTACTGGCTGTCAATCTGCTGGGCGCGGGTGTGGTCGAGCCAGCCAAAGAGCTTACGCTGGTTCAGGATGTGGATGTGGTGGTGGTGGGCGGATCATCTGGCGCGGTGGCGGCGGCCTGCAAAGCCAAAGCAGAAGGCGTTTCGGTTTTTCTGGTTGCGCAGCGTCCCTACCTCGGTGAGGATATGGCGGCTTTCCTCCGTCTGCGCCTGAGTGATGACGAAGATGCACGTTGCTCATTGCTCAAATCTATATTTGCTGCGGCTGAATCAGAGAAACCTTCAATACCGTTTACCTACAAAGCTGACAAAAAAGCGGACCCTTTGCATCTGGATAAAACCGGAGGCGCTTTGACTGATGGCAAGTGGACAGATGCTCCGCGCGACAGTGTGCAGTATAACACGGATGTTGCGTTTACTCTGGATCTGAGCGGCGAGAAGCAGGTGGATGCCATTTCGGTTCTTGCCTATGGACGCAGAGGGAATACTGGTTTTGGCACCAGCTCGATTGAAGTGCTGGGGCAGGATGGCTCTGGTGGCTGGAAATCGCTCGGCGTGGTGAGCAAGTTGGCTTCCGCTGGTCACCCAGAGTGCTTTTTATTCAAACTCCCACTCACTGGCAAACACCGCACCCTCAAAATCAAAGCGCTTAAGGCCAGCGATTATCCTCGGCAGCTTTTAGGGGAGATCTCACTCTACTCAAAGGAATTACTGAAAGAAAAGGCGGTCTTGGCGCAGAGCACCACGCCCTTTAAGGTGAAACGCGCCCTAGATGATGCCCTGCTTCAGGCGGGGATCTCTTTTATCACAGGCTGCGCCTCCTCTGAGATTTTGGTTGATGATACCGGCAAACCCTCCGGCGTGATCATCTCGAATCGTAGCGGGCGCCAGTGTGTTAAAGCTAAAGTCATTATTGATGCCACGGAGCGTGGGGTGGTCGCGCGTGCCGCGGGCGCGCAGGCAACAATTTTTCCTGCCGGAACCTACACCTTCCAAAGGATGGTGCTGGCAGGGGAGGCGCCTAAAGCCGAGGGGCTACGGGTCCAAGAGCTGTTCGGTGTTCTCGATACTCCAGTGACTGGAATCAAAGCTCCCGAGGGCATGCCGTCAATGATAAAAGGTCGTATGTTCGCCTGTGAGATCGATATTCCTATGAAGGATGGCTCACACCGTTCCTTTGCCGAGGCCGAGCAGCGCGCTCGGGATCTGACATTTGTTACGACCCAGTTGGATGAAGCCGATCAACTTTTTTTGATCGCCCCTGATAAAATACTCTGCTCCAGCTCCTCCGAAGCTGCCTGGCAGGGAGTTGATAAACTGGATCTCAACTGCTTTAAACCGCGGCAGCACGACAATTTGTTTGTACTCAGCGCCATGGCGGATATCTCTAGAAGCGCGGCCTCTGAGTTGATGAAGCCCGGTAATTTGATGGCAGCCGGTGAGATGATCGGCATTGCGGCGGCGGGTGTTGCCCGCAAACGTGATCAGATCAAAACACTGCGCTCGCTCTATACCGCGACAGCGGCTGGCGAGGCGTTGCAGGTGATGGAGGTTGACACTGGCTTCCCTCCCTACCTCTGCAACGCATCTGGAACCGTTAAAGTGAATGCCCGCGAGTTGCCAGTTCTGGCTGAATGCGATGTGGTTGTGGCGGGTGCAGGCACAGGCGGCGCCCCAGCTGGTATCAGCGCGTCCCGGCATGGGCTGAAGACGATCCTCTGCGAATATATTCACAAGATGGGCGGTGTTTCAACCGATGGGCTGATCGGTAAGTATTGGTATGGCAATCGAGTTGGATTCACCACAGAGATCGATGCGGGGGTCGCGCAAACCGGCGCGGTTTTTGCGCAAGCTAAATCGGAGTGGTATCGTGCGCAGAACCGCCAGGCAGGCACCGAGATTTGGTATGGGACTCTGGTGACCGGCGTGATTATTGAAGGCAATCAGTTGACCGGCGTGGTTGTTGTCACGCCACAAGGCGAGCGTGGGGTGATCCGCTGCAAGGTCGCTATCGACGCTACCGGCAATGCCGTGCTGCCTGCAATGGCAGGCGTGGAAACCCAGTTTATCAGCAAAGATGAGATCGCCCTTCAGGGCGCGGGAAGCACACCCAAGCCGCTCGGCGCCAGTTATATCAATACCGATATCGGCTTTGTGGATGACACCGATGCCGCGGACATGTTCTTTTTTGCGATGCGTAACCGCATGAATATGCCTGGCAGCACCTGGGATCAGGCGCAGGTAATCAACAGCCGTGAGCGTCGCCGCATGGTGGGCGCGTTTTATATGACACCGCTGGATGTTGCCAATCGGCGAACCTACCCGGATGTGGTGGTGCAGACCAGAAGCAATTTTGACTCGCATGGTCACACCGTGCATGAACAGTTCTTTATTGAGGATCCCGGCCATTATGCGATGATGGTTAATCTTCCGTTGCGCTGCTTGCTGCCTAAAAAACTCAATGGCTTGTTGGTGATCGGGCTGGGAATCAGCGCGCACCGCGACGCCATGCCTATTCTGCGGATGCAACCCGATGTCCAGAACCAAGGCTATGCTGCCGGTGTGGTGGCAGCTGAGACGCTTCAAGCTGGAGTTGAGTTGCGCGATGTGAACATCCGCGCGGTTCAGAAAAAACTGATCGAAAAGAAAATTTTACCCGCTGAGGTACTCACCATGCAGGACAGCTTCCCGCTGTCGGATTCGAAAGTGGCGCAGGCAATCAAAGCGCTGACCGACAACTACAAAGGACTTGCGGTGCTCATGACTGATTACGCGCGTAGTGTACCGTTGCTGAAACAAGCTTTGGCTCGCAGCGAAAAGCCCGAAGAAAAACTCATTTATGCGCATGTGCTGGCAATGATGGGACACAAGGACGGTGAGGATCTGCTGATTGAAAAACTCAACAACACGGAGTGGGACAAGGGTTGGAACTTCAGAGGCATGGGCCAGTTCAACCGCAGCGTCAGTTGGGTTGACAGCTATATCATCGCACTGGGGCGTGCTGGATCGAGCAAGGCACTCTCAGCTCTGATTGCAAAAGCAAAGGCACTGACACCCGAGAGTGAGTTTTCGCACTACCGCGCGCTGGCGCTGGCTTTTGAGGCGATTGACGACAAATCCGTCGCACCCGTTCTGGCCGAGTTGCTGGCTTTGCCAGGGGTGAGCAATAATAGTTTTGTGATCGCGCCCGAGATGCCGGTCATCGCTGGATATGCTTGTAAGTCAGGTGATAAAGAGCGTTCCGCATCTCTGCGCGAGATTTCCTGTGCTCGGGCTTTGTTCAATATCGGCGATTACAACGGGGTTGGGGAGAAAGTTTTACGCGCCTACGCCGCTGATCCGCGCGGGGTGTACTCCAAGCATGCCCGCATGGTACTTGGCGAGCTGTGAGTTAGGGGTTAGGGAGCTGTAGGGGTTAGGGAGAGTCGCGGAGGATTAAGGAGGCTTTGGGCGCGCTGCTGCGCCATGTGTCGCGTCAAACCTGGTCACTAGGTCATCAGGTCAAACGATCTTAGACTTGTCTGCTGGCAGATAAGCCCGAGGGCTATACTGTTGTAAAAGAGTACGTGGATAACAAAGAAGGTTGACTATAAGGTTCTCAACCAATGTCGCTCATAGAGCGACGACTACACTAATCGCACCCTTGGCACTTGCTCAACCATGTGGCTTATCCTATAATTGGATCTTCACCGTAAAAACAGGGAGATGAACAGATGTTAAATCGCAGATCATTTATAAAAAATTCAATCTTCGCCGCAGGCGCGGTATCATTGGGCATTACTGAGATTACCTATGCCGCCGATGGAGATGTGACCCGCTGGGCACTGCTCTCGGATACGCATATCCCCGCTGACCGGGCGTTACAGAACCGCGGCTTTTTCATAACCCAAAATCTGGATAAGCTTCTGCCCCAAGTTGTGAAGTCCAAACCTGATGGCATCGGCATCACGGGTGATATCGCGTTGACGAGGGGCCTGCCAGAAGATTACGTGGTGGCGAAAGAGTACGTGGAGCAGATGGCCAAGATTGCGCCGGTTTATATGGCCCTTGGCAACCACGATAACTATAAAAATTTCACAGCGGCTTTTCCCGCAACTCCGGGTGAAAAAGCATCGGTGAAAGGCAAACATATCACGGTGGTTAATGTCGCTCCAATACGCCTGATATTTTTGGACTCCCTGCAGATCACAAACAACACGGCGGGTCTGCTGGGGCAGGCGCAGCGCAATTGGCTTGATCAATACCTCAAGGAATCGGACAACACCCCGACTCTCCTGCTTCTGCACCACACCTTTGGCGAGAGCGATGGGGCGCTGCTGGATGATATCCGCTTTTTCAGAATCGTCACTGCCCAGCGTAAGGTCAAAGCAATCATTTATGGTCACTCGCACAATTACAACTTCAACAAACAGAGCGACCTTGACCTGATTAATCTCCCATCCACTGCATATAACTTTGCCGCGAGTGTGCCTGTTGGCTGGGTGGATGCCACCTTCACCGCCACAGGCGCCAAGCTCAAACTCAATGCTGTGGCCGGTAATAAGGCGGATGACGGCAAAGTCACCGAAATTACATGGCGGGTCTAGAGCCTGTCGATCCTGAATCAGTTCTTTCAGTGGTAGCGGAGGTGTTTGCAATTGAAAAGAGGGATTTTTTGAGGCAGAAGCGAAACTGTCCCTTAAGAGGGACTGCCGCTGGACTGTTATTGAAGTACTCCGGTCTGACTCAGCGACAGATCGCCAATCTGTTGAATCTCAGCAGCGGTTCCACTATCAGTAAACAGATTAGACGCAGCTGAAATCTGATTGAAGAAAACAGAGAACTGAGCTCTCAGGTAGAGCAGTGCAAAAAGCTTTTAAAGGAGATGAGAGTAATAGATCAGCTGCTAAACAACTAATTCAAGGGCTGACCCTAGTGCTACCGGGTTACGGAGTCGGGATTGTGGGACGAATCTCAACGGTATTACAACTATAGACCGGGATTCGGATGCCGCCGCCGAGGATCGTCGCACGAATGATCAAACGACCGGGTGTCAAGGTGGGACCGGGGTTCGTTTCGTAACCCGCAATCCGTTCGAGCTTGACGGACGCCTTCCAGAGGCTGTAGTTTTCGCTATCGGGCTTGAGTTGGAGCCGCTGTAGGCCATTGATGCTGATCTGATGCATACGGTAATTGCAGAAAAAAGTGAGTGTCACATCCTCTGCCGGCTCAGCCATCCTGACTGTAAAGGTCATCGTGTCGCCCGGTTCGATATATGATTTGTTGTTCTCAGGCGTCTCCAGTTCGATCCAATAAGCAGGTTCCCGTACCACACGGATGGATGCAACGGTCACGTCAAAACCGTTGATATCCCAACGCAGTACCTCTTTAGATGTTGGCTCGAAGGATGAACTCAGAAAACGGTGTACCCATAAACCCGTCGGCACATCGATACCCATGCGCATACGCAAATATCCGCGTAGAAATTTGGTCGGGGTGCTCAAACCGCCGCCAGCGCGAGCATGTGGTGAGACGGCCGTAACCTCCATGACCATGAAAGGATAATCGGCACTGACGGGCAGCAATCGGGACGTTGTGGTTCGCCGGGGATCACTCTGCGGTTTCAGTAGCAGGCCGCCTTCCGGAGCAGAAACGACATCGAGATTCTGCGTGTTCCAATGTCCCTCTGAAGAACCTAATCCGACCTCGAGAATGCCCCCATCCTCATACCAGAGCGTGTTGTCATCCGGCCGGATGTGTACGGCCGCATCGACTGCTCCATGGAATATCGCGATTACGAACAGTGATGTCATCCAATGTCCGATGTTTAGATGACAACGATTGAGATTTGTTTTCATATTCGGGTTTATTCCTTCCCTATACGACCACAGGGGCAGGCAGTCGGCGTGATAATCAGGCGTTTTTTACGGATAGAGCTCAATTTCGTACAGTTCCGCCTTCGTTCCAGAGCGGGTCTTGTGCATGACAAGTCGTATTTTTACCGTCGAGAGTGTTTCCGGGAAATTTAAAGTGATCACCGACTCCTGATTGTCGCGCACTTCTCCGATCTTCTTCCACTCGCCGGCTTTCCAGATCAAGAAATCAAGATCGGAGATCGTCGAGCTGTATATTTTTGCAGTACGGAATTTGGGCACAAAGGTAGGGAACAGCATCTCCAGCCATGCCGGTGAGACACGTCGGCGTACATCCATCCATCCAAGTGTATCGCAAAGGCCATCGGTCAGAGAACCGAGTGTTCTGGTTTTCATATAGGTGTCGGATGCATCCCACTCGATTTCACTGCCTTTCCCGAAAAGGATATTGCCTGGTTTTCGGAGTGCATCCTTCGCTCGTTCGATGACGGCTTTCTCTTCGGCGAAGGTCGAAAACGCGTTTGTTTGTACTGGATGAGTGAAAAGACGTACCTGATAGGGTTCGAATTTCAGATCGATCATCCCACCTAACACCTTCGGGTTTTCGGAGTCGCGGAAACCGTGAAGCTGTTCGAGCGATTTAAGGACGGAACTCTCGATATGGGCAGTTGTCGGACTGTCGAGTAGATTGACCGCCAGTACAAGCCACGCATCGCCAGACGGCTTGATCAGGACGTCCACGCCGTCATCAGGTGCAGTCACCTGGACGGGGGCGCCGCTACCCGGATGGATGAGGAATGATTCGAGCGCGGCAAGGGTTTCGTAGATCACGTCATAGCCGAGGCGCAGGTCCAGGGAATTAACGATGGAGCGATAGGTCCAGGGAGTTATTCCTTTAGCGCCATTGGCGATGGCGGTGAAGATCATGCAGTTAAATTCAGTAAAGTTCGGGAAGTCGGCACGGCTGTCGACCATTTTATAACTGAATGCCTGTGGCGTACACCAGGGAGCGATACGTCGATTGCCAGCCTCAATAACGGTGCGTATGACTTCACGCACCTTTTTTGGACTCCTCATGGTGCGATGTCCTTGATCGTCCACCGTCGGTCCGAGGTAAGGGTGGGGATTGAGAATGTCGGCGCATCCGACATAGCGCGCCGGATCGCGTGTGATGATCATGACCGGGTGGAAGGGATCGAGGCGGCGAGCAAACTCGTATTGGTGACGCAGATAGACTGGCGATAAATTGCGGCATTCCGGTTCGTCCGCGAGGTAATAGAACCAGAAATCCGGTCGATCCTTGTTTGCTTCGATGACCTCGCGCATGGTGTCGAAAACTTTTTGAGAGGGTTTGACATCTAGGCGGATGCGGCCCGAGGCTTTCTCGGTTGTGTCAAACCGTTCGGCATGCAGCCAGTGGCTTCCGCCAAGCTGATTGACAAATGGACTGGTAGCCTCCTCGCCGTAGGCATCCAGAAGCGCCTGACTGAAAATCCATCCGGGGCCACCCATGAAGCTGCGAACAAATAAGGGTTCCCCATTGAATACGGTGTTCAGATCACGATCGATGTATACACAACTGCCTGTCGGCGACGCAAGTTTGGCCACTTCAGTTTTGCCTTCTGCCAGGAGTTTCTGGCCCGTATGCAACTGCGTAACGAGTTCGTATTGACCGATCGCCAACTCCGGTGTTGACAGCAAGAATGTGTTTGTGCGTTGCCGCGCGTCGTTGCGGCTCTTGGCTACTATTCGATCGCCTTGATGCAGCTCGACAGCGAGCGTCGCTTGGGCTAGATGGCTGGTTGCCAAATTAATCATGACCGTTCCGGTTATACGACTGGAGTCTTGCCCGGGATAGAAATTGTTCCGATAGAAGGGCTCGTCAAGGATAACAGTGAGATTTTCATAATCGATGCGTGTACTGACATAGGCACCGTTGACCCACTGGCCCTGCGGTGTTTCGAGTTCAAGTTTAAGCAAAGTCCGTCCTGTTTGTCGAAAGCGGATACCATCGACATGAACGGTCCGCTCGCCTTCGAGCAGCTTGATGTGGCGTTTTGAAATGAGCTTGTCGCCAGCATCAGTGATCGTTAGGTTGTATGCACCAGCGGCGGCGCGACCAGTGCGCATTCGAAGGGTGCAGACAGCATCGAGTTCTTCCTCGGATTGATTCACTACCTGAATATCCGTACCGAGAAAGGCGATGTCACGTTCAGGCTGTTTGCTCGGCAGGCCTCCGATTTTTCGCCACTGTTGAATTTCATTGAAGGCGAAACTCAGCGGTGACCACGTAGTGAGTTCGCGACCACCGGTTTCCAGTTGCCGCTCGCGTCCCACGTTGACCTGCCACTCCGCTCCAAACGCGTCGGGTTCGGTGTGAAAGAATGTAGCTAGGGGTATTCGGACTTCCACACTCCAGAAATCTGCTCCCTTGTAGACGGCAGAATCCCAGACACTGCTGTACTCACCAATCGTTGTCTGGCCGCCCTCAATGAAATAGTTGTCCCACTGGTCGTTACCGGCCGAGAGGGCAAACTGGTAATACGTCACACCACTTCCTTCCGGATTGAGGAAGATTTCGATACAATCACGCGCGAAAATTGAGCCATCACGCGCTTCAGGAGTATCCTGCAGCGTCGCCATGCTCGGTTCGTGGCAGGTGATGCCCAAGTAAACGGCCTCCGAGTCGTGCAGCATTTTAAATGTCGTGGGAGCAGGGGCGCGACCATCCTGAGGTGCCCACTCTTTGATCCAACGAAACGGCTCGCTGGAGGAGACTGCCTCCCAAGCGGGTTCGTCCAACCGTCCGTCGAGATGGATCTCGCCCGTGCGCGGCGCTACTGGCAGCGCCTGTGCAAGTGTTGCTGATGCGAGACAGATGGCCCCGGCCAACAAGTGGATAGGGGCGTTTGTTTTGTGGATCATGTTGTACCTTCGTTTTGTGAAACAGCGGAGTGCGAGAATTGGACTACAGAAACGGTCACGCTCGGACCGGATCAGCGAATGACCAAGAACGTGCCGCGTGGAGGGTATTGCCAGCCGTCGAGCGTCAGGCAGGTGTCGTGATAGTTGACGCGTACACCCAGCAAGAGATTGGCCGGTGCAAGATTCGTGGCATTGAACGCACCTGAAAAAGCGCTATAGGTCATAACAGTTACAACGCTGGAGGGCTCCGGGTAGTTCGGCCCGAGCAAGTTTACGCTCAACGCGCCGTCTAGTGCGGCGTTATGCGAGCCCACGGCAATCGAGGACAAGCCGTTCGTGAGGCACAGACTCAGCATTGAGTTGGCGCTCTGGGTGTACCCTTTGCATGAGATGATCGCGCCGCTCCCGACCACTTCAAAATTGCCGGTGCCGCCTTCGTACCCGACATATATACGCTGAGAGGCCTCCAATTTGCCACCTGATGCTCGATATGTACCTACTCCTGTGGGGTCTTGTCCGAGGTAAAGGCTGCCTTTTACATAATGGATGCCTCCGGACAATAAAAACTCGCCCACGCCCTTGTTCCCGCAAAACATGCCGGACCAGGTGTCTTCGCATCGGCCACCCGACAACTCATATCGGCCATAGGCTGCTGTGTTGCCGATCGTAAAGCGAGTGGCCGCGGTTAGTCCGCCCGACTGCTTGTAGAGACCGTACCCTGTATATTGGGGGTCGTTGTTAAGTCCCACATGAATTGCGCTTGAACGATTCGTGCCGCCTTCCATGATGACCGCGCCGTATCCTTTCTGACCGACGGACCAGATCTGGGATGTGACGACACCGCCCACAAGCTTGTAGCAGGGATATCCCTCAGGAAAAATGCCACTGTTATCGTTCAGTATGATATTGCCCGTGTTTTTTGAATTAGATGCATGGACCACGCCGCCAAATTGAACGACCTCGACGGGACCCGGATTTTCTTCAGATGGAGGTTGATTACCAATATACATTCTCCCGCTTATGCGTAAGTACCCTCCTGTTACGATGAGTTGTGCCGGGGCGCCGTTACCGATGAATATATACCCTATTTGCAGGTCGCCTCCAGTGCGTACCGTTAACTTTGCCGGATCGCCATTTGAAAGACGGAGTTGTTCAATCGTTGCGTCGGGGGCGTCAACAACTGCATGTACCGTAGCGCCAGCTTTGTTGATATAAGCGATATCATCCGGAGCCGGAAAGTTGGGCGTCCAGTTATTCGTCGTGAACCACGATGCGCCTTCCGGCGCAGCATTCGTAAAATACACGTTGGCCGCTCGGGTTTGGCTGACTGCACTGAGCAACATCAGAATCAACGTTACCTTGAGCGTGTTGCGATGTGCCGAGGCACATCCCATTTTCGTAATCTGAGGCGATTCTCTCGTGTCCATCCCAGTCTCCTTCATTAAGTGTTATAAGTATGCTTTTTCAATGTTCAAAGGTAACCTCGCATTGCTCGGTGACTTCTTCGAAGGATGGTTTGCTGAAGTTACAGCCCTGTATCTTTAATCAGTAAACCGAGCGTAGATACTATCCGCCGATCTGCACAAAAGAATACCACAAAGCAGAATAACCTATCAACACTGTTTTTCACACGCTATCATTCAACTTTCACAAGTGGCCGAAAACTGATATTGTACTGTTTCGTTACTACTTGAGCTAATACAATGTTTCCATCTAAATGATTTGAATTTACCCTACTAAGAGCCAATATTATGAAAGTTATCACGCTCACCGACTATCTTGCTGCACTAGAAAAAACACGCTCGCCCTGGCACGAGAACTACTACGCCATGTACTCCAGCGTGCTGGGAGGAGTTGTGACCGACCCTGTGCTGATGCAGGTGCCGCTGGATGACCATTTGGTGCATCGCGGCGATGGTGTTTTCGACACCTTTAAGTGCGTGAACCGCGGTGCTTACAATCTGGAGCCGCACCTGCGTCGCCTGATTCAATCCGCTGCCGCAATCTCTCTGGCGTGGCCGGGGGGCATTGATCAAATCCGCGAGCTGATGCTGGCGACTCTGCGCGTGGCGGGACGCTCTGCCTGTTCTGCACGAATTATCCTTGCCCGTGGTCCCGGTGGCTTTGGGGTCAGCCCATATGAGTCCAAACATCCAGCTCTCTATATCGTGGTTTATGCTGCGGGCACACCTTTTATGCAGCGCAAGCCTGAGGGCGCGGATGTCCGGCTCAGTCTAATTCCCGTCAAGCATGAAAAATTTGCCACAGTCAAAAACTGCAACTATCTCCCTAATGTGATGATGAAACAGGAGGCGGTTGACTGGGGGGTCGATTTTGTGGTCGGCTTTGATCTCGACGGTTTTATGACCGAGGGCGCGACTGAGAACTTCGCGATTGTAACGTCTGATCGCCGCCTTGTTTTCCCATGCGTCAAAAAGGTGCTGGACGGCACCACCATGAAGCGCGTGATGGAACTGGCGGAGACAACACTCGTCGCTGAGGGGGCACTGACCTCTGTTGCATTTGCTGACATTACGCTGGCGGATGTAAACTCTGCCAAGGAGATGCTGGTTGTGGGAACAACGCTGAATGTGGGCTCAGTGCGCACATTTAACGGTCGCCCAGTTGGCAACGGCGTTCCTGGCCCGGTTGGCAAAGCACTTGATCAAATGCTCAGCCATGACATTGAAAGCAATGCCGCCCTGCGCACTCTCTACTAGAAATCTGATAAACTCTCAAACTCTCAATTTGATTGCACTGAAAAGCACTTTCTTGGTATATTAATATTTCGCTTATAGTTAATTCAGTGAAGGAGGTGAAGAGATGCGGCACTGGAAAATCTTTTTTTGTTTGTTCGCAGTACTGGAGGCACATGGCTTCCAGATCTCCGAGTCTGCTGCACTTGCGGGCGCGCGGGCATGGATGACTGGTAACCCAGTGATGGGACCAGCGGGACGCAGGGTGGAATCTGTGGAACACTTCCCTGAGAGGGGTTATCAGGTTTTCGTTGTACGGCTTGCACCAACGGGATATCTGATACTGAACTCAGAGAGTGAGCTGCCCTTGGTTGTCTCATTCAGTGCGGAGTCCAGTGTGGTTTTGGATGACGTTCCGGAAAACGCTTTCCGCAAAATGCTGCTAGGCCATGCCGAACGCATGGAAACGCTGCTGCGGCAGCCCGCTGCCCTGGCACTACTGGCGCAGCAGCAAGTCGACCCTCTGGCAGTGACTGAGCTGTACGGCCCTTTTCTACAGACTACTTGGAACCAGTGCAACCCGTACAATCAACTCTGCCCTAATGATCCGGCTGGTCATCCAGGTTACGCCAACCATGTTCCGGCTGGCTGCGTTCCAGTCGCATACGCTCAGATCATGAAGTTTCATGGCTGGCCATTGCACGGCTATGGGACACACACTTATACTGACAGTACCGGCGTTATCACGGGAACGCACAGTGCGAATTTCTCTGATAACTATGACTGGGGGTCAATGCTCAGCGCGTATAACCCATGGAGCAGCAACTTCGGAGCGGCTGAGAGCACTGTCGCGGAGTTGATGTATGAGCTGGGTGTTGCGGCAGAAGCTGACTATGAACATGAAGGCACAGGCGCCGTCACCTTGACGCTTGGTGCTCGGCTGGGTGAATTTTTTTATTATGAAACCTGTGTGTGGAATAGTCCGCAATCAGCTTTGATCGCTCCGCTGGAGGCTGATTTGCGGGCGGGCCTCCCATGCGTGGTCTCAATTCCCGGTCACTCGATTGTTGCGGATGGGCTGATGGTTGACAGTGGCGTAACCACCTATCACATCAATTATGGGTGGGGCGGAGATAACAACGGGTGGTGGGATGCGAACAATGTTGCTGGTGCTAAGCTGGAAAGTGGCGTGACCTCACTGCGTCCGAAACTGCTGGCTTTTCCCGCTAATGAAGCCGCTACAGCCACTGTGGATGAGGCCTCGCTGCAGTGGGTGCTCCCCAAACAGCGTGAAACAGAGGCGCAGTCATTAACACTTTGCCGCTTGGAGGAGCAACCCGGGCTTTGGCAATCCAATGCCTCCCAAATCAATGCCTCTGTCAACTCCGGCTGGAAGGTGATCTCAGGGGGCAGCCCCGGTAATTGCTGGTATGCGGGTCCCTATGGCCCTGCCGCCATGGTGCTGGATGAGATCTTGGTGCCGGATGCTGCAACAACCCTGACATTTAAATTTCGCACTAGTTTGGTTTCCGCGACCTTCACGGTTGCTGCGTCCACAGACAACGGACTCTCCTTTGTAAATATTTTTTCAATTAACAATTCATCGAGCTGGCAGACAATACAGCGCTCTCTATCGGCTTATGCCGGTCAGCAGGTACACTTGCGTTTTGCGCTCTCAGCCAGCAACTCTTATTACCTCAATGGTGGCGTATGGGTTGATACTCTCTCCGTAAACTCTGGTGGCTGGAAAGGTTGGGTGCCGTTTTTCGCGGATAACACACTGGCATCGCTCTGTTTCTCATCAGCAACCACGGAGTGGGACAGTCGCGATGACCTTTCGATTGGCACGGCCAGCACCCAAGAGACAACCAACCTAGAGCTGGAAGGTCAGCCCGTTTACTACACGACTCTGACCAATCTGCCCGCTGGAATTCATACGCTGGCCGCCAGGCTCACCGACACGAATAATATTGAACATGCACTCGCACCCGCTTTTATGCTCACGGTATATGACAACGACGGTATGCCGGTCGAGTGGGAGGAGCTGTATGGGTTCAATCCCTTTGTGAATGACAGCGCCCTTGATCCTGATCAGGACGGTTATACTAACTTGGAGGAGTATATCGCTGGTACGAATCCCAAAGACAGCAACTCAGCCTTCAAGATCTCAATTGATTATAAAACCATCGGTTGGCCGGCCTTGGAGGCTCGCACCTACCGCGTGTTGAAAGCCGACAACCCTGCGGGGCCTTTTGATGTGTTGCAGACTTTCGATGGGCCGACCAGTAACTTCACCGATAACGCCGCGACTCTCAAGGGTTTCTACAAAGTCAGTGTTGAATTATGACCATATGAGTGAAGGAAAACATCACGGGCGGATGCTGCTGACTATTAAGTTGGCGGTTTCGCTGCTTTTTGTCTGGTTTGTGCTGCGCAAGATCAATCTCGTAGAGGTCATGGAGCATCTCAGGGGTGCTGATACGATGCAATTATTCTATGCGGTGGCGACCCTGACTGCCGGAGGTTTCGCAGGTGCCGCCGCATGGTTCGCAGTGCTTAAATCAAGTCATTATACACTCTCTTACCAGCGGGTGGCGGTGATGTACTGGTGCGGGATGTTTTTCAATAGTTTTCTGCCCTCCAATATCGGCGGCGATTTCTACAAAGGGTACCTGCTGGTAAAAGGCAGCGGGGGGGGGCTGACGAAAGCGGCGATCACTATGCTACTGGATCGGCTGATCAACCTTTCGGTGCTGGTAGTGATCGGGATTTTATCGCTTTGCCTTACTTTTTCATACTATCTGCTGACAGCTGTGGTGGCTGCCATGTATCTGGGTGCGCTCTTGCTGCTCATTTTTATGGCCCACAGGCAGATAGG
>Ga0265294_10001310_pt1 | contig 33580 bp, 33 predicted proteins | sample MunlanPumphouse3_FD_192504 | JGI IMG/M metagenome (GOLD analysis project Ga0265294, IMG submission 192504) | Groundwater microbial communities from a municipal landfill in Southern Ontario, Canada - Pumphouse #3 | ecosystem: Environmental > Aquatic > Deep subsurface > Groundwater | place...
GCAGATATTCGCAATGATATATATGTCCTGGCACTTCAAAACGCCGTGAAACACAAGGCTGTTCCGCGTGCCGGCGCCATTTTAGGCAGTGTAATGGGAACCCACCCCGAACTCCGTGCAAAAGTAAAAGAAATCAACGCTATACTCCCGGAGATTCTTGCCGAAGTCGAAGCTCTCTCGCCGGAGCAGCGGGAAGAAAAACTGATGGCACTCGATCCGGAAGCCATTGGGAAAATGCACGAAAAAAAGGAGAGGAGTCATGAACTACCCGACCTTCCTGACTCAGAAAACGGCGTTATCATGCGGTTTGCGCCAAATCCGTCAGGTCCGCTTCATCTCGGGCATGCCCGCGCCTCGGTCCTGAATGACTACTACGTAAAAAAATACGGCGGCAAATTCTACTACCGTGTGGAGGACACTGACCCCAAACGTGTCGATCCTGCAGCATACGAGATGGTAATAGAAGATCTCAAATGGCTGGGTATCGGGATTACCGATGTAATTTACCAATCAGACCGTTTTGAGATTTACTATGACTATGCCCGTGAACTCATAAAAATCAGCGGGGCATACATGTGTACCTGCGATAACAATGAGTTCCGTGAGAAAAAACTCAAGAAGATTCCCTGTCCATGCCGGGACATCTCTGTCGAAGAGAACCTGAAGCGGTTTGAGGATATGCTCGCCGGCAAATATGCCGAGGGAGAGATTACACTCCGTATCAAAACCGACATTTCCCATCCCGACCCGGCAGTCCGTGATTTTGCCGCAATGCGGGTTTTAACCAGCACCCCCCATCCAAGAAAACCAGGAGTCTTCGTGTTTCCACTGATGAACTTCTCGGTGGTAATTGATGACCACCTCCTTGGAATGACACACGTCATCCGCGGCAAAGATCATATCGCCAACACCCGCCGTCAGGAATATATTTACAACTACTTCGGCTGGAAGATGCCTCACTTCTACCATTACGGGCGGATGTCCATTGCGGGACTTGAACTATCAACCTCCGGAATGCGGAAAGGAATCAACGAAGGTCTCTACACCGGATGGGATGATATCCATCTGGGCACGCTCCGTGCCCTCGCCCGTCGCGGGATTCAGCCGGAAGCGGTTCGCGCTGCCACCATCGATATCGGTATGGGGGATACGGATATCTCATTCTCATGGGAGAATTTGTTTGCCCAGAACAAGGCAGTCATTGATGCCGGAGCAGACCGGTACTTCTTCGTACCGGATGCAGTCGAAGTTGATATTGCCGGAGCTCAAAATACCGAAGCCCATGCTCCGATTTATCCAAACCAGCCTGAGCGGGGAGACCGCCTTCTTCCATTCACCGGAAAGGTTCTCCTGCCTAAGGCCGAGATGGAGATTGGCAGAATGCTCCGGCTCAAGGACCTGTTCAATATCAAAGTCACCGGTGTAAACACTGCGGAGTATGCAGGGAATTCACTTGCCGATGCCCGTTCATCAAAGGCTGCGATTGTTCAGTGGCTTCCTGCAGAGATGGCAGCGCCATGTTCACTATTGATGCCCGAGGGAATATCCGAGGGATTCTGTGAACCTGCAGTATTAGGTTACGCAGGGAAAATTGTTCAGTTCGAGCGGATCGGGTTCTCGAAAATAGATGCAGTCAAAGATGGAAAAGTGATTGCTTACTTCACTCACCGCTGATGTCAGCATCCGAGGTTGCCGGTCTTCTCGCAGGTGAAGAAGTTACCCTCTCGCATATCAGGCGTGCCGTTCACCATCTCACAAAACAGAATCGTGCCCTTCTTTATGATGAGGAACATCCTCTGCACAAATCAGCTGCAGGGGAGTTCTTCGAGGCACTCGTCTACGAACTCCTTATAAGTTCATCCGAAGAAGCTCCGTGCATTCAGTCAATTGCGGCGAAACTATCTGACGCGGAGTATATTCCCTATGATAAATACTCCCCCGACGGATTATGGTACTCCCGGGATGGCGGAATCCGGTTTAAGATAGGTGGGCGCGTTGCAGCAGAGATTGATCTGCTTATCCGGACCAGAGACGGGGTCAGGGTTTTTGGCGAGGTCATCACAAGCCCGACGGGGACCAAAGGATTTCTGGCAGAAGTAGCCGCAAAAAAATCACTATTATCGGAACTCTACGGAGATCCTGTCGAGTTTCTGCTGGTCCTTTCAACCGATCCAAAGACAGGTCTTCGTTGTGTCGGAGATAATGACGCGTTCGCAGTAATACCGGGCGGCGATACGCTCTATAAAAAAGTGCTTAAATCCGAAGTGATAATGCGAAAACTTTCGCCGGCAAAAAGCACAAAAAGAGTGGACGGAAGAGTCTGGTAAAAAAGGGGAAGTAATCAGAGACCATTGACCAGAGATTTCCTGGTAATGATTCCGAGGACTTTTTTCCCATCTGCAACCGGGATGGTGCTGATGTTTTTTGCAAGCATCAGGTCCACGACTTTCGATACAGGTGTGGTTACCTGAGTCGTAATGAGTGGTGATGACATGATGTCGCCTGCAGTGACGTTCCTGAGAGCATTGTCGAAGTGTTTGTCAATCTCGCTTTTCATTTTTACGAGGACTTTGGCAACATCTGTTTCGGTAATCATTCCGACGGGTACATTCCCATCCATGACAACAAACCGGGTTGCCTCGTTGTTTGATATCCTGCGGTGAATCTGGACGACACGGTCATTGGCATCGATTCTCGGTGCAATCTCGATAAAGGCATCAAGTGTTCCCTCTGGTCTGATATATTTCAGAAGGTCTCCTTTGGTAACCTGGCCAATGAGCCGGTGTTCCTCATCCCATACAACGACGATTTTATATCTTTGGAGAAGCGGGACAAGTAACTCCGCGTCCTGATCCTGATAAACCGAGGTAAAGTCATCTTTTGTAACGCTTGCGACACGAATCTGGGATGCGGGAATATTCCCTGTTTTTTTGCTTCCCATTTTTTCTGCGATGGTTCTTCGTGATGCGGTGCCGACTACGACGTGGTCATTTGTGACTACAATCGGGTCAATTCCTTCATCGAGCATTTTTGAAAGAGCTTCCGGAATCAGTGCAGATTTTGCAATCGAAACAGGTTTGGACATTACGTCTTTTACGGTTAGTTTCTGGTTCATTTTTGCTACCTCCTATGTTGAAGTGTATTCGGATGTGTAGTGAAAACACCGTTGTTCTTTGCAGTCCGATTTCTGCAAAGGGTGTTTTCTGAGTGGCACCAGGCGAATCATCTGCAGATATTTTCAGATGTCATCTGGTGGAGGCGGGGTCAGACTTTTTCTGTGAAGGCTTTTACCAGGTCGAAATCGGTAACAATACCTTTGACTTCTCTCCCGTCCAACACCGGGAAAGCTCCAATTCCGCGAATCAGCATCTCTTTCGCCACATCGTTGACGGGCATGTCTGCGGTCACCGTTCTAAGGTCTGCGGTTGTCATTACGTCACGGACTGGGAGGCTGAGGAGTTCATCGATCGTTCCGGTTTTCATCTCGGAAAAGACTCTGCCGTTTCCGATATAACCCATAATATCCGTGGCCGTAATCATCCCAAGAAGGATACCGTCTTTAACTACGGGCAGCCTGCGGTATCCGTGTTCAACAATCTGTTTTGTTACATGACTGAGGGGAACATCCGGTGCGACATTTTTCGGGGTTGCTGTCATGATGTCTTTAACTACAAGGTCTGATTCTATTCCGGCAAGCATCCTGATTAAATCATACTCGGTGACTATGCCTGCTATTGTGTTGTCGGCATTCAGGATGGGAAATCCTCCGTGTCCTGTTTTCAGCAGAACCTTTGCTGCGGCTTTAATGGTGGTCGAGGGGGTAAAGCCGGTTACATTTAATGTGGCTATTTCCCTGATGTTTTCATTTAAGGCAGCAAGGAGATTTCCCTTGTGTTTTGTTGCAATGAGGTTGTATCTGTTACCACCCCCCATCATATCTATTACGTCGGTGATTGTAACAATGCCAATCATCTTTCTGGTTCCGGGATCGGTGATGGGCAGACGGCGGAAGTTATGCCGGCTCATCATCTGGATTCCTTCAATAATACTCATCGTTGGCGGGACGGAGATGACATTTACACTTGCGATATCAAGGATACAATTCTTTTTTCCTTTGGATTGGTTTGCTGGTGTCATCATGTTTCTATCATCTGTAGGATGGTATAATGAGTAAATACTCTGTCAAGGGTTAAAATGTTTATGTTTTGAGTATTATTTAAAAATAACGCGCAAAAATTCAACATTTTATTGGGGTTATTTCTCATTTGACCTAAGTTTTGCTAAGAGGTATTTAAGGTGGAGGCAAAGATAATTTATAGACGGCAGATAATACATAAAATATAAAGATATCTTCCAGGACTTTTTCACCGCTCTTATCTGAGTGGGTACCTTAGGTTTGCCGGTTAAATAGCATGAGGTTTATATCCCATAAAGAGAGATATACTACACAATCCAATTTAGGTGTTTTAATGGTAGCATTTCCACGTATCAGAAACTTTTTCGGAAAGCTGTTTGGCAAAAAAAGGTCGCGGGTGGGGATATATGGTCCACCAAATGCGGGTAAAACCACACTTGCCAACCGGATTGTCCGGGATGTGACCGGTGAAGCAGTTGGACCGGTCAGTGAAATACCTCACGAAACCCGTCGTGCGAGAAGAAAGGAAGGCGTTGAGATTAATTCGGGCAGCACCAAACTCCTCATTGATATTGTCGACACTCCGGGTGTTACGACAAAAATTGATTATCATGAGTTTATGGAATATGGTATGGAACAGGACGAAGCCATTGCCCGTGCCCGTGAAGCCACAGAAGGAGTTGCCGAAGCCATGCACTGGCTGCGTGAGGATATTGACGGCGTCATCTATGTTCTTGACAGCACCCAGGATCCATTCATGCATGTAAATATTATGATGGTCGGTATTATTGAGGCACGTAAGCTGCCGGTCATTATTGTTGCAAACAAAATCGACCTTCCGGATGCAGCCCCGCAGAGAATCAAGAGTGCATTTCCCCAGCACCCGGTTGTTGAAATCTCCGGTCTTGAGGGTCACAACATGGATGAACTCTACGCGAAGATTTCCGAGGTCTTCAGGTGATGTAAATGATTCAGGGAGTTCAGATTGATATGCTGTCCGCCGAGCGTCTTTCCAAGATGACGTCATACGAAAAGATACGTCTGATTCTGGATGATGTCCGTCAGGGCAGCGTTGTTGTTTTGGAGAAAGGTCTTACCCCGGAAGAACAGGGTAAGCTTCTTGAGACAACGATGATGGAAATTAATCCCGGGACATTTTCCGGTATTGAAATCGAAACCTATCCGTCATCCGGCAGCGACAAAGGATTCATTACGAAACTTTTCGGAAAGAAGAGCAATGTGCCGCGTCTGATGGTCATTGGTCCGGTTGATCAGTTGAAAATGCTTTCGCGGGAAAAAGACAGACTTATTGCGTGGGCATCAGCAGCACAGTAATCCATGCCTCATAAATGTACAAAATGCGGGCGCGAGTTCCGCGATGGATCTGTTGAGATTCTCCGCGGTTGCCCGAGTTGCGGCGGCAAAAAGTTTCTCTACGTGAGTGACCGCGTGAAAAATGAGGACGTGCTGGAAGGAAAGTCCATCGAAAAGATTGCTGAAGAGACGAAGCAGGAAGTACTCGAAGTAAAACACCAGGGACCGGCTACCCGCCCAACCGATATTCTGGAGCGTGTCGAGAGTGTGAGAATTGTCAGTAAAGGCAAGTATGAGCTGAATCTGGAGCGGCTCGCAGAATCTCCGGATATTATTATCGGTATGGGGGATGACGGCAAATATATGCTGGATCTTCCATCCATGTCAAAAAGAAAGGCAAATCCTAAAAAGAAGTAGGAGCCTTACTTCAATATTTTTTTGCAGCATATCCGTAACAGTTCTTCTTTATTTTCTTTAGATGTAAAGAATAAAGATTTGGATAATTTTCTAAAATATTATACTTCAGATAATTCTTAAAAAAACGAAACGGGCCAAGAGGGATTTGAACCCCCGACCTGCGGATTAAGAGTCCGACGATCTGCCTGACTGATCTACTGGCCCATGTTCTGTGTCTTTTGACCTAATTACATATGCCGCGGTATTATTTATAGATTTTCTTATAATCTTTCAGAGGGTGTTGAATCTCCATATCATTAATAAATCAACAATGCAAATAGATATGTATGGTTGAGACTGATGGGGCGCCGGCCGCACCCCAGAAAAATAAAAATAAACAAATAAAATATCTTATGCTGGGATGCGGGAGTATCGGCTATAATATACTCGAAGAGTTGGACGAGACAAATGATAATATTCTGATTGTTGATTCCGATCAAAAGCGCATTGATGATCTGCGTGATCACCGTCACCAGGCAATGATAGGGGATATCAGTGATCCACTGTTAATTACCAAAATTCCTGAACCGGAAGTTGTTTTCGTTCTATCATCGAATAAAGATGCCAATCTGGCCGCAGTTCAGAATATCAGAAAAGCATATCCCAATGTAAATATAATCGCCCGTGCCGTTGACCTTTTTTCCACAGATCTGCTTGCAGATAACGGGGCAGATGTTGTCTTATATCCCCAGCAGGTAGTTGCCAAGTCGGCTGTTAACCACATGGCAAATCTCATTGCCTCAAGAAATGCCCAGAAGCTGCATTCACTTCTTGCTTCCTGGACCGGCACGCTTGGTATTATAACTCACAAAAACCCGGATCCGGATTCAATTTCCAGCGCAATGGCACTTTCAGTAATTGCAAATGATGCCTCGAACGGGAAGCTTGCAACGAGGATTCTTTATGAGGGAAACATCGGGCATCAGGAAAACCGCGCATTTGTTAATCTGCTCGAGATAAAAATGGAGCATCTGACAAAAGATATTTTGACCGAATGTAATTATCTCGCCCTTGTAGACAGCGTTGCCCCCGGAATGAACAATGATCTCCCTTCGGACACCAAGATTAATATCATCATTGATCATCACAGTGCAGATGGCGTTGTACGGGAAAAGAAACCGGATTTCCTTGAATCCAGACCGGAAGCCGGTGCAACGGCATCTATTCTGACCCAATATCTTCAGGAGCTTTATCTTCCGCTTGATACGAAAGTTGCGACGGCTCTTTTCTATGGAATCCGCGCAGACACGCATGAATTCCAGAGAAACATCTCCTCTCAGGATCTGTATAATGCAGCATACCTTCTGCCGCACACGGACCGTGCCTTACTTGAAATAATCATGGCGCCGTCCTTATCCCAGGAAACGATAGATGTTCTTGGAGCCGCTATCCAGAATCGCGAGGTAAAACAGGGATACCTCTTTTCCAATGTGGGGTATGTAAGAAACAGGGATGCCATTCCCCAGGCCGCTGATATGCTTCTAACGCTTGAAGGAGTGACTACGTCTCTAGTGTATGGGATTACCGATACCCACATCACTCTCTCGGCAAGAAACAAGGACATTCGTCTGCATGTCGGCGATGTGATGAAGGAAGCCTTCTCCAAGGTTCCGGGGGCATCTGCGGGGGGTCATGCAACAATGGCAGCTCTCTCCATTCCCCTGAACGCATTTTCCCTGGTGAAAGACAAAGAGGAACTTCTCTCGATGGTCATTGACCCGATTCTTTCTAATTTCATGAAACTTGTTGGTATTTCCGAGGCTGAAGGGGATGAAACCTGAAGACTGGGAGCCACATTATCGCCGGATTCTGGAATATTTTGGTTTTTCGCGCGAAGACGATGAACGTTCGGCTAAAATTCTTTCTGAACTTTTACCGGGAAATGACATAGGTCTTCTACAGAAAACAATTTTTCAGCGTGATTGTATCGTCTGCGGAAATGCCCCCTCGCTTTCAGCCGAAATCGAAACCGCGGATTTCCAGAATAAAGTCGTGATTGCGGCTGATGCAGCGGCGCGTGTATTGTTTATCAAAGGAATCCGCCCGGATATTATTCTGTCCGATATGGATGGAATGGATGATGATTTTCTGGAGATGAATGATGCCGGAACAATTCTTGTTCTGCATGCTCATGGAGATAACATCCCGCTTGTTTTGTCCTGGGTCCCGAAGGTGACAGGTCCTGTTGTCGGAACCACACAGAGCACTCCTCTCGATAATGTCTACAACTTCGGGGGATTTTCCGATGGTGACCGCTGTGTGTTCGCAGCACATGAGATGGGTGCGAAATCCGTTGAACTTATTGGGTTCGATCTGGACGACATGCATGTCGATCCGGTGAAACATGGAAAACTGATGATTGCACGGGATCTTCTGAAGTTAGCCGGTCATGATGTCTGAAGCGGTAATCATAGACGGGTATGTGGATGAGCCTGCATGCCTGGGTGTCCCGCCCTATATCTCGCCTTATATCCGGACAATAGCCGGTGTCTTAAAAGAACATGGGTATCGGGTCCGGTATGTGACAATAGACGAACTCCGGAAGAATCCGCTTGCAGTTCCAAAACTCCGCGATGCATCGATAGTTGTAATGATTGCCGGAGTTACCGTTCCCGGCAAATATCTTTCAGGAACTCCGGCAACGTTGAGCGAGCTTCAGCAGATCGGGTTCACGCTCCGTGGAAAATCCATATCTCTTCTGGGTGGTCCGATTGGGTTTGGCTATTCGCCGCAGGGTGGGGAGCGTGCGGTTAAAGAGGCAGTTTCCGGCTGGACTGCAATGCTCACAGGGGAACCTGCCGCGGCTCTTGATTCCTACCTCTCCGGCGGTGAGCCGGAAGGCATGTTGTTCTACGTAGACTACGACCGCTGGGCAGTTCTTGGCGCTGAAGTCATTCTTCAGCATCCGTTCTACCCATATGTCATGTGTGAACTGGAAACGGCGAAGGGATGTTTCCGATGCGTAACCGGCGGTTGTTCCTTTTGTACCGAGCCGTTCTATGGTATGCCGAGAATGCGTGAGGTCTTCGGGATATCTGCAGAGGTGGCGGCTCTTACAAAAGCAGGAGCCAGGCATTTCCGGCTCGGACGTCAGCCCGACCTGCTTGCATTCGGGACTTCCGGCTCCGAGTATCCAAAACCAGACCCCGATAAACTCCGTTCCCTCTTTGCAGAATTCCGGATGGCGGCACCTGATCTGCAGACGCTTCACATTGACAATGTAAATCCCGGGACGATTGCCCGCCACGAAGAAGCTTCAAGAGAGGCACTCCGGGTAATAGTAGATGGACACACGCCGGGAGACATAGCGGCGTTTGGTGTCGAGTCTGTAGATCCGGTTGTCATTGAGGCAAATAATCTGAAAGGTTCTCCTGATCAGATTTATCGCGCGATTGAAATCGTCAATGAAGTGGGTGCGGTCCGAAGACACGGCATTCCCGAACTTTTGCCGGGTCTCAACTTTATTGGGGGTCTTGCCGGAGAAACAGCAGAAACGTTTGCTCTGAACAAGGAATTTCTGAACAGAATTCTTACCGGAGGTCTTCTTGTGAGACGGGTGAACATTCGTCAGCTTATGCCGTTTGAGGGCACGCGGGCGTATGAAAACAACTGCCTGGGAATCCACGATAAATTGTTCCACCAGTTCAAAGATGATGTCAGAAGTACCTTTGACGTGCCGATGCTTGAACGGGTGTTTCCTGTCGGCACGGTTCTCACGGGTGTTCGAATCGAAGTCCCCGGTGCTGTCTCCCTTGGTCGTCAGATGGGAACATATCCCATACTTGTCGGCATTCCAATGCAGCTTCCGGCGGGCACTCTCCTGAATGCTGCCGTCGTCTCCTATGGCGCCCGGAGCCTGACTGCACTTCCGGTTCCAATCCGGATTAACACATTATCGTCGTCCGCTCTCAAATGGATCCCCGGCATCTCAAAAAAACTTGCACAGAAGGTTGTCGCCGGGATGCCGTATCTGGATAAAAGTGATTTCAAAAAAGTGGTTCTCTCAGATGAGGTTGATCCTCTTCTGCCCTTAATGGAATATTAAAGATTTTTTTCCAATACGAGTCTTGGGATATCCGGGTAGAAGTATTTCACCACCCGTTTTTGAATTTCAAAACCGTTTTTCCTGTAGAAAGAGAGTGCAGCTGCATTTGTCTCGGAGACCGTCAGATGAACTTTTTTTACTCCGCGTTTCCGCATCTCGGCAAAAAGTATGGTTGCAAGTTCAGTTCCTACTTCGATTCTCTGGAATTCCGACTTCACCCCGATTCGGATAAGTTTTCCTGTATTCGGGTCATCAAGATGAATTCCTCCGAGAATGTATCCGACAATCTCGTGAGTCCGTGCATCCTCAGCGACAAAAAACAGACCCGGGAATAGTTCCTCGATGTGACGGAAGAGCACGTGCCCCCCCATTCCCTCAAACAGGTATGCGTCCAGACGGCAAATATCGGCATAGTCTGCCGTAGTGTAGTTTCGGACCCGAATCTGTTCCATGATTTTATAATATATGGATGTATGATGTGTTGAATATATCCACATGCTCTCTCCAGGGAAATAGTAAGATACTTATGCGTGAACGCAGATATCATTCAATATTATGAAGTGGCAGATATCGGAGCTTTTTGGAATGAATGTTTATTCCGACAAGGCAGTATTCCTTGGCAAGGTGGAGGATGTTGTCTTGGATGTTACCAATAAAAAAATCAGCGGACTCGCTCTTACAAATGTAAATAAAGATGTAATTGACACGAAGAATTTTCAGGGTGTTATAATACCATATCGAATTGTCAAAGAAGTTGGTGATATCATCATAGTCCGCCATATTCCCGGCGCCTTCAAGATTGCCGGTGAACCCTTATTCGGAGAATAAATTTCACTTATGAAAGATCGAGAGATTTTTGCCGGTCTTTCAACCACAGTTCCTTTTGTATTGCGGCTTGACGGCAGGTCATTCCATCATTTTTCGAAAGACCGATACAAAAAACCGTATGACAAGGTGTTTTCAGATTCAATGGTGAAGACTTCCCTTGCGCTTCTGACTGACAGCGGATTCTCTCCATCGTTTGCCTACACGTTTTCCGATGAAATCAGTATCTATGTGCCGGCTCCTGTCTTTGACGGCAGGGTGGAGAAACTGGTTTCAGTTTCTGCAGCGTTTGCTTCTTCGGCATTCACTATCTATTCCGGAGCAACCGAGCCGCTGGCGTTTGATGCCAGGATTGTTCCAATGGAGGCGCGTCTGTTTCCGGCATATCTTTCGTGGCGTCAGGCAGAAGCGTGGCGAAACCACATGAATGGGTATGTCCAGAAACTTCTCCTCGATGAGGGTATGTCGGCCGCAGATGCGCAGAAGAAGCTTGACGGTATGAATGCCGCCGCTCTGCACGAGTTTGCATTTGGAAAGGGTGTGAACCTCGCAGCAACACCCGCATGGGAAAGACGGGGAATATGTGTTTATCGTGATGTGGTGATGCGGGACGGATATAATCCGAAAACAAACGAGAATGTATCTGTCCCCCGAAGTATGGCAGTTATTGATGAAGACGTGCCTCTTTTCAAAACACCGGAAGGAATCGCCTGGGTCCTTTCAAAAATATGTTAGAAACAGAGTGAATCCGGCATATACTTTTTTAGTAATACGAACCTAACTGCCCGCGGTTACCCATGATGATGTACATCAGGGGATTTGGAGTACAAATGAAAATATAAACTAACGTTACTACAAATAAAATAAAAAACATAGCGAGGAATGGATTTGAACCATCGATCTACGGGTTATGAGCCCGTCGGGATCTCCTGACTACCCCACCTCGCTCCAAAGAAGCACTAGACACATCTTGTGCCTAATAACATAGGGGTGTGTCACATAAATACATTTGCATAAGAGGTTTCCATATAATGATAAGGAATTATCGCTCATCTTAAAACAAATATGTCAAATAACAGCAGCCCGAAGTATTCCCCGACCGAAGCACAACCCATAATTCATCTTACAGAAGATAATTTCAACACGTTCACTCTCCAGATTCCATATCTGGTAATTGACTTCTGGGCGGAATGGTGCGGACCATGTAGGTTTTTTGCCCCAATATTTGAAGAGGTTTCACTTGAATACCCGGAGATTCAGTTCTGTAAATGCAATACTGAAGAAAACCGTCACATAGCAGCAGAACTTCGCATCAATGCAATCCCGACCCTTATGTTCATTAAATCTGGTAATGTTGTTCATATAAGTCGCGGGGCACTTTCAATAGAAAAATTCCGGGAGGAGCTTAATTCCGTATTCCGCGCATGAACCTGTTTACCACACTTCACCCGACTTTGCAGGAACTTCTTCTCACAGGTCTTGGCTGGGATAATCTCCGGCCGGTTCAGGAAGAGACCTTTATCTCTGTAAGCAGTGGGGCGGATACTCTGGTCATTGCCCCGACCGCGGGAGGAAAAACAGAAGCCGCGTTTTTTCCCGTCATTGATGCGATTCTGAAAAATCCGTCTGAGAGTCTGTCCGTAATTTATGTGTCGCCGCTCAAGGCACTCATCAATGACCAGCTGGACCGAATCACGTTTATGTGTGACCGGACCGGTCTTGGAATTGCGGTTCAGCACGGTGACGTTTCCGCACGGGATCGGTTTGATTTTACCACATCCGAACATGTGGACATTTTGTTAACAACACCCGAGTCACTCGAAGTTCTTTTGAGTGATACAAAAACAAAGGGTGCTTTTGCAAATATCAGATACATTATCATTGATGAGATTCATGCCTTCATGGAATCGGATCGAGGTGTTCATCTCCGCTGTCTGATGGACCGTCTTGAGTTGTTTCAGCATAAGCAGATTACGCGAATCGGGCTTTCGGCAACAGTTGGTAATCCGGAAGATCTTCTCGGGTGGTTTTCCGGACCTGCCAGAAAAAAACATATCGTTCAGATTCCTTCGCCGCCGGCAAAAAAACAGTTCGCGTTTGTGGTGGAGCCGGATTTTTCCCGGCAGGTGCGTGAAATTGCAAAGGTTGTTTCCGGAAAAAAAGCCCTGCTCTTTACCGACAGCCGAAGCCTTGCAGAACGACTGATAGTGCCCTTACGCGCCGAACTCCCATCGGTGTTTATCCACCACTCCTCTGTGTCTCCCGAAGACCGCGAGGCGGCTGAGCTTTCATTTGAAACGGAGGGCGGGACCTGTGTAATCTGCACGAGCACAATGGAACTCGGAATTGATATAAGCAAACTTGATCTCGTAGTCCAGTATGGAGCACCCAGATCCGTATCTTCGTTTATGCAGAGGTTAGGACGCACCGGCAGGCGTGGAAATCCTGCAAGGATGGTGTTTGTCGTTGCTAATGCCTGTGACCTTCTGTCGACCGTTTCGGTCATCGAAGCTGCTATGAATCACGCCGTTGAATCACTACGGGCTCCTGGATGCCCGTATCATGTCCTCATCCAGCAGTTGTTCCTTCTTCTGAAAGGTAACAAGGGGATTGGGTATACCGGTATTATTAGTTCGCTGCATGCATTGACACCTTTCAAAGATGTTCCCCTCAGTCATTTTTTCGCAATTCAGGAACATCTCGTCAGAGAAAATTATCTTACCCGTTCAGGGGATTTGTTCCTTATCGGGACAAGAGCGGAGAAAGAACTCGGCCGGTCCAACTGGATTGCATTAATCTCAGTTATCCCGGATTCAGGGGGTTATCTTGCAGTTCTTCCGGACGGGACAGTGATCGGAACACTTGATCCGCGTTTTGTCGGGGGGGAACCGGGAAAGACATTTTCTTTTACCGGCAAAACCTGGAGGCTCCTTCATCGTGACGATGTCCACAAACGTGCTCTCATAGAACCTGCATATGCGAAAGGTGAATTAAAACGCCCGTTCTGGAGTGGGGGTGACGGGGGAAGTTTTGCGAGCAGGCTCGTGTGCCAGTCAGTGGCTGCAACGTTAGAGCGCGGCAGACCCCTTCTACCTCTTCCTTCGGAACAAAAAGAGATGGTCGATGAGGTAATCCGGATGCTGCCTGACGATTTTTCTCCGGGAAAAATTCACATACGAACCGAGCCTGAACTAAATGGTTATTCTGTTGTCGTCTCCACATTTCTTGGAACACGGGCAAACCAGGTGCTTGCCCGTCTTCTGAAAAACCGGCTTGACGGGAAACAGTCTCTGCGTTTCACTCAGTTTGCAATCCGGATTTTCGACTGGGACTCGCCACACGCTGGTGAAGTCGTTGCAGGGATTCTTGAAGAGCTTAGCCGCTCGTCTGTTCTTTCGCTCGCAGAGGAACTCCCCCGCCTGCCGGAAACCACCTGGAAATTCGGAGAGTTACTCACAGAAGAACTCAGACTTGAGATGGCGGCACAGGACTACTATGATATCCCCGGTCTTCTTACGGTGTTGTCAGTTCCGCTGCAACTCTCTCGTTAGCGATTTTTCGGTAGCCCTCGTCAATCTCGAAGCCGATGAATGGTATGTTAAGTCTCACTGCCGCCACCGCGGTGTTTCCAATACCCATAAACGGATCCATTACCAGTTTACAGCGTGAAATTCCGTGGTCTTTCATACACATCAGAGGGAGCTGGACCGGGAAGGCTGCCGGGTGCGGTCTGCTCTCGCGAATGGTCTCATACGGTATGAACCATGTGTTCCCCCTGTCTCTGAGGTCCTGTTTTTTTCCGCCCCACCGCTTCACGTTGCTTTTGTCCTGATAAGGAACGCCGTTTGCGAGCCGGTCAATTTCGACCAATCCTTTTTTCGTGAAATGAAAGATGAATTCATGACAGTCATTATGAAATCTTTTGCTGTTGATTGGTTTGTAGTGTCCGGCCGCCACTCCTTCTTCAGGGAGGGCGATGGATTTTATCCAGTGAATCATGTTCTGCAGAACAAATCCCTGTTCACGGAATTTCTGTGCGACGTCCATCGGAATCCACGGGTCTTTGAGACTGCCTCCAATATTTAGGTAAAAGGAGCCCTGTTCTGAGAGGACACGGTATGATTCTTCTGCGAATGCTCTAATTCGTTCCAGATATTCAGCACGCGGCACGGTATCATCGTAGGTGGTGTAGGCCTTGCCTATATTATAGGGGGGTGAGGTGACGATGACATCAACTATGCCGGCTGTCATCTTTTGCATTCCCTCTAGGCAGTCCGTTTCGTAAATCCTGTTAATATCAGTCATTTTTCAGTATTTTTACGATGGTTATTTCATAGGTAATTGTTTCGCCAGCAAGAGGGTGGTTTCCGTCAACCGTGATTTTTGTGTCAGTTATGCTGACAACTATTACTTTGCACAATCTGTCAAAGACTTCAACTGTGATTATATCCCCTGGTTTAGGTTCGTGTTCAAGCCGGAGTTTTTTTCGTTTGATTGGGATGATGAGTCGTTTCAGATATTTGCCGTATGCTTTTTCCGGAGGGAGAATTATGGTGGCTGTATCTCCTTCACTCTTTCCGAGAAGTGCATCTTCAAAGGCAGGATTAATCTGTTTCTTTCCAAGGGTGATGGAAACGGGATCTCCTTTATGGGTGTCTTCAAAGATTTCCCCGCCGGGACGTTTGCTGATGAAATGTAAGAGCAGGGTGTCACCGGATTCTACGACAGACATACCTATCTGTTTTGCTGGAGAAGTACTTTAAGGAATCACGTGTGTGCTTTCAATTTTTGCGTGCGGCAGCCCGGTCTTCGCTATAAAAAAAGGATGTTATTATGCAATGACCGGGATAATGAGTTTTTTAAATACACCGTCTCCGCTCTGGTGAAGCATCCGTAACTCATATGTTCCGGGTTTTTCCACTTCAATAGTCCAGGTGTAGTTATTCCCGTTTGCATCTTTTGTACAGTCGTTTCCGATGATACAGATTCCATCTGAGTCAAGGGGTCTCCATGAAAGACCATGCGGGCTCGTTATTGTCACGGTAAAGCTTCTTGCTCCGTTTTTTTGGATGGCATATGCGTACATTCTTACCTCCGAATATGTTATTTCATTGTATAAATATCGATATTTGAAAATATCTCTTTGTAGTATATATACTTACCTCAAATAATCCGGATAATTTTTTAGAAAAAAGAGTGTTATGTATTCATTGAAAGAATATTTGACCGCAGCTCCTGTAATCACGGATAAGCAATAGTATCATCCTATCATGTGTAATTTAGGATTAAAATAGAATAAAAGGACGCCGAGGGGGAGATTTGAACTCCCGAGGTGTTACCACCAGAGGCTTTCGAGGCCACCGCCCTTCCGGACTAGACTACCTCGGCAGGTGTCTGTACATAATGGAAAAGTATGCGCGTATAAAGCATACGCACTTGAATGTAAAAAATATATGTGGTTGGTGATTGGATTAATTATTGACCGGCGCCTTTGGAAATCATCATGTCGTCCACACGAACGAGGAGCATGGCTGTTTCCGATGCACTCTGAATAGCCTGACGTTTGACTCTCTTTGGTTCAACAACGCCAAGCTCATTCATATCAACAACTTTGCCGGTGAAGACATTGAGACCTGCGTATTTCTGACCCATTGCATGAGCCTGACGAAGGTCGATTACTTTGTCCACGGTATCAAATCCGGAGTTCTCTGCAAGAGTCTTCGGGATAATTTCGAATGCTTTTGCATATGCTTCGATTGCGAGCTGAACACGGCCTCCTTCGGATGCCGCATATTCACGGAGTCTGAGGGAAAGTTCTGTCTCAACAGATCCGCCGCCAATAGTGTAGCACCCATCTTCGATGACATCCTGGACAACGCGGGATGCATCTTCAATTGCACGTTCAAGCTCATCGACAAGGTGCTGGGAAGATCCGCGAAGGAGAATTGTGACCGCTTTCGGGTTTTTGCATTCAGAGAGTTTGGTCATCTCAAGGTCTTCGAGCATCTCGAGTCTGCCTGCGGTTCCGATGACTTCAGTGTTAAGGTCATCGGGTTTGTTGACAACCTGACCGCCAAGTGCTTTTGCGGCGTATTTCAGATCTTTTTCTGCAACGAATTCAAGCGCATAGATTCCACTTGCACCAAGGTAATACTGTACCGGGTCGGCGATTCCCTTCTGACAGAGAACTACATTCACGCCATTCTCGACAAATTTGTCAGCCATGCCTTTAAGGGTTGCACGTTCTGCTGTGGAGAATGCGTTCAGTTGATCTGCAGAGGTAATCTTAATTTTGGATTTTGTCTGGGTCTTGGTAATCTCAAGCGGACCGGCAATGAATGCTGCTTTCACGCCTTTGATTTTCTTCGGCATAAGGGAGTCAAGCCGGGTCTTGTCAATTAATACGCCGGCGATGAGCTCTGCGCTCATAGTCTCGGAACGTTTTGTCTTGACAAGGATGTCATCCTCATTGACGATTGTCTTCTTGCCGGAGGTTTCTGCGACTTCCGAAACTGCCTCAACAACAACATCACAGGCCTGGGTCATGATGCTTTCAATGGATTTACCGGTCATGGCCGTCTTGGCAATCTGTTTTAACATGTTCTTGTCTTTTGGCGTGACATTAATTGCCAGCGTGTCAAGAATTTCAAGTGCCTTAAGCATACCCAGGTTATAGCCTTTTGCAATGATAGTTGGGTGGACACCGCTTTCGATGAGTTTTTCGGCCTGTTCCATGAAGGAACCAACCAGAACTACTGCAGTTGTGGTGCCGTCGCCGCATTCGTCGTCCTGAGTCTCAGCGACCTCGACAACAAGTTTTGCACCCGGGTGTTCAACGTGAATCTGATGAAGAATGGTTGCTCCATCGTTGGTAATTATGATGTCGTCACTGCCCTTCGTCACAATCATCTTGTCCATACCGCGGGGACCGAGAGTTGTTCTTACAGTGTTTCCAAGGACCTTTGCGGCCATGATATTTGAGCGAAGTGCTTCCTGTCCGGGGACGTTCTCTACGTTATCACGTAAAATAACGACCTGCTGACCTTGCTGACCTGAGTAGTTTGCCATAATCTCTATTCTCCTGTACTAGTGTGTTAAAAAAGTGGATTGGACTTCTATATAAATATGTTGTATTGGGTATTGGCGGGTTAGTCGATACGTTTAATTGTAAAGAGAGAGTAGACCGGAACGCCCTCTATTTCTTTGACACCGCGCTTATCAAAGATGACACATATGGCCACCGGGATTGCTTTGTGGCGACGCAGATAGTTTACTATCTCAGTGAGTGTGTTACCGGTGGTGATGCAGTCATCCACAATTATGCAGCGTTTCTGCGATACTTTACTGAAGTTGCCGGAAATAGACCCGTTTTTGCCTTCGGGATTGTGCTTCGACGGGTGGTATATGGCAAGATTCAGACCGTCTTCAGCTGCTATTAAGGTTGCAAGAGGGACTCCGGATACGGAAATCCCTATTACTGCATCAATGGCTTCTTCCTCTTCACTTGCGCTTTCAAAGTTGGCCATCAGCATGGAAGAGATGCCGCCGAGAAGTCCTGCGTTTGAACTGACATTCGTCCAGTCGATATGTACATCTTTTGGCACGGCAACCCCGGTTTTACCCTGCGTCAGAAGCCAGGTGACGGTATCAACCGAAAGGCTGAGTTCGTCGGCAATCTGACCGTCAGAGTGACCATCGGTGTGGAGGTCTTTTGCTTTTACCATTAGCTCTTCTAAGGAAGACATATGAAAAGTAATCTCTTTTTCCGCTATATATGCTTTTGTGATTACCACCTGTAAAGAATCTCTTTCTCAGTCTAAAAGAGCGAAAACCTACTATAACAAAAAGTCTAATCATTCATCAGATATGTCTGCAAAATATGTAACAAAATCATTTCAGAAAAAGATTCAGCCATATCTCACCACTTTCAACGATGCTCAAAAAGAGCAGTTCTATTCTGATGCGGATTCGGTTGTGCAGGAACTAGTTTCGATGGGAAAAGATTCGAAGGAAGTTCTCTGGGTTATGCAGAGCATAGGTCTCTACCTGTATGGAAATTCGGGAAAGAACTTCTATGTCGATTATCAAAGGATTCCCCTTTCACATAATATTGTTCTGTGGACGATTCAGCCGCCGGGCGGAGGGTGTGTGCATATATTCCAGACACCTGAAGGCAAACTTCTCATTGATACCGGTTACGGGGTAAATCATCCTGACTGGGTAGTTACTCTTGGAGATCTTGGTCTCGGCGATTTTTCCGATGTGAAACATGTGCTTTGTACTCATGGAGATTGTGATCATGTGGGTATGACCGGATTCATGCCGGTTGCTCCTCTGGTTCACCCGATAACCAAAAAACTCCTGGATAATGGATCAAGGATATATGCTTCATCCAATAATCTGCAGCTTCTGCAGCGGGTTTATACCACGACCATCAACACCTTCTCCCAGATGACTCTTCCAACGGAATATCATCTCTGTAAAACCGAGCCGGTAAAGATGCGGGGCATTTTCCCGGTAATCGATGAAGTCAACTTTGCCGGTCTTCACTTTGAGGTGTGGCAGAGTCTCGGCGGTCATCTTGCGGGGCAGATTTTCTTCTATGAACCGACAGAGTGTCTCCTTTTTACAAGTGATGCCATTCTGAACTTTGCAACGCTCACCCGCCCGAGACTTATCTTCGGCTCAATTCCGGATTATCTCATCACGTCGGTAAATATCAACAGCGAAATTGCCCGGCAAGAGCGCAGCGAACTGACAAAACTTGCGCAGGAGCTCAATGCTGAACTAAAATCAAATGGCAAACATATCAGGTTATGCTGCGGGCACGGGGCTGTGTCAGTGTTCGATGATAAAGGTAACATGACCGTTGAGGATCCGGTAATACACTACTCGCGGAGAAAACATACGGAAAAAATTCACAATATTTTGTCCAATATCTCATGGTTCATCAAAAGAAGGACTGTCTGAATAAATCTATTTTTTCGCGCACGCCTTTGCAGCTAATGCCGCTTTGCTTTTTCTGTGCCCCGCTTTATCGGAGCCGAGCCACAGATCGGGCAGTCAGTCTCTCCGGCGGGAATCTCTGCCCCACATCCTGAACAAATTTGTTTCCAGACTCGTTTCTTTGCTTTTCTCTGCAGAATATTCTGTACGGGAATTTTCAGATGACGACAGACATTCTGGACGGCAAAATCATCAGAAACGACCGTGCCATCCAGTGTTTTACCAAGAGCAATAACCGAGATGTCAGTATCGGAAAGGACTCGTGCATCCCCGCTTTTGAGTGCGGCGTTCTCTGCCAAACATATTGCATCCGGTTCCGGCTCAGTTACTACCAATCCATTTTCAACCAGAATCTCGTAACGCATCTTTGACGCGAGGTCTTTGAGTTCATCAACGACGTCGGGTGTTGTGAAGAGTTCCCCAGAAAGAGGATAATCGCCAAAAAAATAGGATGAATCCAGAATATATTTCATTTACGCACTGCGTCTGCAATAATACCGGATGCTGTGAATTTGCTTGAGGCACGCTCAATCGTATCGGACGATGCGATATCAGCAAGACCTGCTGCCATGAGTTTTACATATCCTCCTGAGGCAAACACACCGTGGACACCGGCCGCCCGGACTGAGGTCGCGCCCTGTTCCATGAGCATACCGGCAGCTTTTGCCATCGAACCGCCTGTCGCTATTATATCATCCACGATTATGCAGTCTCTCCCTTTTGCCTCGAGATGTTTTGGTGCCATTACCACTTCCGAACCGGAAAGTCGTGTCTTATCAAGGTGATCACATTCCCATTTGCCAACTGAGGCAATTCCTTTGGCAAACTCCCATGCGCCCTCATCCGGGGAGAGAATCAGCGGGTTCTCCAGATTCATTGTGCGGATGTATGCGCCGATTTCCGGAGCAAGCGTGAGATTTTTTGCCGGGCATCTGAAGTGTGAGAGGACCGTTGATTCATGAATATTTACGGTAAAAATCCTGTCAGCACCGGAAGAAAGAGCCCGCGCCATAGCCCGTGCCGAAATAGGTTCGCCTTCATTGAACTTTTTGTCCTGTCGTGCATATCCCATATATGGCAGAACAAGCGTTGTATCTTTTCCCTCGCAGGCATCGAGAAGGAGAATGGCCTGCATAGTTGATTCCGCATCAACGGTACTTGCAACGACTACCATCTGGTCGTCGTCTTCCTGAATTTGAACGTATTGTTCGCCGTCCGGAAAGGTAGTGTACTTCACTTCAGATATTTTACAGCCTAGTGCCTTCGCCGTGCGGGATGCGAGGACCTGACTTTTTTCGGTATATACGACTATCATGATAAGACTCTATCAACTATCTTTTACTGAAACTACTTAAAGCATAATCAAGTACAAATATTATCATCCTTAGTTGAGGTAGCGAACACAATATGGAAAATGTAGATAGTCCGGCTCAAACCCCTGATAAAACAATTTCGGGAATAGTTTTGGATGCGAATCCGGAAAAATTATCGGGAGAAATCCCGGCGCGTGATGCCCCTCCTGTCAAAAAGACCTATGCGTCAGATGTATATGACTCAGACCTTTTTGGAGGTGTCCAGTTTAACACGACAGAAGATATAAACATCCCGCCGAAAATCATCGATCAGGTTATCGGTCAGGAACACGCGGTTGACGTCATCAGAAAAGCTGCCACCCAGCGCAGACATGTGATGATGATTGGAAGTCCGGGTACAGGCAAGTCTATGCTTGCAAAGGCAATGTCCGAACTTCTTCCAAAAGAGGAACTGCAGGATATCCTGACATACCCGAACCCGGAGGATAATAATAATCCGATCATCCGCGTGGTGCCGGCAGGCAGAGGAAAGGAAATAGTAGCAGCTCACAAGGAAGAGGCACGAAAACGGGCATCGTCAAAAAACATGATGCTACTTGTCCTCGTAATCGGTGTTCTGGGTATTGCTCTCATATCCGGTCAACTTCTTATGGGAATTGTTGCCGTTGCATTTATCTTCCTGGCGTTTCGTTCAATCATGCCCAAAGATACCGCTCTGGTTCCAAAAATGATCGTCTCCAACAAGCCGGATTTATCGGCACCGTTTGTGGATGGGACCGGATCCCACGCTGGAGCTTTACTTGGGGATGTTCGTCACGATCCGTTCCAGTCAGGAGGTCTTGAGACCCCGGCACACGAAAGAGTTGAAGCAGGAGCAATTCACCGGGCACACAAGGGTGTTCTTTTCATCGATGAAATAAACACGCTTGAACTCTCCTCCCAGCAGAGTCTTTTGACAGCTCTCCAGGAAGGCGAGTTCCCGATTACCGGTCAGTCAGATCGTTCATCCGGCGCAATGGTCAGGACAGAACCGGTTCCATGCCGGTTCCTGATGATTGCCGCAGGAAACCTTGACGCTGTTCAGCATATGCATCCGGCACTCCGGAGCAGAATCCGCGGATATGGTTACGAGGTCTACATGAGCGAGACGATGGATGATACGCCGGAAAACCGTGCAAAACTCATTCGGTTCATTGCTCAGGAAGTCAAGAACGACGGAAAAATTCCGCATTTCGACCCGTCTGCCGTCTCCGAGATTCTTCGTGAGGCAAAGCGCCGGTCCGGCAGAAAAGGTCACCTGACCGTGAAGCTGAGAGACCTCGGTGGTCTTGTTCGTGTCGCGGGCGATCTTGCAATTCAGGAAAGCTCTCCGGTCACGACAATGCAGCATGTGGTCGCGGCAAAACAGATTGCCCGCTCTGTCGAAGATCAGATCTCCGATGAATACATCCGTCGGACCCGTGATTATGACCTGGCAATTGTATCCGGTAATCTCGTGGGCAGGGTAAACGGACTTGCTGTTGTTGGAAACGATGCAGGCTCAGTCCTTCCGATTACCGCAGAGGTCACCCCGTCACAGGGAGCCGGCGCGGTTATCGCGACCGGTCTCCTGAAGGAAATCGCTCAGGAATCCATCAAGAACGTGAGCGCCCTGATTAAAAAGTTCTCAGGAACGGACATTCGTAAAGTGGATATCCATGTTCAGTTCATCGGAACCTACAACGGAGTCGAAGGAGATTCAGCATCCGTTACCGTTGCAACAGCAGTAATCAGTGCCTTGGAAGACATCCCGGTTCGTCAGGATGTGGCAATGACAGGTTCTCTCTCTGTTCGTGGGGATGTTCTGCCGATTGGCGGCGTCACCTACAAGATTGAAGCCGCGGCGAAAGCCGGTATTCATACAATCATCATCCCGAAGTCAAATCTTGATGATGTCCTGATTGAGGAACGGTATAAGAGCATGGTTACCATTCTCCCGGTCACAAGAATTGAGGAGGTGCTTAGATATGCCCTCGTTCCGGATGATCTGGAAGGGTTTGAAAAGAAACTTCTCCAGCTTGGAAAACATATGGAGATTCCAAAAATGCCCCTGCATAAAGAACTGGCAGATCAGGCAGCACAGGCACTCCCGCCTGCATAATTTTTTTATTATTCCCCTCCTTTTACAGGGTTTCGATACTCAATATAATAATACCTAAGATATATCTGTTTTCACGTCAAATTTAATCACAATAGACTGATACTATGACAAAAAATATGTTTAACGAAGAAATCGTCCGGGAGGACCGCCGAAAGGCTTCATATCTGGTCCCTTATACCATCATCTTTATCATCCTTGCAGTAATCGCGGTATTAATCTGGATTACTACTCCGGTTCTTGCTCTAATTCCTGCATTACAAATGATTCTTCCACCCTGGTTACTATCCCCTGTTCTATTGACAGAGATTCTGGTCTCCGCTGTCGCCGGTGTTCTGGCATTACTTGTTCTGATTACCGGTATGATTAAACTCAATCGACCGCGTCTTTTTCTGACTTCTGAGAGATTGTGTATTATGTCAGGTGAAAAATTCTATAAGGAAGTCAGGTTCGACAAAATAGAGGCAATTTTTGTCAAGAGAGCTACTATTATCATCCTCACCGGTGGTAAAAAAGTAATCAGGTTCGGACCGGTTAACGATCCATATGCAGTCAGGAATGCGGTTGTAGGTCAGATTACTGTTGAAAGCAAACCTCAGGTTGAAGAATCCCTTGTCTTCGACAAGGCAGTTCCGATATCAGATGAAAACAAAAAAGAAGAAGATGTTTTCGATGCTGACGTAATCTGATTATTTAAATCTTTTATCAATCTCTATTTACAACAGCTGCATTGTTCTGCAATCAGAAGATATGTTATTGTTCAAAACCAATATTACAAGAAGCAACCATGGAAAAAATACGATATTATGACATCCGTTATGTCAATGGAACAACGACCTCCATCCAGACAGAGAATGGGGTAATAGAAAATGCCGGGTCTTCATTTTTCGGCAAAGCCTTCTTCCGGGTTTTAGGCGAAAACGGCTGGGGTTACTACTGTGCCTCCCCCTTCGACATGGACAATAAAAAAGCCAAAGAAGCATGCATTCAGAAGGCTGCCGTCTCAGCCCGTCTTGCCGGAGTTCATGCCGAAATTGCGGATGTTCCATTCGGCACTCCGCGCAGCTGGATATGTTCTGCAAAAGAACAGGCAGCCGCCCCGCTTGAAGAAAAAGCCGGGCAGCTTCTTCAGCTTGAAGCCACTGCAAAAATACCGGAAATATGCAGCACGTCTGCCCGTTACTCTGAACAATATCAGGATGTCATCTTTGAAGACTGCAATGGATACTCGGCAAAATCGTCAGTATGCCGGACGCTCTTCACCGTTTCTGCCGTTGCCAACCGCGGGTCGGACATGCAGATGAACTACGAACAGGAAGCCGTTGTAGGTCCGCTGTCCCTAACAGACTATATACCCTATGGTGAAAAATGTGCGAAGCGTGCTGTTGAACTCCTTGATGCATCTGCTGTGTCCGGGGGACGAATGCCCGCAGTTCTGGATCCGGCCATCGCCGGTGTATTCGCTCACGAAGCTGTTGGTCACGCAAGTGAAGGTGACGCAATCCGCGATGGGGTTTCCGTCCTTGGCGGAAAAATTGGTCAGCGGGTCGGCTCTCCTCTTGTAACGATAATCGACGACCCATCTATGCATGGATACGGATACGAACCATTTGATGCTGAGGGGGTCGCCGCCGGTCCGCTTGAACTCATAAGACATGGAATCATGAATAAATATATGCACTCGCGTGAGACACTCGCGGCCGTTGGTTCCGAAACCGGAGAAGCCGGGCATGCCAGAGCCGAACCGGGTCTTCCACCTCTCGTCCGTATGAGCAATACCTACATTAAAGAAGGCGATGCATCCTATGACGAAATCATCGCCGAATGCAGAAACGGCGTTTTATTAATCGGTTCACGCGGCGGGCAGGTTGATCCGGGACGCGGAGCATTCCAGTTCAACGCAAAATATGGATACTTAATAGAAAATGGTGAAACGACAAAGATGATTCGTGATGTCTCTCTCTCGGGCGACATACTATCGGTCCTTCACAACATCACTCTTTGCGGTAAAGAACGGAAGATGTCGTCGGGTATGTGCGGAAAAGGTCAGTCAGTCCCGGTTTCAGATGGAGCTCCCCATGTGTATCTGACCGAGGCTATAGTCGGAGGAGGGCAGTAATGTCTGAAGTTGATATAGAAAAAATTCTCTCCTATGGAGAAAAGTTTGCTGATGAAGTTGAAGTATTTATCCTGGATTACACGGATCTCTCCCTTGAACAAAGAGAGATGGCCGTCTCCTCCGTATTTGAACACGTCGGACAATCCATCTATGTCCGTGTGGTAAAAGATAACCACATCGGTGTTTCCGGAACTTCAGATCCTTCGAGATGGAAGGATTGTCTTGAGGTCGCCATCTCCTCTGCGAAACTATCCGAACCGGTGACGGGCTGGACCGGATTCCCGGAAAAATCCGTGTTACCTAATGGACAGGACCCCTTTGATGCGAAAATCACTGTTACTCCTGCCCTTGCTGCAGAGTATCTTGAACGGATGAATGCAGGTGCTTCCGCGCATCCTGAGGCACGTGTTGTTACTGCGGAGGTTTCACTTCTGACAGGCGTATCTACGGTTGCAAACTCGAATGGTGTGCATTATACCCGGAAGATGTCTGACATATCTCTTGGAATGGATGCGATTTCTGACAATTCGACCGGATATGATTCTGATTCGAGTCCGTTCCTGGAACGTATCAATCCGGAAAAAATAGGAGAACAGACGAGTTTCTGGGCGACTGCTTCAAGAAACGGTGTCAACGTCGAAACGAAAAAATACGATGTGGTCCTTTCCGAACATGCGGTTGAGTCGCTCATCTTTGGTTTGTTTTCAGATACAGTAAATGGAAAGAATGTTCTTACCGGCAAATCGGTTTATGTGGGTCATCTTAGTGAAGAGGTAATGAACCCGTCCGTTTCCATTTCTGATGTCCCGATGGACAAGGAAGGTTCGGCGTGGAAGCGTTTTGATACCGAAGGAACACTGACATCTGATGTGGATATTGTCAAAAACGGTGTTTTATCCTCATTTCTGTATGATGCAAAAACCGCTTCCCAGGCAAAAACCATATCCACGGGAAATGCCCACAGGTCTGGAAACGGGGCGACCTATATTGCTCCGCACTGTATGCGGATTTCGGCTCCGGTTTCTGATGTTCTGGAAAAGCCCTGTATGTATGTTCGTGAGGTCATTGGAGCCCATACGGCAAATCCGCTTACTGGTGAGTTTTCTGTGGAGGTTGCAAATGCATTCTTTGCAGAGTCTGGCCGTTTTGTCCAGCCAGTGAAGAAAGCGATGATTTCCGGGAATGTCTTTGATATTCTTCGTGGAGATGTCTGCATTTCTGCTGAGACAAAGACATTTGACAATGCAGTGGTGCCGAAGATGCGGATAAGCGGAATGCAGGTTATTGGATGAGTATGGAGAAACTATAACTCATTTGATGTAAAATAGTATTTCATATGTCAGAATCAGATGATTTGGTATGTGTCCCGATTTACATCCCTTCGGTTGATAAGATTCTCGGCGGGGGCATGCCAATTGGTTCTACGGTTTTAGTCGTATCTGAGCCGGGTGCCGGAGGTCAGGAGATGATTCTCACTTCTCTGGTGGGTTACTGTCGCGAAATCTGGAGTAAGAATCAGGCGGCTCCCAATACCCGGCGGCCTGGCGCAATGTATTACGTTACTCCGAAATTATCCCGGTCAACGTTTATCACATTGATGAAGCGACAGTTCTCTTTTCTGGATGAGATGAATTTTGAAGGAGAATTCCTTGACAAACGTGTTTTTCATTATGATTTTGGTGATGCATTTTTTGCAAGATCAATTGTTCCGTATTCATGGTACTCCTCAAAGAGCATTACCGAATATCTGATGAATATGCCGTCATCTGATGAATACGGCGGGGTAACGTATCTTGCAGGCTTGGTTGAAAAAATACCTGAATACAGTATGGTATTTGTTGATTCGCTGACAACATACTTACCGTATTTTTCAGAGCCGGAAAAATGGAAAAGTTTTCTTGCCCTGATGTATGGTCTCGCTCGTGTGGCAAAGGCACGCAACCTTATCTTTGTGTTATTATTGACAGCAGATGTTCTTTCCAAGAGCAGAGAGATTGAACTCGGGAATGCGTTTGACGGAATTCTTCATTTGGTATGGCAGAAAAGCGTGTCTGCCATGTCACGGCAGCGTCAGATGTATATCGGGAAGTTTAACGGTGTTTTACCACTGATTCTGGTAAGAGATATAGCCATATATAACGTAACCATCTCTTCTGATATCGGATTCGAGATTTCTAACTTACGGAGAGTGACATAAAATGGATACTGTCACTGTTTCCAACAAAAAATTTTCATCCGGGATTCCCGGTATGGATGAGATGTTTGGGGGAGGGGGAATGACTCAAGGTTCTATTATGACCCTGATTGGAGAAACAGGTACGGGCAGAACCATGTTCTCTTTCCAGTTCCTTCACCAGGGTCTGCTTGACGGAGAAAAAGTAATGTACATCAGTCTGTTCAACCCGATAGAACAACTCATAATGAAATTCCTTTCAAGGTATCCGGAGATGGAGGAGAGAATCAATAAGGACATTTACTTTGTGCAGTTGTCGCCGGAAAATCTTTTGATTTTTTCGGACCTTATTGGGAACGGAGTGGCGGCAATGATAAAGGATCTTGGGGTAAGCCGGGTCGTCGTGAATCCGTTTTCCATGCTCGAAGATATGCTTGCATCACCAAAGGGATTCCGTTCAACCGATTTGAATCGGGTGTATATGTCACTTCGTTTAACCGGGGCAACGACTATACTGATTGTCTACTCAAGCGCAACAGATCCCCTGCGGAGCAAATATGGATATTGTGAACTGTTCTCAGATGGTGTTGCCTGTATGTTTCATGAGTTTCCGAATAAGGATTATCTGAAACCATATCGGATGTTGTTTGTTCTTCTCAAATCGCGTGGTCATATAACGAAGACGGCAAAACTTGTAAAGTATGATTCAACCGGTCTTTTCACGCTTTATACCCCAAATAAAAATTAATCTTTTTTAGGTATTTTTCCAGTGCGGGGTGAAGTTTATTAATCATAAATTACTATTATCATACTTGGTATGAGTATTAAAAGTCCGAGTTCAGATGATCGGTTAGACCGGTCTCCCCAAAAAAAGAAAGGATCATTATCAACAAAACAGCTTCCTGTAATATTTGCAGTCATAGCAGTTATTATCGGTCTGTTACTTGTGTTGACCGGGGTCTACATAATGATCTACGGGTTTCCAGTTGATGATTCACCGTCCACCAAGGTTGTTCTTCCGGGAATTGTTCTTCTTCCGGAAAATAATGTGCAGAAGAATAACACCGACAGTATAAATCAGACGTCCGATATTACCGAAGCACGTATTTCTGATTTGGTGAATACCTCCAATCCCTATGAGCCGGTAATGCTGAATTCGACCGATGGAATGGTAACTCTTCTCTATCAAAACAATATCAGCTATAAAAGTTTTTGCACGTATGAGACTACTTCCCTGAAGGCGGTAGCAATTCAACCTGTAACAGAGATTGTAATCGATTACTTCGTCCCGAATATTAATGTGACGAAATATCTCGTTGACAAAGAGGTAATTGAGAATGGTGTACTTATTTCCAGGACATACAAGACCGTTATTGTGACACGCCCGGATCCTGATGCGATTTTAGAGATAAAAATCTTTGACGAGGCCGGGAATCTTGTGAGGTCTGAAGGATATGCCGGACAGTATGATAATGGCAATAAGGATGTTATCGAGTTCCTTGGATGGGGAAACTACACGGTTGAGATGACGGGAAAATGGATCGATTTCCAGATTTCTATCATAGAAAAATAGGTAAAAAAAGGTATGTTAGATTATAATTCCGAAGAATGACAGAATGATGAGCAGAGCGGCTCCGAGAATGCCGCCGACTGCACATACAATTACCTGAGCAATGGAAAGATCACCGATTGGGGCAAGATTCAGCCATGAGACAATAAAGAGAATTACTACTCCGCATACTGCGTTAATCAAAAGCTTCAGCCCGTTTCTCAGGATGAAAAACAGTACCGCGCAAATGACAACGGCAATTATAATCATTATGACAGTTGCAAGGATATCCATGTAATTAGATACACCTGACCAGCATTTATAATCTTCTGAGAATGTATTCTTACTCTCTGAGAGGCGAAAGGTATAACATCTTATGTTTCAAGTAAATCATATCTTAACAGAGGTGAGATAATATGAAAATCAACTATTTTTTCCTGCTCCTGCTCATGATTACATCCATGTATTTTGTTCCGGCGGCAGCTGATGTATCGCTTGATATCCTGCAGCCTTCTGAGGCTGAAACTCATTTTGCCGAACTTCGCGATTTCTACGTGTATGGATACTTTGAAAACACCGGAGATCCGGTTGATGTCCGGGTCAGGTTATACGACTCAGACGGCGAAATCATACGAACCCTTCAGAGTTATGTCGATATGACCGGAGCAACTCCTTCAGAGATTGTAGACATGAGTCTTGTCAATGAAAACCAGCAGTGGGGGGGTATTCTCGCAGTTGAAGCAATTACCGAACCATATGGACTGGCAAACGGAGCGAATAAGGTTCTCGTGAGCAAGGAATGGAATTACTACCTTGCTCTGGTGCAGGGAGGGGTCACAAAAGACATCACACACATGTATTATGAAACTGATGCGAACAGCACTCTGGTTCCCTATTCTCGTGATTTCACTGCCGGAACATACAAAATAGTTGTGGACGTCGTGGACAAAAACGGGAATCTGGTTATGTTCACCAATGGAGATGGTAAACTGGTTAATAAACTGGAACTTGATGTCACGTCTGGTCTGACAAATAGTTCGTTGGGTGTGTTCCGTCCGTCGGAAAATAAGGAACAGGTAATCACCTATGCACAGGAAAATGATCTTCGTGCGTATGTTGACTGGTTTCCGGGGTATTTTCAGGTGCCCGATGGCTCCGCAGGGTATCAGATTCCTGCACTCTGGCAGCCGAACAATGGGATAGAGGTGGTCAATCAGCTTAACGGGACGAAAATAGACAAACAGGAATCTGCGGAGAATTCTGTTTTGATGTACAACTTAGGCAGTTCAAGTGCCTCGATACAGGTTGAGCTTGCACAAATACTCGGAAGCGGACTGGAAGACAGTGACAGAACCACATACCTGTATTATGTTATGGGCGAGATTTCCTACACATGGGTTGATGCAGATTCCGGCGAGACAAAAACTCTTGCTGGAAATGTGCAGTTTTATCCCGATCTTTCCGAGCAGGATTCCCGTGTCATTTACACTCACGCCGATAAATCCGGTGATGAGATTGCGCCGAATACGGTGTCTCTTCTGCCAAACCTCACAAAGGTTGTTGACACAACTCCGTATGAGGTTACCGTCACGCGTGGCGAGTATTTGGCACTCTATGGATTAACACGTCCGATTGAGACGGAAGTCTCCAATGCCGGGACTCCTTACAGGTATACAATTGATAACCAGATTATGAGTTTTACCTACACGTGTGATGATGCAGAGTATGAGTTTGCAGGACTTCTGACAAGGGTGTTTGTGAATGATGATGGTTCGCTTTACGCGGCGACCGGCACGAACTATGAGTTTGGTCATGTGTTCACCGCAGAGGATACGTCAGCCATGCCAATAGGTACATACACGTATTCTGTCAAAGGGTGTGATGTAAACGGCAACTATGTGGAAAACACTGATGCGAAAATCACGATTACGGTTCTGCCGGGCAGTGGAGATGAACCGGCATTTGCCCTGCCGCTTTCCATTCTGCTTGCGTTAGTTACTCTTGGTGCTGTGATTCTCATGATTCGAAAACTCTAAACCACCAAAAACCTCTTTTTAGTATATGCAGCATCACATCTTTCTCACAGGGAATCTTCAGGTGGGGAAAAGCACTATCATTCAGAAGGTTATTGAAGAGTCGGGGGTAATTGCCGGAGGATTCAGAACGATTGGGGGTAATTATGCCAAAGACGGAAGTTCAGATGTATTCCTTCTGGGGATGAATGAAGATCCTGCACCTGACAGGATTGTAGCTCACCGTTTTGGCTGTGGTCGCGGCAGAACTGTGTATCCCGAGGTTTTCGATACGGTCGGTCCACGTCTGCTGGGTGATTCTTCCCCGTCCCTTATTATTATGGATGAGCTTGGATTCATGGAAAAGGATGCAGTACAATTCCAGAATGCTGTTTTGTCCACTCTGGATGGATCAGTGCCGGTTCTCGGGGTTATCAGAAATATGCAGACACCGTTTCTGGATGAAGTGCGCGCACATCCAAAGGTTGATGTTATTATTGTAACTGAGGAAAACCGCGCAGAGGTTTTACAGCAGGTTCTTTCCTTTGTTCAAAAAAGTTATTCGAGATAAGGTTTTATCTCAGCTAATATTTCATCGAGCAGAGTCTTTGCTTCTGCAGGATTCTGCGATTCGGTGAACACCCTGACCAGAGGTTCGGTTCCGGATGGTCTGATAAGGGCCCATGCTCCGCCTCTTGTGATGCGTATTCCGTCACGATCATCAATCGGGAAGTCTGCGAAGTATTTTCTCATATGTGCAACAATCTCTTTTGCCCGGGTGGTTTTTCGTTTTTCCTGATACATGGTGAATGTGGGCAGTTCTGCGATGAGTTTAGAAAGCGGGCTGGTCTTTTCTGACACAAATCCGAGCATTGTTGCGGCACTCATTCCGCCGTCTCTGCAGAACTGATGCCGGGGATAAATGATTCCGCCGTTTCCTTCTCCGCCAATGATTACCTTTTCCCCTTTGGCGAGCAGTTCACGCATTGTCCGTGCAACATAGATACTTCCGACGACCGTGTATGTAGTCGTGCAGTTGTATTTTTTTCCGACTGCTTCTACGATTCCGGATGTGCTGACCGGCGTTACGATGACTCCGCCCGGATATTTCCCGCTGAAGTAGGAGGCAAGCAGGGCGAATGTGATGTTTCCATCCATGAATGTTCCATTTTCATCAACGAAGATTGCTCTGTCTGCATCTCCGTCATGGGCTACACCGAATGCAGCGCCGGTGGCGACTACCGTGGCTGAAAGGTTTGCAAGACCTTCTGCGCTTGGTTCTGGAAGTCTTCCGGGGAACCGTCCGTTGAACTCTGCGTTGATGGTGTGAACGGTACACCCAAGTCTGCGGAGGATTTCAGGAGAGGTGGCGGCAGCGGGACCGTTTCCCGGGTCAACCACCACGGTGATGCCTTTACCGCAGTCTTTTGGGAACTGTGAGACGATTGAATCGATATAGAGTTTACGTGCCTGTGGTTCTTCAGTACAATCTCCTACTTTGTCCCAGGCGGATACAACTGATTTATTCTGAATCATCGTCTGTTCAAGTTGAATTGTTCTCTCATCTCCCATTTCGGTGCCGTCAGCTTCGATGATTTTTATTCCGTTATATTCCGGCGGGTTATGGGATGCAGTAATCATAACGCCGCCGTCAAGGTTGTGATCGAGGATGAGGTACTGAAGGCAGGGGGTGGGGACCACACCAAAGTCGATGACGTTACATCCGCATGCCATGAGTCCGGCACGAACTGCGGCGCTAAGGGCGGGTCCTGAGGTTCGGGTGTCACGGCCAATCCCGACTTTTTTGCCTTCTCCAAGCATAGTTCCAAATGCTTCGGCGATACCAAGGGCGAAGATCGGGGTCATGTCAGTGCCGGTTACTCCCCGGACACCGTTTGTGCCAAAATATTTTTTTTCGAGTTTTTCAAGTGCCATTTTTACAACCGTCTATCTAAGAATATGGGAGGTTGTTGATAATAAGGGTTGAGAAAAAAGTTTACTATTTTACTATTATTGTGTGTCTTCTTCTTCATCTTCGTCTTCATCATCACCTTTCCGGCTTTTTAGAAGGATGTTTGCTGATTCTCCAAGTTTGCGCATGATCTCGCTGATTTTATCTTCTATATCGATTTCCTCGTCGATTTCAAGGGATGTCCCTTCGATCTCGAGAAGGAATCTGGCTACTTCGCTTGATTCAAAGAGAATATCGTCCAGTTCATCCAGGGTGAAAAATCCGCACATCGCTCCATAGAAAAAGGTGGCTCCGGATTTTCTGACTTTTCTTTTGAACGAATTTCGTGCCTGGTTAACTGCCTGGGGGGTGTATGTCTCTTCCATGAATGGGCAGAGTTCCGGGAGATGCTCTCCGATGAATGTCATCTCGGACCCGTATGGGGTTTTGAAATCCGAACACAGACGGGCGATTGCCCATTCCCGCGCAGTAATGTAGGTTCGTTTGCGGAGGAAGACATTGACTTTTCTGTAAGTGGCTCCGTC
>Ga0265294_10001312_pt1 | contig 33574 bp, 25 predicted proteins | sample MunlanPumphouse3_FD_192504 | JGI IMG/M metagenome (GOLD analysis project Ga0265294, IMG submission 192504) | Groundwater microbial communities from a municipal landfill in Southern Ontario, Canada - Pumphouse #3 | ecosystem: Environmental > Aquatic > Deep subsurface > Groundwater | place...
TTCAAATGAAGAAAGAATTGAAATTTGGAATAAGGTAAGAAATCCAATAAAAGAAAGCCGCTATGATATTATTCTTGGCTCTCGTTCTTCCATATTCCTTCCCTTTATTGATTTAGGACTAATTATTGTTGATGAAGAACACGACCCTTCCTATAAGCAATACGACCCATCACCACGATACAATGCAAGAGATACAGCAATTGTATTAGCTAATCTTCATAAGGCAAAGACCGTTCTTGGTTCTGCAACCCCTTCTTTGGAAAGCTATTTCAATGCAAAGGACGATAAATATCAACTATTGGAGCTTAAACAAAGGTATTCAGGAACTCTATTGCCAGAAGTTTTTCTTGCAGATATAAAAGAATCAACCAAGGCAAAGAAGATGTATTCTCACTTCACAAAAGCCTTACTTGAGAATATGGGAGAGGCTCTAAAGAATAAAGAACAAATAATATTATTTCAAAATAGAAGAGGGTTTGCAAGACATTTACAATGTGAGGCCTGCTCTTGGATCCCTTCATGTGAACGTTGTGATGTATCTCTTACCTATCATAAGCAATCGGAACTTTTGAAATGCCATTACTGTGGTTATTCCATTAATATACCTCAACAATGCCCAGAATGCAATAGTCATGGGGTGAAGATGGTTGGCTTTGGAACAGAAAAGATTGAAGAAGATTTAAATATATTCTTTCCAGATGCTACAATTGCAAGAATGGACTTAGATACCACAAGAGCAAAATCATCTTACGAAACCCTGATTACAGATTTCCAAGATAGGAAGATAGATATATTGGTTGGGACGCAAATGATAACAAAGGGCTTAGACTTCGATAATGTATCAATAGTTGGAATCTTGAATGCTGACTCAATAATTAACTTCCCTGATTTCCGCTCCTACGAAAGAGCCTTCCAACAAATGGTTCAGGTTAGTGGAAGAGCAGGAAGGAAGTTTAAGAGAGGAAGAGTAATAATACAGACCTTCAACCCATATCATCCAGCCATAAAAGATGTTATTAGTAGCGACTATAATTCAATGTATGAGAGCCAAATCTTAGAAAGGAAAGTATTTAAGTATCCCCCATTCTATCGTTTGATAAAGATAAGTCTTCGCCATAGAGAAAAAAATGTTGTAGATAAGTCATCAGAAGAGTTTGCTCTTGAAATAAGAAAGATATTTGGTGGAAGAATTCTTGGACCTGAATATCCACTAATACCAAGAATAAGAAACTACTACTCCAAAGAGTTTTGGCTAAAAGTGGAGAAAGAAGCCTCCATAACACAAGTAAAACAAGAGATTAAAGTCCTAATGGAGAAATTCCAAGCCTCCCACAAACAACTCAGAATATCCATTGACGTTGACCCAGTATAAACAAAGAAAAGACCGAGATTCTCATCTGGGTCTTTTCACGCCATTGTCATGAAATTCAAAAAAAAACGTATCTTTTTTGTTTTTTAATTAATCAACTATCTCATTCCAATTATGAACATCAGGATGTCTTCCGTCTTGGATTCCTGTTAGCATATCATAAAGTTTCTTACAAACAGGACCTGCTTCGGTTCCGTAGTCATAAACTTTTCCAGTAGATCTTTCTTGAATTTGGCAAATTGGAGAGATCACTGCTGCTGTTCCGCAAGCTGCTACTTCTTCAAATGTTGATAATTCTTCAACTGGTATTGGTCTTTCTTCAACTGTCATTCCCATATCTTTTGCTAATTGACGCAAAGACATATTGGTGATTGATTGAAGGATTGATGGTGATTTTGGTGTGCAGTAAGTATTATTTTTAATACCAAAGAAGTTAGCAGCACCTGCTTCATCAATATATTTTTTGTGTATTGCGTCTAAGTACATGCAATTTGAGAATCCTTCTTGTGCAGCTCTTTGTCCTGAGAATAAAGATGCAGCATAGTTTCCTCCAACTTTGTATGTTCCTGTTCCAAGAGGAGCAGCACGGTCAAAGTCATCAACTAATTGGAATTTCACTGGCTTAAATCCTTCTTTGAAATAAGGACCAACTGGACCAACGAAAATCATAAACAAATACTCATCTGCTGGTCTAACACCAACCTGAGGACCTGTTCCAATTAATAATGGACGAATATAAAGAGAAGCTCCTGAACCTGCTGGCGGAACAAATCTCTCATTTCTTTTAACAACTTCTTTACACGCTCTAACAAATAATTCTTCTGGAACTGGTGCCATCATAATTCCTTTTGCAGTACGTTGAAGTCTTTTTGCATTTTCATATGGACGGAATAAACGAATTTTCTCGTCAACTCCACGGAATGCTTTCATTCCCTCAAAGCCTTCTTGTCCATAATGAAGACAAGTTGCAGCCATATGCATTGAAATTTCTTCTGATTCATGGAATTCTAATTCACCCCATTTTCCATCACGATAGTAACAACGAACATTACAATCAGTTTTGAAGTAGCCAAAAGGTAGGCTTGACCAATTTATATCACTCATTTTCTTAAAATTTATTGTGTTTTTTTCTGATTCCTATTGTTCTGCGAAATTACGAATTAATATCTATATGGCAAATTAAATTGGCAAGAAAAGCTCTTTATCGTATTTAATATTATCTAAAAACAATGCCTTAGCAGGAAATGATGCTCCAGCCCTGCTCCTATCCTTTGCCTCAATTATTTCACAAAACGCTCTAATACCTATTTTCTCAATCCCAACCTCAACCATTGTTCCAACAATACTCCTTACCATATTCCTTAAGAAACGGTTAGCCTCAATTGTGAAAACTACCATATCATCCTTTTTTTCCCAGTAGGCAGAAAGAATTTTGCAGTTATTATTATTTACCTGTGTGTGGAGTTTTGAAAAACTGGTGAAGTCGGTATAGGTGATTAGCTTTTGACAAGCCTCATTCATTTTATCTATATTCAAACGCCTTGAATAGTAGTGAGAAAAATCATTATTGAAAGGTTGTTTCTTGTTTGCAATATAGTATTTATAGGTTCTGCTTCCTGCATCAAAACGAGTATGTGCATCGGGTTTCATCTTAAAAAGACCCAAAACTTTTATATCAAAACCAAAATAACGATTAAGTTTAAAGACAAGTTCCTCTATTTCATCTTTTTGTAGTTCTTTGTAGTCGAAATGAGCATAATAGTTTAGGGCATGAACTCCAGTGTCGGTTCTTCCACAACCTGTTATGCCTATTTTCTCTTTTAAGAGGTGGAGAAATGCTGTTTCTAAATTTTCTTGAATAGATGGTTCGTTGGGTTGAATTTGCCAACCACAGAAATTTGTCCCATTATATGATAGATGTAAAAAATACCTCATTTTCTTGATTTCTTATGCAAAGATAAATAAAATCTACCACTTCCCAGCGAATCACTGATCCATTTTATTCTTTCTTTGATCTACGGAATTAGATCAGTGATTCACGGAAATAGATCAGTGATTCACGGAAATAGATCAGTGATTCATTTTTCTCTTTCTTTGATTCATTTTTCTAGCTCTGCGTATTATTTTAAAGTGATATTGCACAAAAAAAAGGATCTCAAATTAATGAAATCCTTCTCTTATATTTGTTATTGTAGATTACAATTTGTCTGCAACAGCTCTTCCTGCTCTTAGAGAATTGATGTTTGATTCAACAATTGCTTCTCCTTTTCTTGCAAAAGTATCTGTTATTGCTTTTTCAAGTTGTTCAATATCTATTTTTAGGTATTTAGAAGCTGCTCCAAGAATTACCATATTGGTTCCTTTGAAGTTGCCAAGCTCAATTGCTATCTTATCTGCATCAAATACAATGCTGTTTTTTAGTTTTTTTATCTCAGCCAAAATATCTTCTTTTTCTGGATAGTTTGGTATATTGATAAATGGATTTTCGTTAGTTATTACCCAACCGTTTTCTTTGTCAAGGAAAGGTAAATAACGTAGTGCTTCCATTGGTTCAACAGAGATTATCAAATCGCATTCTCCCTCTGGAATAAGGTCTGATGAGATTTCTTTATCGCTTAATCGAAGGTGAGACTGAACATCTCCTCCTCTTTGTGACATTCCATGCGTTTCTGCTTGCTTCATAAACATTCCCATGCCAAGAGCTGCTTTAGAGATTATGGCTGCTGAGCTTAATGCTCCCATTCCACCTACTCCGCATAATATTATATCTATCTTCATTTCGTTCTTTCTTTAAAAGTTATTATTGTTTCTTTGCGTCCTTACGTTTCTTATTTGCCCAAACTATACATTCTCTTCTTGGGATGATTACAGATACTCCTTGGTATGCTATCTCATCTTTAATTGTTTGAACGTTTTCTGCATGGAATTTCTTAAGTGGCGTAATTACTTTGATATGGTCTGGATCAACTCCAATACCCTCACAAATTGCTTCAATACGGCCTGTTGCTGAAGATTTTTGAGTTCCTGTCATTGCTGTGATAGCATTGTCAAGAATAAAAATTGTAACTGACGCATTATCATTAACACAGTCAAGAAGTCCTGTCATTCCAGAGTGAGTAAATGTACTATCTCCAATTACTGCAACTGCTGGAAGGAATCCTGATTCTGATGCTCCTTTTGCCATTGTTATGGAAGCTCCCATACAAACTGTTGTACTAATTCCATTGAATGGAGGAAGTGCTCCAAGTGTATAGCAACCAATATCTCCAAACACACGTCCTTTTCCATGAGGTTCTATTGCTTCGTTTAAAGCTCTGTATGTGTCGGCGTGAGGACATCCTTCGCAAAGTTTTGGTGGACGAGGTGCAACAATTGCTGGGATAGGAAGACCTTCAGAAACCTTTAAGCCTAATGCTTTTCCAACTATTGCTGGGTTTAGTTCCCCAACTCTTGGAATGGTTCCGTCTATTCTGCCCATTATCTTTTTACCTTTATTAAGAAGACCTAATATTTTATTTTCATAAACAGGTTGTCCTTCTTCAAGGATAAGAACTGAGTCACATTCTTCATACAGTCTGTTAACCATCTCAACTGGCATTGGATATTGTGAAATCTTTAAGATAGGATACTCACAAGCCTCTTCTTGGTAGTTTTCCATTAAATAGTTGAAAGATAAACCACAAGCTATAATACCTATTTTCTTATTCTTTCCGTCTATGTATTTGTTGAAGCCATCATTCATTGCTGCATTTTCAAGTCCTTCTTGTTTTGCAATAAGTTCATTGTATTGACGGCGAGCATTAACTGGAAGTAAGATAAATTGTTTTGGGTTATCAAGAAGTTTAATCTCGTTTTGTTTTCTTGCGTTTCTTCTTATGTTAACTGCTGCACGAGAATGTGCAAGGCGAGTTGTAACACGTAAAACAACTGGAGTCTTGAATTTTTCTGAAAGCTCATATCCGTAATGAACCATATCGTAAGCCTCTTGTTGGTTTGATGGTTCAAGAACAGGTATCATAGCCCAGTCAGCAAAGTAACGTGAATCTTGTTCATCTTGTGAAGAGTGCATTGAAGGGTCATCAGCTGCGATGTATATCACTCCGCCATTAACACCTGTAATTGCTGAGTTCATGAAAGGGTCAGCAGCAACATTTATTCCCACATGCTTACATGAGAACATTGCTCTTTTCCCTGTATAGCTCATTCCAAGAGTTGCTTCCATAGCAGTCTTTTCATTACAAGCCCAATTACTGCGAATTCCTTTTTCCTTAGCTTCCTTTGAAGCCTGTATATATTCTGTAATCTCTGTTGAAGGAGTACCAGGATAAGCAAATATGCCCGAAAGTCCTGCGTCAATTGCGGCTTGAGCTATTGCTTCGTCACCTAATAGAAGTAATTTCTCCATTGAAGTATGTTTTTAATTTTTTATTCGATGAATTTATAATGTGCAAAGTTATAAATATAAAATCATTTTTCCAAAAAAGAAAGAAACCAAAAGTTTGTAAATTAAATTTTAATTACTCTTTTGCTTAATCTCTGTTTATATAAGAAGCAAACTCCTATTTCTTTCATGTCAAAAATAAGGTTTGTGTTTGTGTTTTCAGTTATTGTTTTCCATGCTCTTTTCATTCTTTTTTTTTAAAAAAGAGACATCCTGAAATGTTTTTATCGCATTTTATTTTTCAGCCTTTGTATTTTCTTTTATAAAGTCTTTAATTTGCAATAAAATAATTGGTGATATGGTTTGTTCAATTGTTGAGTATTCATCTATTGTTCCTGTTGTGCTTTCTTGGAATAGGTGATTCATCCCAACTGCAGTGATGATTTGGTAGTGATTATTCTTAGCTTTCTTTAGTGCTTTTTCAATTGCTGGTAGGTTATATTGGTAGAGAACTTGAATATCATTTGTTCCATTTATTGCAAAAACTGGTTGCTTAACCTTTTTCAAATAGTCTGAAGGGTCAAGTGAAAGGAATGTCCTCATCCAAGGTGAAGTAAGTTGGCTATTGAACTGAGTCCTCATTGCTGGGCTTGTAAACTGAATATCTTTTAACTTATCCTTATCAAGCTTACCTAATTCCTTATCGTAGAACTTATCCATCCTTTTATTGATTTCACTATTCATTAGATTCTTCTTAGTTAGTGAATACATTTTCTTTAAGACAGAAACTTGAAAGTCTATTGCATGTTTTGGCATACCAGCTTTCTCTAAAATAGCTTTATTTTGTTGCAAAAGAACATCAATACCTTTCATCCCTGCTCCTGCAAGAAGAACGATAAATTTAATGTCTTTGTTTTGAGAAGCTGCAATTGAAACTACTGCTCCTCCTTCACTATGACCCAACATTCCAATATTGTTTTTGTCTATATTAGGATGTGATTTTAGCATTTCAAAAGCAGCCTTTGCATCCACAGCATAGTCAAGAGTTGTAGCGTTTATGATTGAAGAGTCAACAGTTTCTATTCCCCATCCCCTATCATCATAACGAAATACTCCAATACCACTACTTGTTAGATAATCTGCAATTACTTTAAATGGTTTATGACCAAGCATTTCTTCATCTCTATTTTGCAAGCCTGAGCCTGTAACAAGAATTACGCAAGGGTAAACTTTATCTTTAGAGGGAATTGTTAGGGTTCCTTTGAAATCGTAGTTGACTCCAGGGACTTTAAAACTTAGTTCCTCTTCAATATAAGAATATGGAGCAATTGGTTCTTGAGGACGTTTTAGTTCAAAGGTCTTATCTGTCTTAGCCATTACTAAGTCCTCACTAAGAAATCCTTGTTTAAATGTTGCAAAGATTGTGTCCTTTGTCTCATTATACTTTCCTCTAAAAACTACACCCATACTCTTAATGGTGAAAAGAATAGAATCTTCACTAAGCCTTTGTTTTGTCACTCCAAACATTTCTTTTGTCTGAGAGGGAGAGCCCATCATGACTATTGTTGTGTCTGGACTCTGTTCTATTTTTAATGTTATTGGCAGCAGTTGTACAGAAACCTTTAGCTCTCCGTACCAGTTTGTTGTTTGAGCTTCTGTTTTTTGATTAAATAAGCTAATTAGCAAAACAATTGCTACAAGTAAAAATCCTCTTCTTCTCATTCCTTTATTCTTTTATTTCTTATCTCTTAATTAGTATCCAAATATATCTTCTAAACTAAGGATTTGAACCTTACCATATTTCTCTAATGCTTTTAGATTAACTTGGTCTTTATTGCCTAAGACAACATAGGTTCTTTTTTGATTTTTGATATACTTATTGTTAAACTTAACTATATCATCCATCTTAAGATTAGGAATTGTCTCAAACATTATCTTGCTTGGGTTTGTCTTTCTTCCCATCTTCAAATCGTTTAAGTAAGAGTAAATTATTCTTTCCTTAATAATTCTTGATGTTCTATAATTAGAAACCATTGCGTCCTTAGCTAAGTTGAAGTTTTGTTCTGCGATAGGCATTTGGTCAAATAGTTCGTTGAAAGCATCAAAAGCATCAATAACCTTATCGTTTTGAGTTGCAATATGAGACATATTTTGGTAGTATCCATCAAGGCGTGAAGGAGAAATATATCTTGAAGATGATTGGTAAGCCAGGGATCGTTTTTCTCTCATTTCTTGGAAAACTATTGAATTCATTGATCCTCCAAAATATTGATTATAAAGAGCAATTACAGGAGCTTGGCTTTCGTCATAAATGCCACCTCTTGTTAGTTGACGACAATAAGATTGCTTTGCATCATAGTGAACAAAATAAACAGTGTTAGCTTGTGTTGGAATTGGATTCATTTGTTTAACCTTTGGTGCTGGTTTCAATTTCTTTGGAGATGATATGTGTTTTGCATTTAACAACGTCTTCAAATCACCAATTGGCATATTTCCATAGAAATGAACTTTATGCACGTAGGAGGTTAAATCTTTAATATCACTTGTAATCATTTCTGGGGTTAACTTCATTAAATCTGCCTCTGAAATTAGATCGTAGTTAGCATTTTCTTTTCCGTAAGTAACATAGTTGTTAAGTGTAGCAAAACAACTTGCTTGTCTTGCCTTAGCATCATTTCTACTTTTCAATATGCTTTTAACAACATTCTCAAGAGCTTCTTTTTCTATTCTTGGGTTGCTTAGTATTTGCTCTAATAATGATATTGCACTTGGTAAGTTTTCAGTAAGACCACTTAGACTTATTCTTGTGAAATCAACACTAGAAGATATTCTAATATTACAAGCTAAGTTATAGAATCCTGTTTTAATGTCTTCAACAGAAAGAGTTGGTGTTGAAAGTTGACCTTGATAATATCCTATTAAACCTAATCTCGTATTTGATATAACACCAAAATCATATTCATAAGCTAAGTAGAAAGTTTCGTTTTGAGTGTTTGGAACATATATTACTTCTGCTCCATTATCTAGTTTTGTAAGTTGTAAGTCTTTACTATAATCTACAAACACTGGTTCAATTTCCTTAACCTTTGAATGTTCAATTGATTCAAAGAATTTTGATTTTAAATCTCTATTAACATGGATTGGAGTAATTGGTGGTTTATCAACCTTTTCTATTTCCTTAGCCTCTCCTTGTAGTTTCTTAATCACAACATAGTTATTGTCCTGGAAGGTTTCTCTTGCAAATTTAACCAGTTCGTCTTTTGTAACCTTTTCCATTCTATCCATTTGGCTAACTGTTTCTTTCCAACTTTGTCTTGAAAGATAACTTGTAACCATTTTCATTGCTCTTGAGTTATTGGTTTCAAGTTCCTTTATTTGAGATAATCTTTCATTATTGATAATAGCCTTTAAGATTTTCTCATCCCAATTACCTGACTTCAATATCTCAACTTGCTTTAAAAGTAGGGAGCTTAAATCATCTAAGCTTTGACCTGTTTTTGGTGTTCCACGAAGAATAAAAGCTGCATAATCATTAAGATCATAAACTCCTGAACCTACACTTGAAGCTAATTGTTTTTGATTAATGTTTATATCCATAATACCTGAGCTACCATTATTTAATACCCTATCTAAAAGGTTTGCTAAAATAACTTCATGAGAGGTTGAACCTGCATTAATCCTATAAGCAATTGTTAAATTTTCTGCTTCAAGTCCAACAACTTCAATAGTTTGCACTTCTGTAATTGGCGTTTCTGGTTTATAGGTAAAAGGTTTTACTTCTTTTGAAGGGATAGATCCAAAATACTTTTCAATTACTCTAATTGCTTGTTCTGGTTCAAAATCACCACTCATTGCAATACAGAAGTTATTTGGAACATAGTATGTGTCGAAGAAGTTATTAATAGCTACCATTGAAGGGTTACGAAGGTGTTCAGATCTTCCAAGAGTTGTTTGTGTTCCATAAGGATGATTAGGGAAAAGAGCAGAAAGCATTGCTTCATTAGTCTTTCTTCTATCATTTATTAGAGACATATTCTTTTCCTCATAAACTGTTTCAAGCTCTGTGTGGAAAAGACGAAGTACTGGATTTTGGAAACGATCTGATTGAATTCTTGCCCAGTTTTCAATTTGATTTGAAGGGATGTTTTCAATATAATATGTGAAGTCATTAGAGGTTGCAGCATTTGTTCCGTTTGCACCAATAAGCTTCATTAGTTTATCATACTCATTAGGAATAGCAAGCTTAGATGCTTCAAAAGATAATTCATCTATTTGCTTATAGATTTTAGCTCTCTTGTCTTTGTCTGTCTCTCTGACGTAAAGCTCATATAGGTCTTCTATTTGCTTAATATATTTGCTTTCAGCCTCCCAATCGCTTGTGCCTATTTGCTGTGTACCCTTAAACATTAAATGTTCAAAATAATGCGCAAGACCTGTTGTTTCTGCAGGGTCATTCTTACTTCCAGCCCTTACTGCGATATAGGTTTGTATTCTTGGCTCTTCTTTATTAACAGACATATAAACCTTAAGTCCGTTTTTCAAAGTGTAGATTCTTGAATTAAGAGGATCATTATCGACTCTTTCAATAGTATAGTTTCTATTATTATTATCGTTAATAGAAAACTTAGGTTTAGCATTAGGATCAATATTTACCTGAGCAAATACTGAATGGGACAAGCATAGCACAAGTAGCATCCCAAATAAAATTCCGATTCTTTTCATTATTCTTGTTTTTTTATTATTAAATTTGTGTCAAAATTACAAAGAAAAATCGTAAAAATATAGAACTATAAAATATTTAAGTACTATTCAAGCGTTTATATAGTAATAACCTTAGATCTTATTTGATATTTAGTTGACAATATAAGCATTTTTAAAAATTAGGCAAGTCAATATAGACAGAGGTTTTGAATAAATTAAACAAAAGCTAAATCAATGGAAAACAATAATACCCCAACTATAAAGAAAACATTCCCTGTCCTTCAAATGGGATGTGCCTCATGTGCTGTAAATGTTGAGAATACTCTTAAAACACAGGAGGGTGTCGTAAGTGTGAATGTGAATTATGCTTCTTCTTCCGTAATAATAGAATATTTACCTAAGAAAACGAATCCTGAGAAACTGCAAAAGAGTGTTCAATCAGTAGGTTATGATTTAATGATTGATGAGGGAGAGAACAAGGACCAGCAAGTTGAAGATATTAAGACAAAGAAATATAAAGGGCTAAGGAAAAGAACATTTGGTGCTATAATTCTTGCAATACCGATATTTATTATTGGGATGTTCTTTATGGATATGCCTTACGCGAACTATATTATGTGGGCTTTATCTACACCTGTATTGTTTTACTTTGGGAAAGACTTCTTTATTAATGCCTTCAAACAAGCCAAGCATTTCTCAGCAAATATGGATACACTGGTTGCTCTAAGTACAAGTGTTGCATATTCTTTTAGCGTTTTCAATACCCTTTATGCTGACTTTTGGAAAGAAAGAGGCTTAGAGGCTCATGTTTATTTTGAAGCCGTTGCAGTTATAATTGCTTTTATTCTTATTGGTAAACTATTGGAAGAGAAAGCAAAAGGCAACGCATCCTCAGCCATTAAAAAGCTAATGGGACTTCAACCCAGTTCTGTTATGGTTGTTAAGGATAATGGTAGCCAAGTCGAGACCCCGCTGGCAAATATCATAATTGGAGATATAATAATTGTTAAGCCAGGTGAGAAGATTGCAGTTGACGGAATGGTTATTGAAGGCTCATCTTATGTTGATGAAAGCATGTTAAGTGGCGAACCGATTGCATTATTGAAAACAAAAGACCAAAAAGTGTTTGCAGGAACAATTAACCAAAAAGGCAGCTTTATGTTTAGGGCTGAAAGAGTGGGCTCTCAAACAATGCTTTCTCAAATAATTAAGATGGTTCAAGATGCACAAGGAAGCAAAGCACCAGTTCAAAAGCTTGTTGATAAGATAGCAGGTATATTCGTTCCAACAGTAATGATAATATCAATTATTGCCTTAATCGCTTGGATAGTTCTTGGTGGAGATGACGGACTCGATCGTGGCATACTGGCACTTGTTACTGTTTTAGTTATCGCCTGCCCTTGTGCCTTAGGACTTGCAACACCAACAGCTATTATGGTTGGAATGGGAAAGGGTGCTGAGAATGGCATACTGATAAAAGATGCTGAAAGTCTTGAAACTGCAAAGAAGATAAATGCAATTGTATTAGACAAAACAGGAACAATAACTGAGGGAAAACCAATCCTTACTGATATATTTTGGCTTAATGATGAGGACTCAACAAAAGCAATCCTATTTAGTTTAGAAAGCCAATCCGAACATCCATTAGCAGAAGCAATAATCCACCACTTTGAAGACTTAGAACGAACACCAATGACAAATTTTGAAAGCATAACAGGAAAAGGAGCAAAAGTGAGGATAGAAGATAAAACCTATTATGCAGGCAATAAAAACCTCCTAATTGAAAACAATATTCTATTTGATAATAGTCTTATTGAGAAATCAGACGATCTAATTAAGGAATCTAAGACCATAGTTTGGTTCTCTGATAATGAAAAAGCCTTAGCCCTTATTGGCATTGAGGATAAAATAAAACCAACATCCAAGGAGGCAATAAAGTATTTGAAAGATTTAGGAATAGATATTTATATGCTAACAGGCGACAATAAAACCACAGCAAAACTAATAGCAGAGAAAGTAGGGATAGATAATTATAAGGCAGAGTCACTACCACACCAAAAGGCAGAATTTGTGAGAGAATTGCAAGAAAAAGGAAAGATAGTTGCAATGATTGGAGATGGGATAAATGATAGTGCAGCCTTAGCCCAAGCCGATATCAGTATTGCAATGGGTAAGGGAAGTGATATTGCTATGGATGTTGCAAAGATGACTATTATTTCATCTGACCTAAACAAAATCCCAATGGCTATAAAGCTATCCAAACAAACCGTTACCACCATTAAGCAAAACCTATTCTGGGCATTTATCTACAATATTATAGGCATACCAATTGCAGCCGGCATTCTTTTCCCCCTAACAGGATTCCTACTTGACCCAATGATTGCAGGAGGAGCTATGGCACTAAGTAGTGTTAGTGTTGTCAGCAATAGCCTAAGACTAAAACTAAAGAAATAAGAAAGTTCTAGACCAACCTATTCAATAATTCACTAATTAAGGTTGAGTCTTCCATCTTGTTAAACGAAAAACACTTCTTCCCTAAGTCTTTCAAGGAAGCCCCGATAGAGTATAGCTCCTTGTTGTCAATAATGAGATATCTATCATGCACTTTTGATATTCGATGAAGAGTCAGTTGTGGATATTGCAAATTAAACTTCTTGGCATCTAAATCCTTAATGCTTGCACTTTGATAAGTATAAATATCAGTCTTTACATTTTGCTTTTTATGACTTAACATATCCAAAACCTCAATATCTACATAACCATCGATTAGAACGATTTCCGTTTCTGCTTTTTTTATTAATCCAATCACAAACTTATATGCATCATAAATCTGTCCATCGAAGAAAATACCTTGTTGTTTTTCCGTATCATCTTTCCCTAAAGCATTAAATATTTGTTCAAACTTTCCATCGTTGCTAATCTGTTTTATCTCTAACCTTTCTAAACGTTGAAATATTTGAGCATTATTTAATAAAAACTTACGCATATCAACAAAAGCATCAATTATCTTTATACTAATATTTACAGCTACCTTACTTTTCAAAACAGATGAAAGCATAGCTACACCTTGCTCTGTAAAAACATAAGGATTAACATTAGAAAACCTTAATTCTTGTAGGTGGTCACAATTTGTGACCACCCTCTCCTTTTCAGTACTACTTAACTGAAATCTAAACCTTTCAGGAAACCTATCAATGTTCCTTTTAACAGCTTGATTGAGAACTTTTGTTTCAACCCCATAAAGTTCAGCCAAGTCTCTGTCTATCATAACCTGCTGATTATTAATTTCAAATATCCTACTTTCAATATCTTTTGAAGTAATAATTTCAATATTCATTTCCTTGTTTTCAGGGGAGGTCACAATTTGTGACCTCCTATCCTTTGAAGTTTTAGCCATAACTTAAAATCTGTTGATATTTCTTAAGAACGAATAGTCCTATCTAACATAACCTTTTGATTACAAGGCAAAGATACAGCTTTATTAATTAAGATACAAGCAAACTATCTTAATAATAATTATTATTACCATATAATCAATATGGAATTTTAATTATTATATTTTATCGAATAATATCGGAAATAATATTATATATTTGCATTACTAATAATAATTCTTATGGATAAAAAAGTTTTTATTTCCTACGCTAGAAGTGTTGATGATACTCATATGAATTGGGTAAAAGACCTAGGGGCTCGACTAATGGCAGATTCTATTGATGTAGAACTCGATCAATGGAGTTTGAAAGATGGTCACGATATTAATGTATTCATGGAAACAATGGTTAATTCTCCAAATATCTCAAGAGTGTTAATAATGTGAGACGAAAACTACAAAAATAAAGCTAATACAAGATCTGGAGGAGTTGGAGCAGAAACTCAAATCATTACACCTAAAATCTATGAAAACAGCAAAGAAGAGAAATTTATACCCATAGTTAGGGAAAGAGATAAAAAGGGAAATGCTTTTTTACCTACTTACTTATCTTCTAGACTCTATATCGACTTCTCGGATGATGAAATGTTTGAAGATAGTTATGAAAAATTATTAAGAAATATAGCAGACAAGCCATCTATTCCGAAACCTAAACTTGGGACAAAACTGCCTTCTTATATTACAGATGATTCTTTTAATGATTCTGAGCTGAAATCAATCATTAGAAGTTTAAAAAACCAAATTAAGAGAGACCCTGAGAAATCGGACTCATTTGTTGCGGATTTTATCGACTTATTCCTAGAAGAATTAAAGACATTCGAGGTAAAAGGCTCCCCAAGTACGCATATAGCTATGGGTCAGGAAATTTATAATAATTTGATGTCTTACAAAATAATTAGAGATGATTTTATTGACTTTGTTTCAATAATTACATCTAAAGAAGTAAAAGTTGATGTTGATGAATTGATAAGATTCTTTGAACAAAAACTTTTATTCCTTTCACCACAAGACGATAGAAGCAGTTGGGTTACTGGTCAATTTGATAATTTTAAAGCAATATTTCATGAATTATTTATATATTCAGTAGCATCGTGCTTAAAGAACAAAAACTACAAATTAATTAGAGACTTACTATTTTCTAAGTATTATCCAAATGATAAACATTCCAAAACAGAAGAGAAAGAGTTTTTATTTATTTTTGATTACCATAGAGATCTAAATGAGTATATATCAAGCCAATATAATAATACAGCAGGATTTGGGCAGTATCTCATGAATAACGTTGGACTAAAATTTGATAAAAACCTGATAATATTGGCAGATACAATTTGCTATATAATTTGCCAATTATATCCTAAAATAGACTCTCATGCTTATTGGTATCCCTTTTCTTATACATACGATGAAAAACAAGATAGTGATTTCTTTTTGAAGTTGAGTTCATCAAGACGCTTTGAAGAAGTAAAATACATTTTTAATGTAGAAACGCCCTTGGAATTAAAAGAATTACTAACAGAATATTCTAAAAAAGTAGAAAATAATAATAGGAAAAGATATGACAGCCGTACTGACATAAAATTCCCTCACGAACTAATAGATAAAGAGAAAATAGCAATTAATCTGTAACTATTTTTTTATGCTCTATTGTAATATAAGTAATACAAATGAAAAATATTATTCTTTGAGAGTGGTCACAAATTGTGAAGACTTAAATAAGACTGCGTATTAATTTCTTAAAGTGGCGTTTCAGTAAATTATTACGGCGTATTAATTATTTATTACAGCGTATTAATTTACTGGCACAGCGTATAGATTTTGGGAAATGAAAAAGGGACAAATTATTAGTTTGTCCCTTAGTTTTTTTTTAATTTATGTGTTTAACTATTCTTAGTCTGGATTTGAGTGAATGTATGGGTTGCTATTGGTAGTTATTCCCAAGGAGTCAACTTTTAGGCTTGAACTCTCTCTTTCTGAGGAATGTTTAGCTAACGGTATATCCAAATTATATTGTTGGTAAGCTGGTGTGTTTATCATTTCATCCAAACCATTTTTATCTTTCATCTTCCTTGAAAACTCCTCCATTCTTGCTTGACGCTCCATCATTATCTTTTCTTGATCTTCTTTATAATATGGATTGGTTGAGATTGGTTGTCTTGGTGCTATTCTATTGTCGTATCCTGAATTTGATAGGCTTGGACTATTGACTGGCTTTTCTTCTTCAATTGTTTCAACAGCTATTTCCGATTGAGCTTTAAGTCTTTCTATTCCTGCAACGCTTATATCTACTATTGTTTCGTTGCTAACTGGATTATCGTTTGTTCTTGCTGTTGGATGGAAAGAGTCTGGGCTTAGATCTAATTCTTTTCTAAGTGGTCTTGAACTGCTTTGAGAGGTTTCTGCAAACGCTTGTTCTTGTTTTACTTCTGCTTTGATAAGGAATGGTGCACTTGCAATTTCTTGCTCTGCTTTCTTTATTAAATCTACTGCTGTTGATGATTTTTGTTCAGCTTTGATTTCTACTCTTTCTTCCTTCTTTGGCTCCTCAATGGTTAGTTCTTTCTTTAGAACACTATTGTTTCTTGCGTATGGATTATAGATTTCTTTTTCCTCAAATCCTGTTGCAACTAATGTTATATCAATCCTGTCTTGGTATGATTCATCATATTTTAATCCCCAAATAATATCTGGTTCATTTTCGGTTTGTGATTGTATGTATTCTGCAATTATTGCATATTCATCCATTGTGATTGAATGCTCTTCATCTGGTGAGGTGGTTATGTAAAGGAGCATGTTTTTTGTTCCTTTTATCTCACAATCATTTAATAGGTCTGAGGTTGCTGCTTGTTTAATTGCTTCAAGGGCTCTTTCTTCTCCTTGTCCATATCCTGTTCCTGTTCCCATGATTGCAACTCCAGAGTCTGCCATAACGCTTTGAACATCTCTAAAGTCAACACTGATATATGCGTTACTGGTTATGATTTCGGCAATTCCTTTAGCTGCTGTTAGCAATACATCGTCTGCCATTGGGAACATTCTTGGTAGTGGTATATTTCCTCTTTCTCTAATTTTATCTGTATTAACAACAATTATTGCATCAACATATTCTTTTAAGTTTCTAATACCTTCTTCAGCTTGTTCCTTCCTTCTCTTGCCCTCAAACGATAATGGTAGGGTTACGATTGCAACCACCAATATTTCATCCTCAACCTTCTCTCCATCTTCATTAGTAAACTCTATTTCTTTTGCAAACTTAGCAATTATTGGTGCTGCTCCTGTTCCTGTTCCTCCACCCATTCCAGCTGCAATAAAAAGCATTTGAGTATTATTACTCAACATTTCTTTGATTTCAACCTCTGCTCTAATCGCCGCTTGCTTCGCTTTATCAGGACAATTGCCTGCACCTAAACCATCCTTGCCAATTTTGATTTTGTTTTGAATAGGGCTTGCATCTATTGATTTTTGGTCAGTATTGCAAACAATGAAATCAACTCCCTCTATGCCTTTATTGTACATATGGTTGATTGCATTTGTTCCCCCTCCACCTACACCAATTACTTTGATATAGTTTGAGTTTTCCTTCGGTGCTTCAAATTGTAACATTATATCTCTTATTTTTATATTTTAACTACTCTAAAATTACTGCTCTATCTATGTATTTCAAGTTGTAAAGGTACTAATTTATAACAACACAGTTTCGGTTGATTCTATTAGTTTTTAACAACTCATTGTTTATAACCTTTCCTACTCAGGGCCCTCTTCCTTAAAAAGCCCTTCAAGCCAAGATATAATTGAACTCTTAGTCTTGTTATCAGAAGATTTCTTCTTAGCTGTTATTTCTTCAACTTCCTCTTCTTCAATCAATTCCTCTTCAACCTCTTCTTCTATTGCATCAAGTGGGACTGCCATTGGGTGTTTGTTCAACCTATTGTCTTTATCCAGCTTCTTTAAGCCCTCTAAAATCAACCCAATTCCTGTTGCGTGCATAGGATGTGTAATTTCTTCGGTAATTTTTCCTCCCAAATGGTCTTCAGGGGTGCCAACTCGTGCATCAATCCCAGTTAAATACTCAGTTAGTTGAACAATATCTTTCATCTTTGCACCTCCTCCAGAAAGAACAATGCCTGCAATAAGTTTTCTCTCGTACTTCTTACTCCTAATCTCAAAAAGGACTTGGTCAATTATCATTTCCATTCTTGCTTGAATAATTCCTGCAAGGGTTTTCATTGAAATTTCTCTTGGGTCTCTTCCTCTAAAACCAGGTATTGCAATTATCTCATCTTCCTTTGCTGATGCACTTAGGCAAGAACCAAAACGAGTTTTAAGAGCCTCTGCTTGGGTCTTGATTATTGAACAACCTTCTTTAATATCTTCTGTTATAACATTGCCTGCAAGTGGAATAACTGCAGTGTGGCGAAGGATTCCGTCATGGAAGATTGCCATATCGGTTGTGCCACCTCCAATATCAACCAAGCAAACTCCAGCTTCCTTTTCGCTTGCATTAACAACTGCTTCTGCTGATGCTATTGGTTCAAGAATTAAGTTTCTAACCTTACAGTCTGCCATCTCAACACTTCTAACAATATTCTCAATATTAGTAACATTACCTGTTATTATATTAAAATTACCTTCCAAACAACTTCCTGGCATACCAATAGGGTTAATCACATCTCCCTCTCCATCAACAATGAAATCTTGAGGAACAACGTGAATAATCTTTTCCCCTGGTTGGAGGACAAGGTTTTCTTGATCCTTAATTAATCTTTCTCTATCACTTTCCTTTATGATATGTCCTTTAGTTTCAAGCATAATGTTTCCTCTGTGTTGAATATTGCGGATTTGATTTCCAGCAATTCCAACAAAGACTTCCCTAACCTTATAACCTGTTTTTTGTTCCGCCTCTTCAATTGCTTTTCTTATTGAGGTAGAAGTTTGCTCTATGTTTCTAACCACACCTCTTTCAACACCAATTGATTCCGATTTGCCCATACCAAGAACTACGGGTCTGCCCTCTTCGTCTCTTGAGCCTATGAAAACTGCTATTTTTGTTGTACCGATATCGATCCCAACTACTACTTCTCTTTCCATATCAATTTGTTTTTTATTTATTTTATTCTTTATTAATTACGGTTGTTTGCTCTTGTTCATCTTGAGGATTTATTTGAGATTTCTTTGTGCAAACTACTTGATTCTTATATCTCAAATCAACAACACAGTAATTATCCCATCCTATTCTTGTAAAGCTCTCTTTATATAAATAGCTTAGTTTAGTAAATTGAGTCTCCAAATCTCCCTCTTCATCAATCTTTATCACATAGTTACCTATCTTTGGAATTAAATCAAAACTCCCATCCTTATTTAAATAGATCTGGTCTATTTGATAATTAAGGATTGAGTCTGATTGAAGTCTTTGAGCAATTAGGAATGTCTTGGCAAGAGTTTTCTCCAATCCTTTCTTGTCCTTAATGTTAATGGTATCAATCAATCCTTTTTTCAAAATACTTGCATTAATATCAATATAACCACTTACAACAAGAACATCAGTTGCTTCATTATTCTTAATCTCAATTATCTTTCCTTCTCTGTCAATATAATATTGTTTTTGTCTATGAGTATAAATTCTAAGAACAGGTTGTCTTTGCATAATCTCTATCTTCAAAACCCCTTTAAGGGTATGATAGACCTGAGCCTTTTCAACATAGGGTTTACCCATTAGAAAGTCCTCAATATCCTTTCCCACAATATCTTTCCTCTGCTTACTGACAAGCTTTCCAAACCTATCTTCTAATTCTTTTGTTATTATGGTTTTAGTTATTATTGTATCTGTTTTCCCATAACCTATTGAGATATCAAGGCGCTCAATCTTTTGATTTTGCACAAAAATATTAGCCCCAATCACAATTGCAACTAGGATAATGATAATAACTAACATAACTAATATTCTCTTCCCTTTCCTACTCATATTCTTATTCTTCTTTAAATCTTTCTTCAATCAAAGGAACTAATTCAGAAATATCACCAGCTCCAATACTAACTAAAACCTCAGGATAAAGAGCCTCCAATAAATCTAAAAGCCCTTCCTTAGTGCTATAATACCTATTCATATTATTAATCTTGTGGAGTAGAACCTTAGAATCAACTCCCTTAATCGGTTCCTCTCTTGCAGGATAAATATCTAAAAGCACCACCTCATTAAAACCATTTAGTTCCTTAGCAAACTCATCAACAAAATCCCTTGTCCTTGAATAAAGATGAGGTTGGAAAACTGCTGTTAGCTTTTTGTTAGGATACTGAAACCTTAGAGACTCAACAAGAGCCTTTATTTCATTTGGATGATGAGCATAGTCGTCAATATAAACTAAGTCTTCTCTATTAATAATAACTTCAAAACGCCTTTTCACACCAGAAAAAGAAGCAACACTTAATCGCATCTCTTCTTCCTCTACACCACAGATCATAGCTATTGCAATTGCCATAACAGCATTCTCAACATTATGAACCCCACCGTAGTTTAAGCAAATATCGTAGTATATCTTATCAGGAGTTCTTAAATCAAAATAATAACCTCCCTTATAGTTTCTAATATTAATAGCATAGTAATCAGCCTCAACCCCACGAATTGTATAGGTAAGTATTTCTGCAGGATTACGTTCACTCAGCTCAATATCAAGTCCTTTTTTCAAAAACAAGACCTCATTAGTCTTATTAGCAAACTCAATAAAAGATTTTTGCATCTCTTGATAGCTACCATAAACATCTAAGTGGTCGGCATCCATTGCAGTTATTGCAGAAATTGCAGGACTAAGCTGTAAGAAAGACCTATCATATTCATCAGCCTCCACAACAACATAATCACTATTTTTATTAATCACATAATTGGAATTGAAATTCTTAGAAATCCCTCCTAAGAAAGCACTACATCCAACACTACTATTATGAAGAATATGAGCAATCATTGTTGAGCAAGTTGTCTTTCCATGAGATCCAGCAATTGCAATACATTTCTTTCCCTTAGTTATCTCACCTAATATCTGAGAACGCTTTTCCATCTTATAGTTGTTTTCAAGAAAATGCTTAAAGAGTTTATTATCCTGAGAAACAGCAGGAGTATAGATAACCAAATCAATATCACTTGGAATTGTTGAAACATCATCACTATAAACGATAATCATTCCTTCTTTTTCAAGCTCCAAAGTCAAAGGACTCGATACCCTATCATAACCATAAACCCTATTTCCCAAATCCTTAATATAACGAGCAATAGCACTCATCCCTATTCCGCCTATTCCTAAAAAATAATATGTTTTCATTTCTTTCTAACCTTAGTTTTTATATTAAACTCTGACTATTTCTTTTCCAATAATTCTTCAATAACCTCAAGTATTCTAATATCCGCATCCCTTATCCCCAACTTCTTAATATTATCGCTTAAAATATTTTGCACATCCTTATCCTTCAAAAGCATATCCAATTGATCAATTAGCATTTCCCTTGATTCAACATCCCTAACTAATATTCCAGCATTCTTATTAACCAAAGCCATAGCGTTTTTTGTTTGGTGGTCTTCCGAAACATTAGGACTTGGAACCAAGATTGTAGGCTTGCCAATAACACAAAGCTCAGAAATAGCAATTGCTCCAGCTCTTGAAACAATAATATCAGCCATACTATAAGCTAAGTCCATTTCATATATAAAATCAAATATCTTAATATTGTTGGAACTAAACCCAGAAGCCTCTTGCTTAGCCTTATCAAAATAGTTCTTCCCTGTTTGCCAAATAAGTTGAATATCATTTTCCACAAAGAAGCTCATTCCCTTTGCTATGCTTTCATTTATTGTTCTTGCACCAAGGCTACCACCAACAACTAAGATAGTCTTCTTCGTTTTATCTAATCCAAAATGGACTGCAGCACCATCTCTCTTATTTTCAATATCTACAATGTTTTGCCTAACAGGATTTCCAGTAAAGCATATCTTTTTCTCATCAAACCACCTATTCATTTTGTCGTATGCAACACATATCTTATCAACCTTCTTAGCAAGTAGCTTATTCGTTATTCCAGGATATGAGTTTTGTTCTTGAATTAGGGTAGGGTAACCAAGCGTTGTTGCAGCTCTAAGAGTAGGACCTGAGGCATAACCCCCAACACCAATAACTATATCTGGTTTAAATCTCTTAATAATCATTAGAGCTTTGATAGTGCTTGAAATAACCTTGAAAGGGAAACTTAAATTCTTAAAAGTAAGCCTTCTTTGCAAACCACTAATCCACAATCCCTCAATCTTATAACCAGCCTGAGGCACCTTCTCCATCTCCATCCTATTCTTTGCACCAATAAAAAGAATATCACAATCGCTATATTTTTTCTTAATAGCGTTTGCAATTGCCACAGCTGGGAATATATGCCCTCCTGTTCCTCCACCACTAATTATTACTTTCATATCCTTGTATTTTAAATTAATTAACAGCCTCTTGAGTTTCTTTTTCACTATCACTCTCTGGACTATTCTCTTCAATAATATCTTGTTCAAGAGATGCCTTTTCTTGGTCTTTATTTGCCTCTGCACTAATGCTTAAAACTATCCCTAAGGCAATACAACTAAATAAGAAAGAAGTACCACCATAGCTAATAAAAGGAAGAGTTTGACCTGTCACAGGCGTAATTCCTGTTGCAACAAACATATTTATTAACGCCTGAAAAACAATCATAATAGTAAGTCCAATAGCACAAAAGGCACCAAAATAACCCTTAGAACGTCTTGCCACTTGAATACCCCTATAAAGCAGGATAAGGTAAAGGATAATAATAACCAAACCTAATATCACACCTCCTTCTTCAATGATTATTGCAAATATAAAGTCATTATGGCTCTCACTCAAAAACCTTGCCTGGGTTGTATTTCCCACAAACTTCCCAAAGAAACCACCCGTTGCAATAGCCATCTGTGCTTGGTTAGATTGCGTGATAGCAGTCTTATCAGGATTTCTAAATTCCTCAATCCTATTAACCCATGTTCCACCTCTTGAAAGTAATTCTGGTTTGTTTTGAAGCACAGTAAAGATTGAAACAATGCCAACAACTCCAACAAGAATAATCACACCTAAGTATTTAAGATTAACCCTACCAATAAACATCATAAGAAAACAAATAGAAAATAGGATTGCAGCAGTTGAGAAGTTTTCAGGGAAAATCAAAATGCAAATTCCACCAATAACAATCATTAGTTTTCTAAACACATCCATTGATTTAATAGTCTCTTGGTATAGGGCAAGCACCCTTGCAACATAGACAATTAGAATAATCTTAACAATCTCTGAGGGTTGGAACTGACCAATCAGTGGAATCAAAACCCAACGAGCAGCAGACTTGCCACCCAAAGTCCCAAGTAGAAGAGTTATTGAAAGAAGAGCAAAAGAGATAATAATACCCATCTTTGCAAACCTTGAGAAATAAGTATATTTAATATGGTGAACAGCATACATAACGCAAGTTCCTAAGAAGAGGATGAAAAGATGCTTAGAGAACATTCCCATAGGGGTGCCTCCTTGTTTTTCATAAACAGTCTTTCCAATAGTACTATAAACCTCTAAGCAAGATATAGCAATAAGTAAGAGGAAGACCATCCAAATGATTTTGTCGCCCTTAATCCTAAACTTAAAATTTTTAATCTTGTTTGCCATTATAAATTATCTAACTATAAACTATCTAAACTATAAATTATTTACCGAACTTGAAAACCCCAATCCTCTTTTCTCAATATCTTCACTATTACCATTTGCAGGTGAATACAAAACAACATCACCACCTTCTGCCACAGCACTTGCCAAAAGCACAGCATCATTCATATCATTCACTGGCAGTATAGTTGGAATAATATCTTTGAATGTAGATTTAAGCATAGTAGTATTTTCTCCAAACATAATAAGAACCGAAACCTTTTCCTGACAAACACTCATTAGGCTTGCATAGTCCTTTGTTTCTAAATCATTACTGACAATCCAAATTATCTTACTTCCTATCTGCTCCATAGTAAACCAAGTAATATTATTATTGGTTGAGAAAGCATCATTCACATAATTCACTCCCTTAATTGATGCAACCAACTCAGTCTTATATTTCTCATCTTTATTAAGAGCAAACATATTATATAGATCCTTTCTCTTGAATAAAATCTCATCGTAAGTTCTGCCAGCAAGATTAGTATAAACCTTCTTTGCTCCTTGTTTTGCTAATAGTTCTATGTTCATTGTTATCTAAGTTTAAGAGTTATGATTGAAACTACTGCGAGTATAATGCTGATAATAAGAAACCTCATAACAATTTTAGGTTCTGCATATCCTTTTTTCTGATAATGATGATGAAGAGGTGCCATAAGGAAGATGCGTTTCCCCTCACCAAGTTTTTGCTTTGTAAATTTAAAATATCCAACCTGAATAACCACTGAAAGACTTTCTGCAAAGAAGACCCCACAGAGTACAGGAATAAGAAGTTCCTTTCTGATTAAGACTGCAATAACAGCAATGATGCCACCAAGAGCCAATGAGCCAGTGTCACCCATAAAGATTTGAGCAGGATAAGTATTATACCAAAGGAAACCAACCGTTGCACCCACAAAGGCGGAAATAAAGATTGTTAGCTCTCCTGCATTTGGAATAAACATTATATTGAGATAGTTGGCAAAGATAATATTACCCGATATCCAGGCGAGAATGCCGAGGGTTGAACCTACAATTGCCGAGACTCCTGTTGCCAGACCATCAATTCCATCCGTAAGGTTAGCACCATTTGAAACAGCAGTAATAATAAAGATTACGATAGGGATGAAGATAATCCAAGCCCATCTCTTATAATCCTTACCTAAGAACTTAACGAGTGAAGAATATTCAAACTCATTGTTTTTAAGGAAAGGAATAGTAGTCTTGGTTGATTGCTTAGCTCTTTTTGAAAACTCAACCTTAGCCTTTTCATACTTTGTTTCATTTTGAATATTGTGAGCACTTGCATATCTCTCAACCTCTACCTTTTCTTTAATTGCAATGCCTGGATGAAAATAGATCAAAGCCCCAACAACAATTCCCAAAACAACCTGACCTATAATTTTAAACTTACCTTTAAGCCCCTTCTTATCGTGTTTAAAGACCTTAATATAGTCATCTAAAAACCCAATAAAACCAAGCCAAATGGTGGTTAGTAGCATTATTTGAATATAGATATTGTCTAATCTTGCAAACAAAAGAGTAGGAATAACGATAGCAGCAAGAATAATTAGACCACCCATAGTTGGTGTGCCTTCTTTTTCTTTTTGACCATCAAGTCCAAGCTCACGAACAGACTCCCCTATTTGCTTTTTACGAAGGTATGCGATAACCCTTTTACCATAAACTATCGTAATAAATAAAGATGTAATAACCGCTAAGGCAGCACGGAAAGAGATATAGTTGAAAACTCCTGCTCCTGGCAACCCAAACTCAACATCAAGCCATGTAAATAAGTGGTATAACATAATCTTTAATATTTTAGTATTTCTTCTTTATCATCAAAATGATGTTTAACTCCATTAATTTCTTGGTATTTCTCATGACCCTTTCCAGCCACAAGAATAATATCTTCACTTGTTGCAATCATACAAGCCATCTTTATTGCATCATGCCTATTAGTAATAGTAAATGTATTCTTAGAACTTATTGTATCTAAACCCTCTTTCATATCCTCAATAATCCTATCAGCATCTTCTGTTCTTGGATTATCGCTTGTAAGAATTAAAACATCAGAACCCTCAGCTGCAATCTTAGCCATAATTGGTCTCTTTGTCTTATCCCTATCACCACCACAACCAACAACAGTTATTAGCTTACCCTGACCCTCTCTGATTTGGTTTATGGTCTTAATCACATTAGTCAAAGCATCTGGAGTATGAGCATAATCAATAATAGCCTTTGTTTGTTTGGACGTAGAAATGCAGTCAAACCTACCCTCTGTTGAATCAAGTTGAGAAATAGCTCTTAGGGTTTCATCCTTAGTTAGTCCTAATAGTATTGCAGTTGAATAAATTACAAGAATATTATAAGCATTAAACCTACCAATTAACTTAGTCCATAGCTCAGTATTGTCAATTGTTAGAAGTTGTCCCTCGAAGCTGTTTTCAAGAATAAGAGCATGGAAATCTGCCATAGTCTTTAAGCTATAAGAGAATTTCTCAGCCTTAGTGTTTTGAAGCATAACCTCACCATTGCTATCATCAAGATTAGTTAGAGCAAAAGCAGTCTTAGGCAACTTATCGAAAAAGCCCTTCTTAGCCTTAATATATTCTGAAAAGGTCTTATGAAAATCTAAGTGGTCATGGGTTATGTTTGAGAATATGCCACCAGAGAACTCAACCCCTGCAATCCTTTTCTGAACAATAGCATGAGAGGAAACCTCCATAAAAACATATTCACAACCACAATCAACCATCTGAGCAAATAAATCATTTAACTCAATAGCATTTGGAGTTGTGTGAGTAGATGGAATTTCAACATTATTTATCTTATTAACTATTGTTGAGATAAGCCCTGTCTTAAAGCCTAAGCTGATAAATAGATTATGCAAGAGAGTAACCGTTGTAGTCTTACCATTGGTTCCTGTTATGCCAATAACTTTCAATTTCTTTGATGGGTTATCATAAAATGAAGAAGCAATAAAACCCAAAGCCTCACTACTATCCTTAACCACAAAAAACTTAATACCCTCTGTCAAACTCTTATTTTCTTCAATCTCCTTTGGCAAATGCTCACAAAGAATAAACTTAGCACCAGAGAGAATAGAAGACTCAATAAAATCATGACCATCTACCTTAGTTCCCTTTTGAGCAACATAGAGATAACCCTCTCTAACCTCTCTTGAATCAAAGCAGATACCCTTTATTTCTTGGTCTCTAATTAGTTTATATATTTCTTTATACTCTTGCATCCTATTTTTGCTTAATTAAGTTTCAAATGTATATTATTACCTTTCCTAAATCCTGAACCCCTACTTAGAGATTGAGAAACAACCTTGCCCCTTCCCTCAAAACTAACACTTAGACCCTGTTTCTCCAATATATAGATAGCATCACGAATTGTCATCCCCATAACATCAGGAACAAGATTAGAACTTGAAGTCCTTGTTTTTGAAGTAGATTTTGTAGTTTCTACTGCCTTATCTGTGTTTATACCAATACTGTTGCAGAACTTATTATAATTATCTTGGTTGCCCCTAACACTCGCTGGCATCTTCTTTTCTTCCTTTGAAGTCTCTTGATGATAGGTTAGTCTTGTTCCAACCACTCTATCTGAAAGGTCTCTAAAGACTGGTGCTGCAAGGTCTCCACCATGGGTTGCATTTTTCTGAGGCTCTGAAACCACAACAATACATGAGTACTGAGGGTTTTCGGTTGGGAAATAACCAGCAAATGAAGCCCTATGTTGAAGAGCAACTATCCCTCTCTTGCTATAACCAATCTCGGCAGTTCCTGTCTTTCCAGCAATCCCATATCCTGTCTTAGATAATCTCTTACCTGTCCCCTTCTCAACCACATTCTTCAAAACATCTTGCAACTTAAGTAGGGTTTCTTTCTTGCACATCTTTTCCTTAATCACAACAGGCTCAAATGTCTTAACAATCTCACCATCCTTAACAATATGGCTAACAAACATCGGCTTAACCATCTTCCCATTATTTGCAATCCCATTATAGAAAGTAAGGAGTTGCATAGGCGTCATAACCGAAACATAACCAAAGCTAAGCCTAAGGATATCATCCACCGAAACTCCTTTTTCATTAATATAAGGCTTAGGTTCTGCTATCTTAATATCCATATTCAACTTATCGAAGTAGAAATAATCCTTTAAGTCTTTTTGAAAGTCCTTGCTTCTACGTTTCGATATATAATTGTCATAAACCACCTGAGAAACCCCAACATTTGAGGACATCTCCATAGCTCTTGCAAAACTCACCATACCATGATTAACCTTACCCACATCCCTAATTGAGGTCTTGGCACCAGGGAATTGCTTAGCAAAAGTAGGCACCATTGAAGAGGTATCGATTAATCCCTTATCTAAGTAAACCATAGCAGAGATAGCCTTAAAGGTAGAGCCTGGTTCAAAATAACTGCTGATTGCAATATTAGTTTGTTCTGCATAAAGACCATCTTTTGTCTTTTGAAGAGAAGCAATTGCACGAACATAACCAGTCTTAACCTCCATAAGGATAACACATCCACTTTGAGCATCATTGGAATCTAAACACTTTCTCAAACTATTTTCAGCCAATTCTTGAAGTCTAACATCTATTGTTGTTACTATATCTTGTCCATCAATTGCCTTAATTTGCTCATCATCATCAACCGGTATCCAAATGCCTGGGTTAATTTTCCTCTCCTTCCTCATGCCCGATTCACCAGCCAAAAAGGAAGAGTAGAAACCATCAATCCCATCATAACAAGTGTCGCAACCATGAAGAGGCACCCCAATTGTCCTTCTTGCCATTGGGTAGTACGGATAGTATCTAACATTTCTTTCCACAACATTAATATAATGAGTAAGATAGAACTTGCCAGAATGAATAATCTTACCAGTCTCTCTACTCTTTCTCACCTTTTCAGTTGAAATAAGCGGAAACTTCCTCACCCTCTCCCACTGTTCAAGTGTAATATCTTTTTGAACCAAGACATATCTATTGCCCTTATCCATCTTCCTAAACTTTGAAAAATAAGCCATATACTCCGACTTAGTCTTTCCGTTTTCATAGCCAGCAAAAACACGAGCCAAACTATCACAAAGAGGAGCAATATCTCTCTTATATATATCATCAGCAATCACTCTCTGCCTTGTCTTTTCTTTTATTTTCTTATCAAACAGATAGGTAAAGCCAAGGTCGATATAAACATCATACTTAGGAACATCAGTTGCAAGCATAAGAAGCTCCCCATTGTCAGCATCAACACTATAAATGCTCCCTCTCTTAGCCTGAACAGGACGCATCTCCTCATATCTATCTTGCGAGAGTTTCTTCCAAAAAGCACCCTCAACCGTTTGAATGTAAATGATTTTACCAATAACAAAGACGAACCCGACTAATATAATCAGATACACCCAAAAAAACCTAAACATAATAGTTCTCTTGTCGTCTTGCATTGCTACTTATTATTTATTATTTTATGAATATCCTTACTCTCTTTTTTCCCAGCCTTATCCTCATTCTTTTCAATCAAGATAACCTGTTTCTGCTCCTCCTTACTCACCTTTATTCCTCTATCTTTCAAGACCCTCTCCAGTTCCAACATCTGAGTTAGTTTCTGATAAGATCCCTTTTGACCAGCATACTTCTTCTGCAAATAACTAACCTCAGTCTCAAGCTTATCAATCTCTCTAACCGTCTTTTCAATATTATATCTATTTGTAATGTAAACAATTATCAAAAACACCCCAATCAAAATCAGAGGCAACCAGCCCAAGAACCCCTTCCTAACCAAGAAAGACCCATCAATAAAACTCTTAGCCTTTATATTTGGTTTCTTCATTTCTTTCTTGCAATTCTAAGTTTAGCACTCCTTGAACGAGGGTTTGCAAACACCTCTTCCTCCTTAGCCAAAACAGGTTTCTTAGTAATCATCTCCATAGGCGAAATCAAGTTGCCGTAGAAATCCTTCTCAACCTTAGCCTCAAAATTCCCAGTCTTCATAAAGTTCTTCACAAGCCTATCCTCCAAAGAATGATAACTCATAACAACCAAACGACCATCCTTCTTGAGCAAATCACAGCTCTGAGAAAGCATCTTCTTTAAAGTCCCAAGCTCATCATTAACCTCAATTCTAAGAGCCTGAAAGACCATAGCATAGAACTTATTCTCCTGACCCTTAATGGCAAGAGAAGCAAGCAAATCCTTAAGCTCGAAAGTAGTATTTATAGGAGAAATAATTTGATTATCAGCAATCCTCTTAGCAATATGATAAGCATTAGTCAGCTCTCCATAATCCTTAAAGACACGCTTAAGCTCCATAATGTCGTAAGAAGCCAAAACATCCTTAGCCGAAATGCCGTCTTTAGTGTTCATTCTAAGGTCTAATGGAGCATCGAAACGAGTAGAAAAACCCCTCTCTGGAGTATCGATTTGGTATGAAGAAATGCCAAGGTCAGCCAAAATGCCATCAACCTCGAACTCTCTAAAAAGCCTTAGACTATCCTTTAAGTTAGCAAAGTTCTCATCAATAAAAATAAACCTTGGGTCATCAATAACATTCCTTCTTGCGTCCTTATCTTGGTCAAAACCAAACAATAGACCATCCTCATCAAGCCTATCTAAAATGGCACGAGAATGACCGCCACCACCAAAGGTAACATCCACATAATGCCCTTTTGGATCAATCCTAAGACCATCCAAACACTCTGAAAGCATCACTGGATTATGATACTCAGTCTTTAAGTAATTCTTCTGCAGCTTTAACATAATCAAATCCATCGTTATCAATTGAACTATAAATAGAAGCATCCCAAATTTCCATGCAAGTAGCCGAACTGACAAGCATAATATCTTTATCGATATTAGCCAGAACTCTCTGCTCTTTAGGAATAAGGAATCGGTCTGAAGCGTCCAATTCAACGATGTTTGACTCAGTTAATTTTCTGAAAAGCCTTTTAGCTTTAGGGTCGTAGAGGTTTAATTTGCTTTTAAGGTCAGCAACCTCATTTTGGAAGGAATCGTAAGTAAATAATTCTAAACACCTGTTATAAATTGACAATCGGACAACAAACCTTAAATCATCAGAAAGAGGCAATTGCTTCTTGAGAGCCACCGGAAGTTTAAACCTCCCTGTAGCATCCATCTTACAATTTTCTATACCAATTAATGACGACATAATATTCCAATTTCTATTCAAGGTTCAAAATTACAACAAAAATTCCAAAAAAACCCATTTGTTAGTAACTTTCTTACTTTTTCTTCCAAAAAAACCCATTTTCCCTATATAACGCACCAAAACAAGAAAAGTTACAAAAAACACAAGGATAGGGTTATTAACAAAAAAAGAGGGAGATTACAAATCCCCCTCAACGTCCTTAGACCATTGCAATTGTAGAGACGCCCAATTGGGCGTCTCTACGCATGATAACTGATTACTGAAGACCCTTAATTTCAAGGTTAGCTTCTGCAAATCCAGTTTTTGCAAGTGAGCGTTTGAAGTCTGGTGAAGCGTAAAACCTGCACTTCGCCGATTGAATGGTTGATGCATCGACACTCTCAAGGTTTGTTTGTGCTTTCACCTTAATGGAAGGAATAAAAGAACCAAGATAATTTAACTTAACAGCCGAGCCGTTTTGAATGTGTCTTGAGACTGTAATTTCTAAGCTTTTTAAACAAGCTAAAACATCAGGATATGACACTGTAGTGGACTCTGTAATCTCTTGACAGAGCTGATCCATACTTACGTCATTCCCACGAAATAAACGAGCAAGGAACTTAATCCCTGGCGTTGCACCCACTTGGATGTTGCGTTGAACTTTTACGAACTTAATCATAACATAATGCGATTACCTTATACCATCGCGAGGGTTTTTTGTTTTCAAATTGTGAATTAACGGAAATAACACATTGTTATGTCTTTTATATCACCCTACAAAGATACTAAAAAGATTTGATATAAACAAGTTTTTTTTGATAAAAATTTAAGATTATTTACACTCTTGTTTTATCCTCTTTTCTTTCTTTGTTTCAGGAAATTAATACGCTGTTTCACTAAATTAATACGCTGTTTCAAGAAATTATTACGCCGTTTCAGTAAATTATTACGGCGTTTCGCTTGTGGCTTTCTATCTTATTGGTCTATTGTTTGTTTATTATTGGCTTCTAAGTAAAAGTCTGCAATATCACATCCTATTTCCAAATCTTGCTCTTTTGCAATTTTTTCAAAAGTGTCGGAGACCATTACATTAGATCCGAGTTCATGATTTATCATATCAGCCTTTTGCTTCCAATACTCAAATTGCCCATAATCGGGAAATACAATTATCTCTGCATCCTTGATTGGGAATATCCTCTGCGAATTAAGCCCTCCCAAGCCCCCTGTTGCCATGTAAACATAATCTGAGTTATAGCACGACATAACGATTGCAGTCTTCTCAGATTCAACTACAATGATTTTCTTTTCTGGATATTTCCCATGCAAATGCTCCCCAAACAAACACTGAGTCAATTTGAAATCCTTTGATATCAAACCATCCTTTTTCAAAGACGTATGCAACCACTCAACAGGAGGAGAAAAGCTGTTTCTTGTTCCGTTTTCATTATACTCATTCTCGGCGTTTCTAAAGCGTTTCCCAGTCGTTTCATTATAAAGTATCAGCTTAGCAGAACGAACCCTCCCCATGCTGTCTATTTGATTGAAAACAACCTTTCCATCCCCAAAGCCACCAATCATATAATCAAGTATTGCTTTTCTCACAATATCCTTATCAAACTTAGATTTTAGGAATGTTAGGAACTTAGAATCCAGTCCCATATATTTCAAAACAAGCTCATTTGGAATTGACTCAATTGCTATGATTTCCTTTACCCTGTTTTCATCAAAGAAATTATTTACATAACCTTCCTTTCTTTTCTCAGGGTTTGTTTCAAAGAACGTGCTAGGGCTTAAATGATATCCGCAACTATTCCTATGATTGCAAATTCCAACACTATTATCAATATATTGATTTGTTTCTGTATCAATGTATTTGGTAAAACATCTATTTCTTCCACATTTTGGACAAGTGTATCTTGTACTTAGTCCTTTGTATTTTTCTAATTCTATCATGATATTTATTTTTATTTGGTTAATTAATTGATTATAAGCTGACATTTCATCAAAATTATAATCTTTGTTTTTACTATTTACTATTTATATTGCTTTGTAGTGTATTTTAACTCTACAGAATTTTCTTGTATTTTAGGCTGTTTTTAGGAATAGTCTCACCCTTTTTTCATAACACATTGAAGATGAATTGATGTTCACCGTATCACACCCCTTAGTACAGTGAGACTGTGAGACCCTCAGTATGAACTTTAATAGGTACGGAGTTGCACTAAGACAAGTTAGCTTAGTGCCAACACCTATACCTTTATTTATTAAAAACTTTTATTTGCTATTTTCCAAAGCCTCTAACTTTTTAAACCTTGATATCTTTCTTGCTATGGTAGCTCTGCTTACTCCCAAATCAAGACCAATCTCTTCTAAAGTCCTACCTTTATCTTTAAGTTCTTTGATATCCTTATATTCAGCTTCAACAACCTCTCTAGTTTCACTTTTTTGAGTAAGAAGCTCGTAGTGAGTTCTCGTTTCAAGGTTTTTGAAAGTCATGTTTTCAGTAAACTGCAAGTCATAAGCATGAGTTTTAAATTTATGGCTCAAATAGTTACCCTTAACAATACAGAAGTATTTTTTGTTAGCAGATTGCGTATCACTTTTCAGCTCAATCATAAGCCTCATCTTCGCTTCAAAACCCTGTGATCCTAAAGCATTATGTTTGCTTGGTTCCAAGTTGTCAGAACGCTTGTTAGTATGGTGCAAAAAGATAACCAAACACTGATGCCTTTGAGCCAATTGGCTATATTCATTAAGGAATGCACGCACTCTATTTGTCTCATATAGCTGTCCATTGAAAACATCGGCAAAAGCATCAATAATAATAAGGTCGGC
>Ga0265294_10001314_pt1 | contig 33552 bp, 16 predicted proteins | sample MunlanPumphouse3_FD_192504 | JGI IMG/M metagenome (GOLD analysis project Ga0265294, IMG submission 192504) | Groundwater microbial communities from a municipal landfill in Southern Ontario, Canada - Pumphouse #3 | ecosystem: Environmental > Aquatic > Deep subsurface > Groundwater | place...
CCAAAGCGGCGGGATTGCACCAGGTGATCCATTCGCCGGTGGGCGGAGGAACAGGAGCTTCCCAACCCAGGTGAACATCGTTTCCTACTACGCTGGCATGCAGGTTTGAAGGAGGATATAGATCATCGACCGGCTCCATTTCGGTAACGCTAAAGCTATCTACATAGATATAGAAGCGGTTTGCAGGGCTATAGCCGTGGAAGCCAAGGTAGTAGGTGCCGCCGGTATTTGCCGGGATATTCACCTCAGCCAATTGATAATTCACATTTGTGATATTCTCATTTGACCAGAGCTCTGTAGTCATGGCAGCAGCTGTGGGGGAAGTGCCCATGTAAAGGGCAAGTTTTTCGGCCTGAGTGGCTACATGAGCACGGTAGTGGAATTTTATGCGATAAGCAAATTCAGCATCAAGTATTAGGGGTACAGAGACCAGCCAGTCATTCATAGCCATTGTATCGTTATAGCGAATGCGCATAGCATTTGGAGCGGTCTGGGCAGAAGAGTCGTTGTAACTTGCCCAGCTATAGTCATCGTTATTTTGGTTTAAAGCAAGCCATCCCAAAGGCAGAGCCGGCGGGGTCACATTATCAAAGTTTTCCACATAAGGATAAGTGCTTATGGTGGGGTCTGCCAGGGTGGTGAAGCTCCAGACGGGGCAATCTACTGCATCACCATCTGCATTGAAGGGCACGATCTGCCAGTAATACTGAGTGTTGTAATTCAGGGCAGTAGTGATCTGATAGATAGTATTGGTCTGAGTAGTGCCATTTACTATGTTACTGGGAGGTGTGTTTGTGCCCAGATAGACTTTGTATCCATCTACCAATCCACCGCCAGCCTGCCAGGAAAGAGCGGTCAGGGTGCTTATATTGGTGGCCATATGAGCCGGGCTTGGCGTTTGTGCCGGCATAGGAGGATTACCCTGTTGGGCGGGACTGAAGCTAAAGGTCAATCCATTGGGAGGGAAGACCTCAGCGCTCAAACGGCAGTTGTTGCTATTTGAGGTTCCGGCTTCTGTGGCAGTCCAGTCTGTGGAGGTGGTGCGGTTGTTGTAATCATCGTTACTGGCACCACGCAGGCCTACTTGCACTGTGGCTGCGGTATTTACAGTCATAGCTGTAGTAGCGCCATAAGCGAATATTATCTCATTGGCATCTTCATGAAGCTGAATTTGGAAATTCAGGATATCATTAGTCGCTAAAGAGGTATCCCTGCGGAAATTTTTCCACTGCACGGTAAAAGTACGATTTGGGGCAGTGCCGGACAGCAGATACATGATCTCACCATCTGCACGGGGGATGAGATTGCGGTTCAAGGCAACTACAGCATTATTGGTGCCACTGCTGCTGCTAATGGCCAGATTGCTGGTGGACACTTCATCGCCCATGGCCAGAAAGCCATTTTCGGCAATGCTGACTGTGGTGTAATCATTACCGTCAAATTCAAAAGTAAATCCCAGCGGGATTGCATTAAAACTGGGGTTGCTCTGAGCCGGCACACCGGTGAGCAAGACAGTTCCTCCGCTGATTTCAGTATAAGTACCTGTAGAGCTGGTAAAGGTATAATCGCTTACTACAGCCCACGATCCGATAACAAATGCTGAGAAGATCAGCATAAGTATCATTTTACTTAGTTTTGTTCTCATGTTTTCTCCTTAATCTCTTGTCTAAAATATTTTGTTGGCCTGATCTTGCGATGCAGACTCAGTTTTTTTCAAGTTAAGCTTTTGGTTCAGAACTTTGTGTCAAGAAAAAAATTAATTTTCCAGACTGCTATTGATGAACTCATTGATATTTATCTCGGTTTCATCGGTTGCTAAATATTCAATGCTGACCAGGTCGTTTTCTGTGGTCAGGGGCAAATAGCTACTGAGATTGCTGGTAGCTACAAAGATGAGGCCCGGCTTTTCCTTTAGCGAGAAATAATAGAAGCTGCGTCCGTCTTTGACATCGGTGGCGATCCTGCTGACGTGGCCGATGAATGTATCTCGCCCGGTTAATTCGCCGTAGATGGAGCCGATCTGTGAGGAGGCCAGGGTCATCAGATAATCCTCACGTGCACTTTTTACGGTTTCTCCCACTCCTACCAGAGAAAAATCCCGGACCGAGACAAAACAGTACATCTTGACCAATCCGGCAGCATCCTTCAGGGTCATAAAATAGGTAGGTATGTCATTTAGATTTACCAAAATCGGGAAAGTGGCATAATACTTAAATTGCTGCACCTTACCCTGTGCTGATCTCATTGCAGCATATTCGGTGGCCCCGGAAATCAGATACAAAGACGTTTTTTTGTTGCGGGTATTGCAGAGCACAAAACCCACGGTTCCTTCATCTGCACCTATAGAAGACATGCCGGTATAAAAATAGCTCTGCCCGTCATTGCCATAAATCACATTGTAGCCCTGGGTGGTGGAAAGGATATCACGTTTACCAAAAACCGTATTCCAGAAGCCGTTTACGTATTTGCCCCACCAATCCAGCTGCGGGATCACAAAATATGAGGGCTGCACTCTATCCACCCAAGCGGGAATATTCTGATCGCTAAAAGAGCCATCTTCCTGCTTGATCAAAGGATAGTAACTGATCTTACCGGTGCAGGCATGAACTGTGGCCAGGCCCAGGGATTCCGGAGCCCGTACTCCGATGGTGTGATCGTAAACCGTAATCGTCCAATAAGGCTCGCCATCATCGTCTAATTCAAAGGTATCTCCCGCCATGGCTATTCCGGTAAAGCCGTTCAGATACAGGTGCCTTTTTAAGTTTTTATTAAAAAAGGAATTGCGCTGATAGCGGATATTCAGGGGCTCCCCGTTTACTTCCCGGATAAAGGCGATATCCTGAGAATTGGTAGCGGAAACCATGATGTAGCCCGGAGTGCCAGCATCACGATTTGCCAGCCATTTAAAAAAGCCCGAGTGCAGAAGCGGTACTACCCAAAACAACTTGCCCTTCACCATCTGAATGGTGGGGTTCCCCAGATGCACCCGGCTGCCCAGGGCAAAATCCTCTCCCAGCTTCTTTTCGGCCAGAGAGCGGGCAAAGGCTTCATCGATGATAGGCACTTGAGCCATATCTATGGGGGATACCAAATCCGAAAACTCGGAGCTTTGAATATCTCCGATCAGTTTTCTGTAGCTTTTGGCTCGAAACAGTCCGCTGGAAAAGAAAGGTGCCAAAATCAGGATCAAAAGAAAGACTATATAGATGTATCTTAGGGTCTTTCGGGCTTTTAATATGCCCCAAAATGGCAAAAGCACAAAGGCTAGAGCCGGAACCCAGCTCAAAAACCGCAGATTGAGGACAGGAAGCTGAAAATACAATAAATAAGCCAGTAAAATAAAGCTGAGCAGGATAGCCCATACTGTTTTTAACCGGAACTTGCTGAGATTAACCGCGATAGGCGGGTTTTTCGTATATGTTTCCTTATTCATAAAAACTCCTTTAAAGCATTTATGCCATACTATATTAGCAGTCTTTATCTGTCAATGATTTTCTTGCCTGGCATTCCTTTACTTGACAAATCATCCCTTATCTCAGAATTGTCAATTGATCTGAATTCTATTTGAGACAAGAGCTTAAAAATTAAAGGACATAGCATGAAGCAAACATACATTCGAAATTTCTGCATAATTGCCCATATCGATCATGGCAAGTCCACATTGGCAGACCGCTTTTTGGAAGCTACGAACGTTATCGGTAAAGGCACGCAAGTAGCCCAGCTGCTGGACAGCATGGACCTGGAGCGCGAAAAGGGGATCACTATCAAATCCCACGCTATCCGCATGATACACAAGTATCAGGGGCAGGACTATATCCTGAATCTGATCGATACCCCCGGTCATGTGGATTTTTCTTATGAAGTATCCCGGGCGTTGGCTTCCTGTGAAGGCGCCATCTTGCTGGTAGATAGCTCTCAGGGCATAGAAGCCCAGACCATGAGCAATCTCTATCTGGCCATGGAAAACGATCTGGATATCCTGCCGGCTTTGAACAAGATAGACTTACCCAAAGCGGATGTGGAAGGCACAACGCAGGATTTGATCGAGATTTTGGGATGCCAAAAAGAGCAAATCAAGCACGTGAGTGCCAAGACGGGGCTGGGAGTGGAAGAGCTCCTGGATGCAGTAATCGAGCAACTTCCCCCGCCAGAGGGTCAGGTAAATGGCCCGCCTCAGGCTTTGATCTTTGATTCCTATTTTGATATGTATCGGGGTGTGGTGGTTTTGGTGCGCCTCTTTCATGGGAGCCTGAAAAAAGGCGATAAAATCAAGCTGTTCAGCACCAATAATGAGTATGAGATAGAAGAAATCGGCTATCTGGGCTTGAAATTTGAAGCCCAGAGCAAGCTTCTGACCGGAGAAGCCGGATACATCATCGCCGGCATCAAAGAAGTGGCCGATGCCCGGGTGGGCGATACTATCACCACTGCAAAATATGGATGCCCCGCTCCACTGCCGGGATTTTTGGAACCCAAACCCATGGTATATAGCGGAATCTTCCCTATCAATGGCGAGGACTATGGCAACCTCGTGGAGGCCATCGCCAAGCTCAAGCTCAACGACGCCTCCCTGATCTATGAAAAAGAAAGCTCAGCAGCTTTGGGATATGGCTACCGCTGTGGATTTTTGGGTATGCTGCATCTGGAGATAGTCAAGGAACGGATGCTGCGCGAATACAATATCCCCATCATCGCCACTACCCCCAGCGTGGGCTTCAAGATCGGGCTGAAAAACAATAAAGAAATCGAAGTGCACAATCCCATGGACTTTCCTGACCCCTCCAATATCGAATACATCCTGGAACCTTTTATGGATACGGAGATCATCGTTCCTTCGGATTATATCGGCAATATCATGAAACTGGCTCAGGACAGGCGCGGAATCCAAAAAAACATGCAGTATATCGATGAAAAGCGGGTGTCCTTGCACTATGAAATGCCTTTGATCGAAATTATCTTTGATTTTTATGATAAGCTCAAGACCGTGAGCCGTGGATACGCCTCTATGGATTATGTTTTCAAAGAATACCGACCCTCTAATGTAGTAAAAGTGGATATCCTGATCAACGGTGAAAAGGTGGATGCCATGAGCTTTATCTGCCATGAGGACAAAGCACACACTTGGGGTAAAAGCATCACCAGCACCTTGTCTGAAGTGATTCCCCGGCATATGTTTAAGATCGCCCTGCAGGCCTCTATAGGAGCCAAAATCATTGCCCGCAGCACGATCAACGCCATGCGCAAAGACGTTCTGGCAAAATGCTATGGCGGAGATGTCAGCCGTAAACGCAAGCTTCTGGAAAAGCAGAAGGAAGGCAAAAAGAAGATGAAGGAAATCGGTAATGTGCACGTGCCTCAGGAAGCCTTCCTCGCCGTCCTGAAAGCAGATCGGGATTAGTTAAGATGAAAATCCGGGCTCTACTGCTGATCTTGAATCTGATGAGCCTGGGCCTGTATGCTCTGAGCATCACACAGATATCATTTGAGGCGGATTTTGAGCTGGATGAAGCCTCCTTGAACGCCGCCTGCGGCATCCCCGCGAGCAGTGACTACGATCCGGACATGATAGATGCGGCTATACAGAGATTGTATCAATACTTTTTTAAGCAAGATCAGTACTTTATCCAAATCCCCCGTCCTGAACTATTGCCTGGAACTGGGCAGGATTTGCATATCAAGTTTCAGCTAAAGAGGCTTCAGGACAGCTCCCGGATTCAAATTCACTATAGCGGACTGAGATACTTTTCAGAATCAAAACTGCATGAACTGGCCTACACTTCGGCCAGCTCAAACTATCCCCTCTCCGAGATTCAGCAGATCATGCAAAGAGTGCTTTCGGTATATCATCAAAGAGGCTATCTTTATGCCTCGGTACAGCTTGATTCTCTGGTGCAGGGCGAGAATCTTCAGGCCTGGCTGAGGGTAAGCGAAGGGGACAAAATGCAGGTGCGACACTATCACTTCCGGGGCAATAAAATTTCCCGCGAATCCGCCTTACTCAAAAGCTCCGGCCTGCTCAGACAGGATTTGATCACCCCCCGGATTCTCACTCAAGCCCAGGAGAATATCAAGGCTAAACCCTATATCAAAGATTGCAGCATCCTGCCTCTGGATGAAGCGAACCTGCTGATTCAAGTGCAGGAAGGACGGATGACCTTTTTGGAAGGGGTATTGGGACTGAGCGAAAAAGACGGCAAGCGCGAGCTCTCGGGACTGGTAAATATAGAATTTTTGAACCTCTGGGGCTCGGATAGGGGAATAAGTCTGTATTGGCGCCAAACCCCTGCGGATTTCAGCGAATTGAGCTTCAGTTATCACGAGGCTGGCCATCCTCTGATCTCGCTAGCGGCTGATTTCTCTGTGGCAAGAACCATGCAGGACAGCTTGTGGATTCAAAGCAGCGCTATGGCTGAAATCTATTATCACAGCCTGTTTCAAAAAGCAGGCTTTAGCATAGCTACCCGCAGCATCCTGCCGGGAAGTTCATTTTCTGACATAGAGAAAAACCAGCAGAGCAGCATCGGAGCTTTCTGGCAATACAAGAACACCAGCGGGGACAGAATTCCCACTTCCGGTCTGAATTTGGGTGCAGACTATGACTACATCTTTGCTGAAGCTAAAAACTATGGCAATCTGCAGCTATTTTCAAAAAACTATATCCCCATAAAAAACAGGTTTATTGGCTATATTGGCGCAGACCTATACAGCTCTGAAAACAAGGATTTGCCTGAATATGATCTTTACAACCTGGGAGGCTTTGGCAGCCTGCGAGGATATCGGGAAGATGAATACAAAAGCCGCAGATTAGGCTGGGTAAATACCGAATTGCGTTATATGATGGGTCCGCAAAGCATGCTTTATGTATTTTATGATCAAGGTTTTATCACAGAAGCTGATGACCGGGCAAAATACGATCTGATCGGAATCGGCACCGGCATCAAGCTGGGCACCCGCCTGGGAATCCTGAGCATAGAATACGCTCTGGGATATCGGGATAAGGGCTTTAGCAACTTAGGCTTGGGGATGATACACCTGGGAATAGACATTGCCCTCTGAAGCTCCAGAAGCCTCAAATCCCAACGCTTGCCCAGGCCTAAATTCTTCTGTCTAAGTATATATAAATATAGCAAGTTCTGATCGCTAATTTTACCTTATATGAGGCAGATTAAAAAAAATAACTTGCCAAGATATCCTGCTTGTATAATGTGTCACCAATAATGCAAAGTATATAGTCGTGCCTAAGGACTGTGAGAAGGAAGAGCTGGCCATCAAAGCCATATCAGCCTTCGAATAACCAATGCGGCAATTGTTTTTTATATGCCCAAAACAACCCAAAAAAATAAAACCTAAGTGATGCCCGAAAATCGGGAATAATGCTTATGGAGGAATCAATGAAAAAAGTTCTTTTAATCGCCTTAGTTGCTATGATGATGCTTGGAATGCTCGCTATGAGTGCTTGCAAACCAAAACCTGAAGAACAACCTACCGAAGAAGTTATGACTGAAGAAGTCATGGAAGAAGCCGGAGATGTTGTAGAAGAAGCAGAAGAAACAGCCGAAGAAGCTGTGGAAGTAACAGAGTAAGTAAAACACTTACAACAAATAATTAATGCAGTCCTTAAAAAAGGGTAGCCGAGCGGTTACCCTTTTTTTTTATCAAAAAGTCCTTGCCATTTTTCAGCATCTCAAAAACAATGCAAGTAGAGTAGATTTTAGAGCCTTTACGATAAGCTAAATGTAGCTCTAAGCCCTGCTAACAATCGAAAAAAGAAGGTTTTGGAATGAATGTCCTCGTGGTAAATTGTGGTAGTAGCTCACTGAAATATGAAGTTTATGCAATGCCTCAACAATGCAGTTTGGGAAAAGGATTGATCGAGCGGATTGGTCTTTCGGATGGTAAAATCACTCAGAAGGCAAAGGGAAAGGTCTTGGAAACAGTTCAGGATATCCCCGATCATACAGTAGCCTTTGAGCTGATGGTCAAAGCCCTCTTGGATAAAAATGCAGGCATCATTGCCAGCACGTTTGAGATTCAAGGCGTGGGGCATAGAGTAGTGCATGGCGGAGAGCAATATTCCGCGTCTGTCTTGATAGATGCTCAGGTCATAGAAGCTATAAAAGAAAATTGCGAGCTTGCTCCTTTGCACAATCCTGCCAATCTCATCGGAATTCACGAAGCCCAGCGTGTCTTCCCCGGAATTCCCCAAGTTGCGGTTTTTGATACCGCTTTTCATCAGAGTCTGCCACCCAGTGCTTACCTGTATGGTATCCCGAGAGAATTTTATGATAAATACCGCATCCGCCGTTATGGTTTCCATGGCACCAGCCATCGCTTTGTAGCCGGGTTAGCCCTTACCATGATGAAGCGCAGCCCGGAAAATACCAATCTCATCACCTGTCATTTGGGAAATGGGGCTTCGATCACAGCTATTCAAGCTGGCAAATCCATCGATACTTCCATGGGCTTTACCCCGCTGGAAGGCTTGATGATGGGCACCCGCAGCGGAGACTTGGACCCCTCCATCATCTTCTATCTGGAAGAGCGCGGTTTTGATCGTCAAAAGCTTCACGATATACTCAACAAAAAAAGTGGACTTTTGGGGCTTTCCGGAATCTCCAGTGATTTGCGTGATATCGAAGCAGCCTCTGAACAAGGCAATAAAGACGCCACTCAAGCCCTGGATACCTATGCTTACCGCATCCGAAAATTCATCGGGGCCTATGCCGCAAACCTGATCAAACTGGATGGAATAGTATTTACAGGTGGTATAGGAGAAAATGCCGTGAAGATGAGAGAACGCATCTGTAGTAAACTGGAAAATATCGGCATCCACATCAGCCAGGAAAAGAACCGGAAGGTGGGAGGAGACGCAGGAATCATTTCCCAGGCTTATTCCCCTACCACGATCCTGGTAATCCCCACAAATGAAGAGCTGCAAATCGCCTTGGATGCCGCTCAAATAATAAATCCCGAATTTAAGACTGTAGTATTATAAAATAAAAAATAAAAAGGAGTTATGATGAAACGCTTGCTAATCATAATTATGGTGCTGAGCACTTCTGCGTTATTCGCGGTTTCGATCCGGAGCATACGCGCCGAGGACTATAGCGGAACGGTTTGCAGACTGGTCTTGATGATGGATCAGGACGTTGATTTCAAGGTTAATCAACAGGGAAATGACTTTTATGTTACGATTAAGGATTTTGATGGTCAAGTTCCTGCCCACAATCTCGGAGGCACCTTTTTAGATCAGATAGAACCCATCAAAGATGGCTTGAAGATCAACAGCTCGATCCAGTTACGCTACCTCACCATGCAGCTTAGCGATGTCAAAGCTTTGGTGATCGATTTCCTCAAAGTTACCCGGCAGAAAAAAGAAGGACTCACTATCGCCAGGTTCCTGGCTGACAAAGGACGCCTGGCAAGTGCCGATATAGAATACGAAAAATTGTCTATCGACCATCCAAATCATTATGATATCCTCTACTATTGGGGAGAATTGCTGATCGAAAGAGGTAGCTCACGTGCAGCCCAAAAGCTGGCTATGATTCCTGAATATAGCTCTTACTATCCTGCCGCTCAGGAATTGCTGAACCCTGGCAGCGGCTTTCAACCCGAAGACTTGCAGGCAGGCGCTGAAGAACCGGAAGCTGCCCTTATACGAGAGGAAGACGGGCTGCAAGCTGAACTGCCGTCAAGCGCTGAGCCAGATGTGGAAATTATCGAAACGCCTATGCAGGATTCGATTATCTTTGCCTTCCCGCCCGAGGAAGTTTTTGTGGAAAAACCCAGCTTACTGAGCTCGATGGCGGAATTGGCCAGCAGGTATATCCTGCTTACCATCGCTGTATTTGTAGCGATCTTCGTGATCCTGGCTTGTCTGATATTTGGTAAGTTCAAAAAAACTGACAAAAAAACCAAACAGGATATACAGGAAAGCGAGGCAAGCCTGGATATGGATACACTCTGCAAGATAGTCAATCGCCTTTTAGCAGATGGATGGACAAACAAAGAGATATCCCGGGAACTGAAGATTAGCCTTCATGAGGTAGAACTGATAGTACACCGTTTACATTACATGGGACTAAGTGAGGATGATGCGAAAGATATGTAAATGCAGTGTTAGCTTGGGCCTGATATTGCTCTGTCTGGGCTGCAGCTTTGGGCATGCCCAGATGACTGGTTCAGCTTTCCAATATCAACTGCATTCTCAGCTGCGTCATAGCCTGCTGGATGAAAATCCGTACGCCTATGAACACGATTATCTGCCTCAGCAAGAAGGTTTGAGCCACCCCCTTGCTTCTTTTACTATATTCAGGGACTCGCTCATAGAAGCTTTTTTGCCAGGAGCCGCAAAGCAGAACTTCCTGTCCTACAGATACGGTCCACTGGCCGCAGATATCAACGTATTGGCCGGCTTTGAAGCGGATTTCAGGGATGAAACTGACTATAGCTTCCTTTACAAAGGCTGGCGGCTGAGCGCCAGGATCGCAGAAAATCTGCGTTTGAGCACGCATTGGTACAACGGCGCCTTTTTAGGTGATCTGGATGCCGCCGACGATGATCCCCTGATAGACGGATATAGCAATCGGACTAAAGACCAGATTCAGCTGGATAATCTCAGTGGCGAAATCGGCTACTATCACGATCTGGGCACGCTTGCCATCGGAAGAGGCCGATTTCAGATCGGCAATACCATCAGCGGCAGCATTATCCTGAATGACAAAGTAAACGACTATGGCTATTTCCTGGTCGAGGGGCAAATAGGGGCTTTCCGGCTCAGCATGCTTCACGCCAGCCTGAAGGCGGATAGTACATACAGCATTCATGACAATGAATACATCGATGTCCGGAATTACCCGCAGAAGTATATCGCCCTGCATCAGCTTAGCTTCTACCCCTGTGAAAATACCGAGCTTTTTGCCGGAGAGACCGTGGTTTATGGCAATCGCAGTCTGGATCTGAATTACCTTTTGCCCAATAGCTTCTGGCGGGCTGTGGAGCACAATCTCTGGGATCGGGACAACGTGATGATCTATATGGGTATCAATCAAATACTTCCGAGTGACCTGCTTTTATATGCCCAGTTTGCGCTGGATGAATTTAGCTATAGCAAGTTCTTCACCTCCTGGTGGGGAAACAAATATGCGATACAGGGCGGCCTCAGTATCCCCACGGATATCGCCAGATTCAGCCTGGAAGCCACGGCAGTGCGCCCTTTTACCTATGCACACTTTTTGAATCACACCATGTATTCTCATGACGGACGCCCCCTGGGTTATGCACAGGGCTCAAACGTCCTGGATATCAGCCTGGAAGCCAATGTCCCCTGGCGTAAATACTGCGAGTGGAATACCCAGCTTTCCTGGCGCAAACGTGGCTCCTACGGCAACAATTGGCAAGATAACTATCATGATATCTTCGCCGGCATGATCAACGACGCCAGCGCTCATTGGTTTGAAGGAGATCTAAGCCATGAATACCAGATCTCCAGCAATGTACATATTCTTTTTTTGGCACACCACAAGTTGCTGCTGGGGTTGGATAGCCTGAAGCAAGATGATTGGCAACACCACCTTTTTGCCGGCTGGCAGTTTGATTTTTGATAAAGCTGAGATATGAGAAGCTTTGACCGCATGACCTGGCCGGTTCGCCACAAACTCAAGGGGAGCATCATCCTGCTGGTACTATTGGCTGTGGCCTTTGGCATCTGGATGCAGCGGCGCGATCATCAGAAAACCGTGGCCAGCGTAACTATCTCGGAGCTCAGTTTTGACGACTGGGGCTCGCAGTATATCGAACTGGGCTATACCGTGGAAAATCATACTGATAGCGAGGTCTCGCTCCGGCTTCTGGCCGAAGTCTGGGACAAAGATAATATCGAATTGGCCAGCACCCTCTTCGATATCTCAGTCCCTGCCCGGATCAGACAGACTCGCAGTAAATTGCTGGACAAGCTCTCTCGCAGCTTGAAAGAAGGAGAAAGGCCGTATCGGGCTGATATCAGCATATATCCTAAACGCAGTATGTAGCGCACAGCCTAAAATACTTGTTTGCCTGCCTTAGTTTTTGACGTATCATGTCTTTTAAGGATTGAAGCAGATAGAACCTCAAAAGAAGCTTTATAATAAAGCATATCCTGGAGCTCTCTGCCATTCCTTAAGGAGAAAATCATGACTAAAAGAATAGATTTGAACAGTGAACAAGACACTATAGACCTTGCCTATTACATCGGCCCGATCATAGGCCCGGGAGCTATAATCTCCCTGTTCGGCGAGCTGGGCAGCGGCAAGACCTTCTTCGTGAAGGCTCTGGGTGCCTTTTTGGGCATCTCCGAGGATATCGATAGCCCCTCCTTTGTGCTCTTTAAAGAATACCATTGTGGCCGGTTTCCGCTTTACCATCTCGATCTCTACCGCCTAAAACATGAAGACGAACTGCTGGATTTGGGGCTGCTGGATATGATAGATAGCGGGATCACAGTGATAGAGTGGCCGGAAATAGCCCAGGACTTTTTACCCTATCAGACTCTGGAATTAAGATTTGGCTTTGATGGCGAGCAACGCTACGTAGAGGTAACAGCCCAGGAAAAGCTAAAAAAATACTTTCAGTAGTATAGGTCATAGCCAGGCAATCGATAGCCTCCTGCCAGGGGGCTATCATTCTTATCATATTTGGGAATGCAAATTGCTTCTTGTATCTCTACATATTATTATTCACAGAGTTAATGTGCTCCAGCAGGTTTGCCGCAGGCTCTGATGCCTGTGCTATCTTGAATATATGCTGTTATGCACAAGCTATTCTTTGATTAAGAAGGAGACATTATGTCAGGTAAATCCTGCCTTAAAAAGCTGCTGTTGATTCTTGTAATCTTCAGTTTTCTTACTCTGCTCACGGCTCAAACCCGCCAGCTTATGCTCAGCGGACAAGGTAGCCAGACCGCTTTGACAGACAACAACGATTTTGGATTTAATGTATTGTATAAGGTGGGATCACTTGATTTTGAATTTATCCAAACCAGAGGCGGAGATTTTACCCGCTTATCTATAGATGGCTATGGACATACTCAGCGCATCGGAGAGCCTCAGCTTCCCAGCTCAAACCGCATCATAGCAGTTCCTTTGGGAGCCAGGCTCAGCTTTGATATCCTGCGCAAAGAAGATATCTCCATCAGCGCTGAAGAATCTGGACTCATCAGCCGCATCCTGCCCGCTCAGGCACCCATATCAAAATCTGCCGATATCAGCCAGATTCCCTTTGATATCAAAGGCAACATCTATCGGAAAAATTCCCTTCTGGATGCAGAGCTTTTTCATGTGGAAGAGCTTGGCATGCTCAGGGGAGTGAGACTCTTTTCTATCAGCTTCGAGCCTGTTCGTTACAACCCTGTAACTGCCGAGATGAAAGTATGCCTTGAGGCCGAAATCAAGGTAAGCTATGAACAGCCGGACCTGGCTGCTACTCGGGAACTAAGAGCACGTACCGCATCTTATGAGTTTGAGCGGCTTTATGCCAAGACTATCTTCAATTGGCAGCCCAGCCGTGATAACCTGGTGCGCTACCCCACCAAAATGCTCATACTCTGCCCTCCCGCTTATGTGAGCACCATGCAGACTTATATAGATTGGAAACGTAAGCAGGGCTTCATTGTAAACCTTGTTACCGTAGGCAGCTCTGCGGATCTGGCCAATAGTACAACGGCGATAAAGAGCTATATGCAAGGCCTTTGGAACTCAGCCACTGCCAATGATCCGGCGCCCACTTACCTGATAATCGTGGGAGATCATGGCAGCAGTGGTAACAATGTTACCGCCGCTTCGGGAGAGACAGCCGGTCACATCACAGACTTCAGCTATGTAAGGCTGAGCGGTACAGATTATCTTCCGGAAATGTATCACGGCAGATTCTCTGTTAGCAACAGCACCGAGCTGCAAAACGTGATCAATAAAACTTTGATGTTCAGTCAAACCTCCATGCCCGATCTCAGTTATCTGGGCAAGACCGTCTTGATCGCCGGCGTCGATGCAAGCTGGGCTCCTACCCATGGCAATGGCGCTATCAACTATGCCACTACGCACTACTTCAACAGCGCGCATGGCATCACTTCAAACAACTATCTTTATCCTGCTTCGGAATCTTCATCCAGCCAGATTCGCGCCAATGCTGCCCAAGGCCGGGGCTATCTGAATTACACCGCTCACGGCAGCCAGACCTCATGGCACAATCCAAGCTTCACAGCGGCACACATGACCGCTTTGACCAATGTCAATAAACCCTTCCTGGCCGTTGGTAATTGCTGCATCACCAATGAATTCAATTACAGCTCACCCTGCTTTGGTGAAGCGATCATCCGTGCACCCAATGCCGGCGCCGCCTACATCGGTGGCATCAACAGCACCTATTGGAATGAAGATTATTACTGGGCAGTAGGTTACAAAACTCCGCAAACCGCTGCTCATGCCTTTGATCCCAACAAACTGGGAGCATACGATGCCAATTTCCATGCTCCGGGCGATATGTCGGATTGGGCCAGCACTACCGGTGAAACGGTATTCATGGGCAATATGGCCGTCCAGCAAAGCGGTAGCAGCAGAAGAGACTACTATTGGGAAATCTACCACATTATGGGAGATCCTTCCCTGATGCCTTTCTATGGCGTGCCCACCGTAAATACAGCAAGTTTCCCCGCAGCAGTCATGCTGGGTATGGACAATGTCACCGTAACTGCTGAGCCCTACTCCAGAGTGGCTTTGTCCATGGGCGGCACTCTTTATGCCACCGGCATCGTTCCGGCTTCTGGCTCGCTCAACCTCAGCTTTACTCCCTTCAGCACAGTAGGCGAAGCAGACCTGATAATCACTGCCAGCGGTAAGATTACCCGTCAGGAAACCATCCAGATTCTGCCGGCCAGCGGCCCCTATATGACGGTGGAAAATAAGGTCTATGCAGACAGTAACAACAATCAGCCAGATTACAACGAAAGCGGACGCTTCAATACCACCTTCAAAAACGTAGGTGCAAATGCGGTATCTAATGTAACGGCTACCCTCAGCACCACGACGGCTGGCATCACTATCACCGATGCCACTGAAACCATTAGCTCTTTGGGAGCCGGCGCCTCTGTCTTGCGTAATAATGCCTTTAGCTTCAATATTGCCAATAATATAGCCGATGCCACCATAGCGAATTTCGCCATCACTATGGTGAGCGGCAGCGATAGCTGGACGCATGAATTTAACCTCACCATCAATGCGCCGGCTTTGAGTTTTGGCAACATCAGCATATCTGACCCCAGCGGTAACAACAATGGCAGGATTGATCCCGGGGAAACCGTGACCCTCACCATGCCTATCCTGAATGAAGGGGGCGCCATCAGCCCATCCGGCTCGGCCAGCCTTATCTGCATCACCTCCGGCATCACCATCAATACCAGCAGTGCCAGCTTTACGGCCATCGCTGCAGACGGATACAGAAACCTGAGCTTCAACATTACAGCTTCAGCTTCCATGCCTATCGGCACCCTAATAAACCTTAGTTTCAATGCTACAGCTGGAGCCTACAGCGCGAACAAAGCCGAAACACTCCCTGTAGGCCTGATCTTGGAAGATTTTGAAACGGGAAACTTCAATTCTTTCCCTTGGATCATGGCAGGGAATCTGCCCTGGACAGTGGTAAATACCGGTGCCTACCAAGGCATACATGCCGCAAAAAGCGGAGCCATATCGCATAACCAAAGCAGCACCATGAAGACCACCCGCATCCTTAGTACTGCCGGAAATGTCAGCTTCCGCTACAAGGTGTCTTCTGAAAACAACTATGATAAATTGAAATTCTACGTAGATGGCGTGGAGCAGGGTACTTTCTCCGGTAGTGTGGATTGGACCCAGGCCTCTTACCCGCTTGCCGCAGGCAGCAGAGAGCTTGCCTGGACCTATAGCAAGGATGTCTCAGTATCCAGCGGAAACGATTGCGCCTGGGTGGATTACATCATCTTCCCTGCCTCCACCACTCCCAGCAGCTTCTTCCCTGCCCAAAACCTTACTGCCACGGCCGGCAATGGCAGGGTAAACCTTAACTGGGAAACTCCCAATGGTGGAACACCCAGTTCTTATCGGATCTTCAGGAACGGTAACCTGCTGACCACCGTTGCTGGTCTTAGTTATCAGGATAATGCGGTAACCAACGAAACAATGTACAGTTACTACATTATCGCAGTTTACCCCGGCGGTATTTCTGATCCCTCAAATACAGTACAGGCTATGCCCACCGCCATCGTTCCTTCCGAAGTAATCATCGGTAACGGCACTAGCAATACAAGCACTTCAACTGCATCTCCGATCAATGTATGGTATAAAAGCTTGCATGGACAAGCCGTATATACCGCAGCCGAGCTCAATGCTGCCGGATTATCGGGTTCTGCCATGATAACCCAACTGGGCTTCAATGTGACCGGGCTGCCCGGCCGGTCTATGCCAAATTACATTGTGAGAATGGCACATACCTCGGCCACAGATGTATCAAGCTGGATTCAAACTGGCTTGGAGACTGTGTTTACATTTGCCAGTTATCAGCCTGCCACAACCGGCTGGAATATGATGACGCTCAACACACCTTTTGAATGGAACGGAGTCGATAACATTCTGGTGGATACGGCCTTTGGGTTGATTGACAGCTACAATCAATCAGGAACTGTTGAATATACTACTGTTACCAGCGGTTACCGTTTTGGGCGCAGTGATTCCAGTGACCAAACTAATAACTTTTCCAGTGGCTCAACTTCCACCTATCGTCCTAATCTCAAGCTGGCCTTCCAGCTCGTAGCAACGGACGAAGCCAATATCTTCTCCAATCCCTCCGCTTTGAACTACGATGATATACCAGTAGGGCAAAGCAGCAGCCAAAGCTTGAGAATCAGCAATAGCGGAGATATCACCCTCACCGGCAGCATCAGCACCCCTGCCGGATTCAGCATCAACCAAAGGAGCGCTGAACTTGGCAGCAAGAATGAACGTAATACTATCAATTTCAGCATTCCCGCCAGCAGCTACCACGATTATACTGTAGTATTCAACCCCAGGTCAGCAGGGAGCTACAGCGGTAACATAGCAATCTCCAGTAATGCGACGAACAGCCCCTCCTTGAACATCCCTGTGAGCGGAATCGGCTACGTTCCTCCCACAATAGCCGTGAACACAGATGGCGTGAGTGCCAGCCTTTTGATAGGAGAACAGGGTTCGGATAGCTTTACCATCAGCAATACCGGCAGCCAGGAACTAAACTTCAATATCGCCCTCACTCCCTTTCGCAATCAGCTTACAAAGCACAATATCAATAGAAGCATAGCGGGAAGTAGCCTGAGCGTTGCTCCTGATAGCTATCAATCCGGAACAACCGTAGATTGGGAAATTTCGGCCTACAATGCAAGTACCGATACCGAATGGATCAAAGAAGTGATTCTGAATATTACGGCTGGTGTAACTATCAATAGCGCCAGCGTGATGACCTGTTCCTCCGGAACTTTAACCGCTACCATTACGGATAACACTATCACCTGGTTTGGCTTAAGCTCAAGCAGTTGGGGTATTATTCACGGCAATGAAACCGCTACAGCAACAGTAAATGTAAGCATACCAGCCAGCTTTGTGGGAGACCTTCCCCTGTCTTACACTCTAAATGGAGATGACTACAATTCTGCCCCGCATACTGTTTCAAACACCTTCATCCTCACACAGGACAGCCCTCCGGTAGAATGGCTTAGCCTAAACTCCAATTCAGGTATCCTCGCCCCTGGCGCATCCACTCAGATCACAGCCAATTTCTCCGCCGCCGGCATGGATGAAGGCAGCTACAACGCTCTGATCAGCATCTCTTCAAACGATCCGGTGCACCCTATCATCCAGCTGGATGCTATGATGGAAGTGATTGACGCTTCAAATCATCCCCCGCAGGTCGATCTGCCCGAAAGCTTCAGCTTCGATAAAAACGGCAGCTTGCTGATCAATATGGCAGATTACGCTCAAGATATTGACAATGACCCACTCACAATTCAGATTTTAGGTGGTAGCAACGTGCTCAGCAGCATAAACGGCCTGATGGTGACCCTCAGCGCTACCCAGAATTGGGTGGGGACAGAAACCCTTACTTTCATAGTTAGTGATGGCGAGCTTTCAGCCAGCGACCAGGCCCTGGTCAAGGTCCTGCCTGTGGATACTCCGAATTGGGAGCCGGTGCTATATCCCAATAACCCCGCTACCATCTACGCCACTGTCAGCATCGAGGGCTCTCCCGCCCAAAACAATGACCAGATAGCAGCCTTTGTGGGCAATGAATGCCGCGGTGTAGCCGAAATCGTGCTCTTTGGCCAACTTGCTCATGCCACCATCCTGGTGCAACTATCTGAGCCCAATGAGACTATCTATTTCAAGGTCTATTCTTATTCCGCAGATACCATTTACGATTCCCAGACTACCGTGCAGGCAGATTTTGGCCAGGAGTTCGGGAACACTCTGCCCATTGAGATAGACGCCGGCCTCTTGAGCTCTCTGCAGCAGCCTGAAGTGCAGATCAGCCAGAGTGGAACCAGCTTCCTGCTCAGTTGGCAGCCCATCTTACATGCGGATTATTATGAAATATACAGTTCGGATACGCCTGATGGCGCATACCAGATTTTGGCTGCCACCGCAAATAGCTCTTACCCAATAAATGCTACGGACAACCGCGCTTTCTTCAAAGTGATAGCCTGTAAGGGAACACTCGCCAAATGAAGAAATTACTACTGACATCTACCATTTTGCTCACCCTCATGCTTTTGCATGCGGGTGAGCAAAATGAATACTACTTCCGCTTTGAACTCCGGGACATGGATTCCCTGCCCGAACTGGGGCAAATAGTCTCCATCGACAATATCAAAGGCTATCAGGTCTATGCCTATGCCAATGACAGCCAGTGGGCTGCCTTAAAAGAGCTGGGGCTGCCATATCAGATATTGCCCCATCCCGGCATCAATCCCGAAGCCAAGATGGCCTCAAATCCAGATCAGATGCGATCCTGGGACAGCTATCCCACCTACGATGCCTATCTGGCGATGATGTATGGCTTTGCCGCAGATTATCCCAATCTCTGTGAGATCGTGGATGTCGGCACCACCGTGGGCGGTCGCAAAATCCTCTTTGCCAGAATCTCAGATAATGTCAGCCTTTCAGAGCCCAAACCGCAATTGATGTACACCGCTACCATGCATGGAGATGAGACTGTGGGCTATGTGCTCATGCTGCGTTTGATCGACACCCTGCTTTCCGGATATCCCACAGACCCACGCCTGAGCAATCTGGTAAATAACGCCGAAATCTGGATAAATCCCAATGCCAATCCTGATGGCACTTATTACAGCGGCAATCACACCGTTTCCGGCTCCCGCCGTTACAATCTGAATGGCTACGATCTAAACCGTAATTTCCCCTCTCCCTCCGGCACTCAATACAGCGGGCAGGCCTTGCAGACCGAGACCCAGCTTATGATGGGTCTCGCCCTGGCTCAGAGCTTCCGCCTGGTGGCAAATTTCCATGGCGGAGCCGAAGTGGTGAATTACCCCTGGGACTTTCAAGCTGCCCTGCATGCCGACGACGCCTGGTATCAGAGCATTTCCCGAGCCTATGCCAGCAGTGCGCAGGCCCATAGTCCGGCAGGCTATCTGACTTTTCTAAACAATGGCATCACCAATGGCGCTCAATGGTATGTAACCACCGGCAACAGACAGGATTGGACAAATTATGCCACCCACTCCCGCGAGGTGACCATAGAGCTTTCGAACACCAAAAACCCTCCCGCCAGCACCCTCCCCGACTATTGGAATTATAATTACGATGCCCTGCTGGGCTTTTTGGAAGCAGGATTATACGGCATTCACGGTGTGGTCAAAGACGCCTGGGGCAATCCTTTGGACGCCAGCATCACCGTAGTAAATCACGATGATGGCTACAGCACTATTAAGACAGATCCCGCCCATGGCACTTTCTATCGCTATCTCTCCCCCGGCAGTTATGACCTTGTGATCAGCACTTCCTCTTACGAAGATATCCTGGCCCAAAATCTAATAGTTAGCTCCAATGCCTCTACCCCACTACAGATCATCTTTGGCGAGCTGCCAGACCTCCAGGAAATCTCACTGAGTAGCGGCTGGAACCAAATCAGCTTCAACGTGATGCCAGAGGAGCCGGGCTCTATTCTCGACCTGATTCCCCATCTACAGCAGATCAAGAGCCTCACCGAAAGCTACAATCCCGATCTTCCGGCTTATTTCAACACCCTCACCAATATCGATCCCTGCCTGGGCTACTACGTAAAAGTCTCAGATGCCGCCGCATTTGAGATCGCAGGCAGCCTGGTTCAGCCTCAGGCTATTGCCCTGAAATCTGGCTGGAACTTCATCGGCTACACTCCCGATACTCCCATGGCTATAAATGCCGCGCTCGCCTCTGTGCTGCCTTATCTGCTGGAGCTGAGGCAGGATGATCTATCCTACAATCAAGGCACCCTGCTGCAGATGCATCCCGGCAAAGGCTATTGGATACAGCTCAGTCAGGATTGTGTGTTGGAATATTGATAAAGCTACACTGAGGACTCTACCCCACCGTTTTTTTTTAGCCTGGCTACCTCTTCAAGCTCCCTGGTTACAGAGCGCTGCTTGTCTTCGCTTACGCCCAATTGATCCAATCTACCAGGCTGCTGCATAAGCTGGGCACAGGTAACAATGCCTTCGGCCATTAGCTTCTGTTTTTCGTTCTTATTGAGATGGGTCAGAATGGTAATGGGAAATATTCTTTGTCGCTCCATCAAATCTTTGAGACCACTGTTTTTAGGGAAATCCCATCCCAAAAGGTTGATCTTTTTGAGTCTGCTGTATTCTATTGAATCTGGTGAAAAACGTCCATTAGTAACTATCCAGGCCTCGAAGTTCATACCTTTGTAGCGCTGCTCATCCTGAAGTTTTTCTACTATATCATTCACCCGAGAGTGTACGTAAAGCGGAACTTGAATGCTTACACTCTTTCCCTGATTGTGTGAAAACTTACATTCCATCAGATGTTGTTCTTTGTCTTTGGTAGCAATTACATCCATTTCGTGGCTCACGGAAGCGCCTTCTATTATCTGCCCTACTTTTACTTCATATCCTTGCATTTTAAAGAGTTCAGCTATGAAGCGCTCAAAAGGATATCCGCTGGGGCCCATGCTGTTCAGAGCCTCTTTCAGTTTATAGAGCAGAGCACCGGAAGTACTTCTCTGCTTGAACATTCTATAGGCTCGCGCATATATCTTTGCGGTAGTAGCGCCGCTGTAAACCCAGCTTTCGATATCGGCAGCAATTTCAGCGATGGCATCGCCGTCCGCACCGGCATTTTTAAGAGATGTTTTCAGTTTACCTACATCAAAAGCTTCTGTTTCTCCGGAGGCTTTTTTGATGATGACTTCGTGCTGGTTCAAGTTAGTTTCCATAGCTGTTTCCTTATGATTTTGAATCTTTGCATCATGACTTTCCGGCCCTATCAGGTTAAAATTCCAAAGCGTTTGTTGCAAGGGGACATAGCAAGAAGCCAAAAATGATAAGCTTTATATACAGTATATACGTAAAAGGCAGGCAGGCAAACCCTTTTTACAAGCTCATCCAGGCCCAATCTGCCCAATATACATATCACCCAGGCCGCCTTTGCCTTCAATTTGACTTTAATCCGGTTTTAACTCGAATTGACCCGAAACTTCGAGTAGATTCGAGTTAGCCTCAAGTTAGCTGCGTGTCCAAAGCAAGAGCGCGGGGCATGGTGCCATAGGACTTGACAGATACTAAGAACTCAACTTATGCAAGAAAAACTAAAGGATATTCAGAAGCGAACCACAAAATATCTGCATAAATCAAGCATTCCCCCAAAGTATTGCGCCCGTATTTTGATAATGAACTCATTGGCAGCATCTTAGCTCTCATCCATGGCTATGTGTTTCAGTTTATTCCTTTGGCAGTTAAGATTCATGATTACGGATGAAAATGCTTCCAATCCGAGTCCCTTCGGGACGGAATTTTCAGATAGTAAGCTATAGCTACACAATGGCTTGAGTCCTGTAGGGACGATGTTTCAGACAGCAAAGATCGACCCGCCTATAATTAGGCTCTCTTGAAAAATGGAGGAATGCCTGCGCATAAATACATTGACAAAAAACCTGAGTTCCTATCTCTAATACCAGATTAACTTAAAAGGATGTAACATGGCTCGGCTTTTCAGTAAAGATTACCACGACCGCTCTAATAGCTGGTATTTTAACCATGCAGTGATACCGCTGTCGGAAGGGGATTTGTGGTATTGGCACACACAAGATGAAGCAGGAAACGTCCTTTTGCGCTTTTTCCCCACCCTGGATAAGCGTGATTATTTCAGCGCCTGGGTGGAGGTGCTATACGATCCCCGTACCGAGATGATCCTCCGCTTCCGCTGTGCAGAGTGCGGACAGGATGAAACCTGCCGCCACTATCTCTCGCTTTTGCGATATAGCTATCACTATCTTTCGGACGACATTTTGAAAGAGGACCTGGTGCTAACCTGTGATGGCGATACCTTGCGGGGCAACGTTTCCTGGCTAAGTCTTTCCCATCAGGCTGCATTGGAGATAGAGGGCATATACAATCCCGAAACGGATAAAATTCGCATTTATCACCGGGCTTATGCTGGCCTGGATATGCCGGAACTGCTCCGGCTTTTGAAAGATTCAGATGACGTCAGCCCCCAGATCAAGGCCAATTTTGGGGTTTTGGATGATTACGAGCTGACTCTCTTTCGCTGGCTGGATGCCCACCGTGCGGCATACAGCACAAAAGGGCAATTTTGGTCTATCTATAAAACGCAGTTTTCGCAGCTTTTGGGATACCTGGAGAGTCTGGAGCAGAAAGTGCTGGTCAAAGAAACCGGCGAAGAGCTCAGCTTTGCGCCCAAGGCTTACCCCCTGGTGCTCAGGATTGAGCCGGCTGGCAAAAAGTCTTTCAGCTTGTCCCCCATCCTGGTAGATGAGCTTTCCATCTGGTATGCCGGCTATCCCACCTGGCTCTTTTTCCGCAATAAAGTGCACAAGCTCTGGCTGCCTTTCCGCAATGAGGTGATCGATAAGATCTTCCTGCGACAAATGGTGATGAGCGAGAAAGACCTTATCTACTATCGCAGTATAGTGCACAATGAATTGGCAAAGCGGGATATATACCTGGATTTTGACGCTTCTATAGAAATGCCACCCATTATCGATTCCGAGCCTCATAGCAGGCTTTACATCCGCCCCCTGGGAGAGGAGATCATGATCGAGGGTTCGCTGATCTATGACGAAGAGTACGAGATTCCCTTATCGGTGATAAAGTATTTCAAACCCCTGGTTTACACTTCTTACAAAGGCGCAGACCCCGATGATAAATTATGGTTTTATCTGCCGCATGATCTCACAAAAAAGGTGAACCAGCTGATCTCAGAATTGCCAAAGCCGCAGATCGATGAATTGGAACAGCACGCACGCCTGGTCTATGCCAGCTCCGTATTCAGTGAATTGCAAAAGGCTATCTTTCATCTCAGTGACAAGGATTGGGAGATAGTGATCGATGATGAACTCAGCTCAAACTTTATCACCAAGATCAAGCTGGAAGTTCAGCTGAATGCCCAACGCAGTGAAGACATCGACTGGTTTAGCTATGAAGTGAGCTATCGTCATAAGGACTTGAGCTTTACCCATGAAGAACTAAAGCGCTATTTCCGCTCTTCCGAGGAATTCCTGCATACTGTGGATGGACGCTTGTATTTTATCAGCAATCCCGAGGTATTTCAGGAAGTCGAAGGGCTGATCTCCCGCAGTAAAAAGGATAAAGACGATGTATATCGGGCGCGCATGCTGAATCTGCCATACTATCAAAGATTGCAGGAAGAGCATCCCTCTTTTCGGGTGATGGGCGATGAATATCTGGAAAATATGTTTCGTGATCTGCATGAGCGCAGTCTGGACAAACCGCTTAACTTGCCTTACTATTTGCAATCCATATTGAGGAGCTATCAAAAAGCCGGTGTAGCCTGGATGAAGATGCTCAAGCACTATCATCTGAACGGCATTCTGGCAGACGAAATGGGACTGGGTAAGACCATTCAAGCTCTGACCATGATCCTCAGCGCTCCGGAAGGCACTGTCAGTATGGTGGTTTGCCCTAAAACCCTGACCTATAACTGGGCTGCCGAGATCGAGAAATTTCATACCAATATCCCATACGCCATCGTGGAAGGTAATAAAGCAAACCGAACCGAGCTGCTTAACAGTCCCAATATCCAGCTGTATCTGATCGGCTATTCCATGGTGCTGAGTGACTTTAATCTGCTGAAAACCATGCACTTTGAATGGATAGTGCTGGATGAAGCGCAAAACATCAAAAACGTTTCAGCCCAGCGTACTTCTGCGATCAAGAAATTGAAATCAAATCATCGCCTTGCCCTCTCCGGTACGCCTATCGAGAATAACCTTACCGAGCTGTGGAGCATTATGGATTTCCTCATGCCCGGCTATTTGGGAAGCTTGAAGAAATTCAAAGAATTGTATCTCAGTCCGGAGGATGATCGCGCCGCCAAGCTCTCTCTGCATAGAGCAGTATCGCCATTCCTTTTGCGCAGGATCAAAAAAGAGGTCCTGCTGGAACTGCCGGATAAGCAAGAGCAGATATCCTGGTGCAAGATGAGCACCGTTCAAGAAAAACTGTATATGCAAATCCTGGATACCGTGCAGAAAAAGCTGTTACCAGAAAGTCAGGAAGAGCTGAGCTATGTGCATATTTTAGCGGCGCTTACCAAGCTGCGCCAGGTTTGCAATCATCCGCATCTGGCCAATGATGATGTGCTGCCTGCTCTGGAGCTTTCGGCCAAACTGGAGCTGCTGGTGGAACTGGTTCAAGACTCCATCGCAGCCGGGCATAAAGTGCTGGTCTTTTCCCAATTTGTGCAGATGCTGCATATCATGCGTAAGGTCTTTGATGAGCGTGATATCCGCTATAGCTACCTAGATGGCAAAACCAAAGACCGTAGAAAACCGGTAGAGGAATTTGAGACAAACGAGGATATCCGGCTGTTTTTGATCAGCCTGAAGACAGGTGGTACCGGTCTCAATCTCACCGCCGCAGACACCGTGATCATATATGATCCCTGGTGGAATCCTATGGTGGAAAATCAGGCGATAGACCGCGCCCACCGCATCGGCCAAACCAGGAAAGTGCAAGTCTTCAGACTCATCACCAAAGGAACGGTGGAAGAGAAGATTCTGGCTTTGCAGCAAAACAAGATCGATCTCTTCAACGAAGTCATCGAAGGCGGCTCCACAGTGCTCAAGAGCATGAATATGGATGATCTCAAACAGCTGTTTATATATTGACTCTCAAATGTAAGCCATCAGGCTATGAATATCTAATCAGGGCTTGGGGAATATCCTGTGCCAGTCCGGCTCTATGCTGTCATCGGCACCAAAACCGTGATAGGAATTATTATCTCCATCAAACCAGAGCTTTCTGCCTTCTCCCACGGGGTTGGAAGCTGTGGCTACAGCCATGATGATCTTGTATGGGGCCACATTGACGTATTCATTTAGCTCCACATCCTTGAGTTTTTCCATCATCTGACTGGTATAGATCACCGCAGGTTTCCAGGCTATGGCAAATTCCCAGTTTCTCAGAACGCTGTCTTTGAATCCCAGCTCGATAAAGGCTTTCTCAAGATCAAAACCGCTGGCACTGTTATTGTTTTTCACGTAATTATCTACATAAATGTGAAGCTCTGTCAAAGCCTTAAATACCTCTTCTGCCCTTCTTTCATTCTGATATCTGTTACATCTGGGAATGATCAATATCAGTGCCACGATAATGACTATCAGCCCTGCTACTACCAGATATTTTTTCCATGATTTCTTGTTTTCAGACATAATCTCTCCTCTTATCTATTGTCTTATTACCATAATCTAAGCGTAATCGGCCAAAAACCAAGAATTGTTGCCTGATAATCAAGCCCCAAACTAATCTTCGGGGCTTGATTTGTAAGCTTTATTTTATTCCATGAGCAGCATCTTGCGGGTAGCCTTGTATTTACCAGCCGTAAAGCGGTAGAAGTATATGCCGCTACTGAGCGACTTGCTATACTCATCCAGAGCTTCAAAGACTATGCTGTGACGGCCGCGGCTTTGGGCTTCATTCAGCAGACTGCGAACTTTCTGGCCTTTGACGTTATATACATCCAGGCGCACATTGCAGGGCTCCAGGATGTCGTAGTAAATGGTGGTAGTCGGATTAAAGGGATTTGGGCTGTTGCCCTTCAGGACAGTGGCGGTTACCGGGCTCAGTTCGTCTTCGCTGGCAACCGGATCGAGCACTATGTCCAGGGTGGTATTTTGGTTCGGTGATACCACCACGTCATCCACAGTAACTGATTTATAGTTCTCAGCTGAAGCGGTAACGGAATAGCTTCCCACAGGAAGTATCAGAGAATATGCTCCAGCAGTATTGGTAGTAGCTTGGTATGTGTCTGCAGATACGGTAGCACCTGCGATACCCTGTCCGTTTATACGGCGGACAAAGCCGACGATATTCCCGATGTCGCTTTCTTTTACCAAAGCATTGGAAAATGCCACAGGTGAGCTGACATCTGCGGTGTAAACAGCTTTCACACCCCAACGATAGGTGCTGTAGGGCAAGGTTTCCCAGCCTTCATCTTCGAAGGTAAGGATGTTGATCAGCTCATCATTTAGTAATACCCAGCTTGCTTCATTAGTTTCCTGACCGGAGATGAAACGGTATATTTCGTAGCCTATCAGGGCTCTGCTATCTCGGCCTTTAGCTTTGGTAACGGGTTTTACATTATTAGCTATCAAGGCTCTGCCATCCCGGGTAAGTGCTTCAGCAGCCGGCATATTTGAGCCATGCTCAAGGCTGTGGCGTATCAAAGCCGGACCGTCAAAGCTGACAGGGGCGATGGCATTACCGATATAGATATTATCGATAAACCAATAGAACCACAGGCCGCCGTTGGTATCCGGGTCTTCAGCCTGAAAAGCCAGGGTGATCTGCTGTCCTTCGTAAGCAGCCAGGTCCACTACAAACGGAGTGTCATAGGCGTTTTGTCCACCAGTTTCAGCACTGGCATCCCACAGCACTTGCCAGCTATTGCCGCCATCAGAAGAGACTTTTACACAATAGTGGTCGCCATTAGTACTTCCCAGGAAAACATAGCTGTCAAAGCGCAGATAAGCATTTGGAAGACAGTTAAATGTGGGCGTAATAAGCCATTCATTCTGGTGTTCATAAGACCACCACAGACCGGTCTGAAAACCGCCATGCGTAGGTATGGCATTGGTGTGTCCGTCGATTTCGATAGTTCCCAGTCTCTTGAAGGTGGGATATACTCCGTAGCTATTCTGAGTACCGGTATTGGTAATGATCTGAGACCAACCCTGAGGCGGAAAGGTGGTATTCTCAAAGCTCTCGGTAATATCGGCAGCGTTTGGATCCGGAGCTTCCCACTCCAACTCGACAGCAATGTAAGTAGTATTTAGCTCTGCCTCTAAGTTTTGAGGAGCATGGGCGATTTCACATAAGGTGATGGTGCCCATCTGATAAGCCATGGCAGCTACATCTATAATGCCGTTTATGGAGGTATATCCGGGGCAGGTAATGACATAGGCATAGCTTTCGTTTGCATATACCGCAGGGAAAGTGAACTCGCCATTGCCACTGGTGTTTTCGCTGTAATTTGCATATCCGGTGAGCGCTACCACGGCTCCGGCCAGGCCACTGCCTGTATCCGAAGCCAGGATGGTGCCGCTTACTGCGACCTTAGGCATAGGCTGTAGGGCTACATTTATCACAGCCTCTTCACCCTCTTCCAGCTCAAGCTCATGAGTCTGAGTGATGTATCCGTTTTTGCTAAAGTGCAGATCGTAAGTATCCGGCATTATGTACTGGATTTGATATTCGCCATCGGCATTGCTTATAGCTTCATTACTACAGCCTTCTATCTGTACCAGTACATCTTCCAGAGTATCATTATTCACAGCATCAGTTATTACTCCGCTTACGTGGCAGAACAAGTCGGAGGCAAACATGAAGAAGGTGGTCATCGGGAATTGACCGGACGTGGTGCCGTCAGTGGGCGGGACGGTGGGATCATACTCTATAGTACTATTTCTCGCGCAACGGGCCCGATCTGTGCCGACAGTCTGAGCCCTGAATCTGTCATAGATGTCGTGCCAATGGGTATCCATCGGTCTGTGCACCGTTACCAGTATATTCTCACCATTCAGATACATAAAGGGTTCATTAAAGAAGATGGGAATCGCATTTTCTCCCGAGGGATAATCCACATTACCATCAAATACCAGGGTCGAATTTTCGGCAGTAGAGATCCAGCCGCCGGAGAGATTTCCTTGCGTAGTAGTCCCCACCCAAACCCTGGTAGGCATAGCGGATAAGTCAGAAAAGAAGTTGTTATAGAACTGTATTCCATTGATAAACCCAAAGAAATTGCTCAGTTCATCGGGATAGATGATCATCTGGAACAGACTGCTCCTGCAGCTCATATCTACCGGAATCCAGGCCAGCTGATCTCCCTCACCTACGGTACAAATAGTTTGTCCAGCAGGCATTACCAGCACAAAGATGGGATCGGTTTGGTCATTTGCAGGCTGGGAATCTTCCGGAAGCACTACCTTGCCATAAAGGGTGATGGAGCCTTCTGCGGATGGTACCCAGGAAACCGTGACTCCGATCTCTTCAGCCACGCCGATAGTGGGGCCGGCTACCGAGGCAAGCTCGGTATTCCCGGACATGATTTTCACAGCGTAAGCGCCCGCTGCTTGAGGCGCAGTACCGGTGTTTTTCACCCTGACAGTATAATAAGCAAGGGCTCCCACCATGGGGTTAATGTTTCCACTAATATTCAATGCAGACATATCATTTGGCTGTTTGCGGATGCTATTTGAGAAGCCGGGATTGGAGAGCACATCATTAGTATAGATCGTTCTCACTGCCCATCTATAGATTCCATCCGGGAAGCTTGCCCAAGCGGGATCCGTGAAGGTAGTATCGGTAATCATGGCAGGAGTAAGCGAAACCCATTGATCAGGAAAGTTTTCCTGCCCGTGTTCCAAGCGCCAGACCCGGTATCCTACAGGAAGGCGGGATGGATTGTACATCGGCTGTCTGGGGCTGTTTACCATCTTTCTGGCAAGATGCGAACTGGCTTTTGATTCTGTTAACTCAGCAGCTTGCAGCTTGCTAAGGCCTTGCAGCTCGTTTGGAATTACTGAAGGTGGAGAACTGCGAACTACGCGATCCGCCGAGCCTATACAGACATCGTCAATATACCAGCCGGCAAAGCTTGTAGATGGACTGGAGGCATACATTTCAAAGCGAAGCTCCACCCCGCCCATGCCATCATAAGCGGAAAGATCGATGATTCTTTCTTGCCAGGTAGTTCCTGCGTAATCCCAGCTCGGTCCCCAGACCCGGATGCCATTTATGCTTACCTGAGCGTAGTTCCAAGGGCCATAGAGATTCTCCCAGCTCCAGAAACTGAGCTGAGCGTTCTCTATTGAGGAGAAATCAAAAGTCTGGGTAAGATAGCTGAACCCACTGGAATAGTTGGGGTTAGAGTATATGATTGTGCCCCACATCCCAGTTCCGGAGTGCGCAGTATTCGGAGGATTAACATTGGGAGCATGATAGGGAGGACTCCATTGGCTTACATCATAGCTATCTGTATATTCCCAGTCTCCCAGAGGATCAGTCCAGTTTGAACCGGGTACCCAATTGCCATCATCAAGCTCGAAATCAAAGAAGTGGAAGTTCGCAACAGAGCCGGGAGATGTCCAAATCAAATCTATAGCAGTTTCTGCATCATTCACAGTAGCGGTTATGGTAGAAGGCGGCAGAGTGAGCTCTTCCAGGATGATATTACCCATATCGTAATCAGATGAGCCAACTATGATGGAACCTGAGGTGGCTTGGTATCCGGCTCTGCTTATAACGTAGTTATAGGTATTTCCGGAGAGTACGTTTTCTATTACAAACTGCCCTGAGGCATTGCCAGTGGCACTATAGTTCAGCACACCTGTGAGGGTCACAATTACTTCACTTAGCGGCTCTGTTGAGGCATTGCTGCCTGTTACAGAACCGATCACATTAACAGAGGAAGAGGGAATCATTAATATATCCACTGTAGTATTTTGATCCTCCATAATGCTAAAGGAGATGCTTTGGTCTTCATAGCCTACCTTATGAATGAAAAGGCCATAATCACCTTCCTGCAAGTAAGGGAAGCTATACTGTCCTGAGGCAGAAGTAACGGTATCAAAGGTCGTGCCATCGATACTGATCTCCACGTTCGTCAAGGGACTTCCAGCCGTAGTAACGGTGCCGGAAAGCGAGCCTGTGCCATCCACAGTCATCAAGAAAGTGGTCTTGGGGAGGGTTGCGGAAAGAGTTCCTGTACCCGAGGGGTTCATCGGATCATAGTTAATGTTGTTATTTTGCAGTTTACGGGAGCGCTGGTAGCCCACAGTCTGGGCGTAGAAATCGTCATCTGTGTGGTGATAGACCATATCCATGGGTCGATTGGCATAGAGCACCAGGTTGTCGCTGAAATAGTTAAAAGGTGTGGTCAAAGGAATAGTGACAATATTTTCACCGGAAGGGAAATCCATCGTGCCATCATAAACCATGGTTAGAGAATTAGGATCAATCCAGCCAGCAGAAAGGTCTGCCTCAGTGGTAGTACCCAGCCAGAGCTTGATAGGTTTATTAGTCATATTACTCGTAAAGTTGTTGTAAAAAGAGATACCGACGATCTGTCCAAACATAACTAATTCATCCGGGTAGTACAAGGTTTGAAACAGGCTGTTTTTGTAGAAGAATTCCCAGGGAATACCCCGCATCTGGTTACCTTCACCGACGGTTATATAGAAAAAGTCTCTGGCTTGGATTAAAAGATCAAGTGGCGAAGAAGTGTCGTTCACACTATTAATATCATCTAATAGCACCACTTTGCCAATGATTGTCTGAGGACCCTCGGTAGTGGGAGTGTAGCTAAGGATGGTACTTACAGTCTCACCAGGAGCAATATCTGCCCCGGCTACTGAGACCAGGATAGCGCCTTGATCGTCCACAATCTGAACTTGATAGTCAGACTGGGTGGCTGTACCGTTATTAAATACCTTTACGGTATAATTGGTAGTGACATTTACACTGGGAGTTGTGTTTCCTGTGATAGAAACAGCTGCCAAGTCGTTCGGAGCGATCAGTTCAAAGGTAAGATCATCCACATGAACGCTGCGGTTTGTTCCGCCCAAGCCGTGTCTGATAGCGATGAAGCTACCTGCTGCGGTGTGTTCTGTGAGGTTTATCACATACTCGTTCCATATTGGATAGACGGTAAGATCCTGCGCCAGTGCAAAAGTGCCGGAGTCTGCAGGATCGCTCATGCTGCCTATCTGTAAAGAGCAACCGGAATTGCCTTTAGCTATTACCTTAATGCGGATATCGCTTATATCAATGTCATTGGCGATAGGCGGAGAAAGCAGATAAAGCTGTGCATTCGCATCGCTGGAATTATAGAACCGTACGCAGTTTGGTTCGCTATTCGGCAATGAGCTGTAGGTCGCAACATAGGCAGTCGTGCTTGTGGAGTTTTGGATAGTATTCCAGCCCAAAGGAAAATTTGGCTCATTAACTGTGTCCCAGTTTTCCATAAATGGCAAACTGTAGATAGTGGAATCATAGCTGTCACCTGTGACTTCAATAGTATGCACCTCGTAGCTGAAATCATCCGTTATCGTGATCTGAGCAATATGCTCATCTGCTGCGCCGGGGCTATAGTCCAGGCCAAAGATCAAAGTTTCGCCAGTATTTAGGCTTGCGGGCAGATCTGGGATATCTGTCAAAGTAAAGGAGTCATCCCCAGTGATGGAAATGCTGTTGATTCCCAAAATCCCAGCTCCAGCATTGCTTACATAGAAATCCTGATGTGCAGTGTGGGGAAGCTGCACCGAACCAAAATCTGCTTCGGGTGGTGAGACCACAAAGAAGGGCTCATCACTGAGCGGGACTATGGTGAAAGTGGTTTTAGGAAAGGTGCCAGATGTGTATCCTGCCACAGAAGGCATCAACGGATCATAGATAGAACTGTCGGAGCTTACTTTACGGACACGATTAGTTCCCACAGTCTGGCCATAGAAATAGGCATTATAGTAATAATGATAATAATTGTCCACAGGTTTATAGGTATAGAATACCAGATTACCGCTACCATAGGTATAAGGAACCTGCAGCGGAATAGTAATAGTATTTTCTCCAGTCGGAAAATTTATGGTGCCGTCATATACCAAAGTCAGAGTAGTGGGATCAATCCAACCGGCGGAGAGATCTTCCTCTGCGGTGCTACCTAACCAGATCTTGATCGGTTTATTGCTCAAATAATCTGTGAAGCTATTGTAAAATTTCAGCGCTGTAATATTGCCAAACATGCCAATTTCGCTTTGATAATACAAGGCTTGGAACAGGCTATTATTTCGGTAGAAGGTCCACGGATCTGGCCTAATTTCGTCCCCTTCACCGACGGTTACCGTTATCTGAGCACCGAGATTTGAGATAGCCCCAAAAGCTAATGTCAAAAGCAAGACAAACAGCATATATTTTTTCATGGCTGCTACTCCTGTAGTCTTAGTTGTTATTATATTTTTGTCCCTGTTACCAACATATAGCAGGGTCTTATGTTTTCAAATTTATGCCAACAACCACAATTCTCAGATTCAATTCCATCAAAACATCAGCATCATTTCTGTAAAGGAATTTCTTCCCTCGTATAATCTCATGCAATAAACAAGCCAACCGCGTAAGGAATGTGTTATTTTGCAGTATTTTACGCTTAGCTTTTCACAATCAAAGCTGAAGTCGAGCGATTCTGAACCCCAGCCTTGAGTTCGCAAGATGGCATCAGTCAGAGCATATATCTGTTGCTACCCGAACTACCCTTCCCTGTTAGATCTCGTGGAAATGACGTGTAATTAGCAGTAATAATTACGCTTATTTACACGTCATTTCCACGATGACTTATGCAGGTAGAGTAGTGCGCCGATGCTACTGGTTTCGAGTCAGCAGGAATAGCATCCTGCTCTGCGGCAAGGTAGCATGCAGATACTGCTGGACGGGCTGTCCGGGGCGCTGAACTCCGATTCGGCGCTGGTCAGTTTCAAGGCCTTCGGCCTTGCTGGATGCGAGACGCATCCAATCCAGCACCTTCCAATCCGAGTCCCGGGACGCCATTCAGATAGCATACATCGACCAACCCGATATCAAGTCCTCGTAAAAATGCCTGAATACAACAGAAACATTGAAGGCATTCCCCCAAAATATTGAGCTATTCTTTTGATAATAAATTCATTGGCTTTATCTTAGCTTGCATCTATGTCCATATATTTCAGTTTATATGTTTAGCACTTAAGATTATTGATTCCGACTGA